>Ga0181534_10001193_pt1 | contig 17274 bp, 14 predicted proteins | sample PEATcosm2014_Bin_37_FD_119758 | JGI IMG/M metagenome (GOLD analysis project Ga0181534, IMG submission 119758) | Peatland microbial communities from MTU Mesocosm Facility, Houghton, MI, USA - PEATcosm2014_Bin17_10_metaG | ecosystem: Environmental > Terrestrial > Soil > Wetlands > Peat | place... | reverse complement strand
GCCGCGCCCGCCCATGCCGGTGTACGAAACGCTGCCGGCGCCGCCGAATCCTTCCGTCTTGCAATCGAACACCAGGGTGCCGATCATGGAGCGGTAGGCCGCGGCCGCCGGTTCCGGCCTTTGCAAGGCCGCATAGTCCCACATGACCCGCGCGGTGATGCGCCCGCCGTGCGCGGCGATGCTGCTGGTGTCGACCGAGACCACCACCGGATCGCTCCACACCATGACCTGCCAATTCTCCAGTGCGACGTCGATCGTCGCGCTCGCCGAGGCGGCGCCGGTGAGCAGAATCAAAAACTGAGCGACGACCAGCATGGGGCTTTCCTCGGAGACGGCGGCATGATCCAGCTTAGCGGCCTTGGGCGCCGTAGCTTTAACGCCCCGGCCCTGCGGCATAATGCATCATAATGATTGGCTGATACTGTAAATACATCCAGGGTGGTACCCTTTTCATGGCCCGACACATTCCCGAACGCCACAAACTGGAGGGGCTGAGCTGGCTGCGCGCCAGTGTCCTCGGCGCCAACGACGGCATCGTCTCCACCTCGAGCCTGATCCTCGGCGTCGCGGCGGCGCATGCCAGCCATTCGAGCATTTTATTGAGCGGCATCGCGGCCCTGGTCGCCGGCGCCATGTCGATGGCCATCGGCGAGTACGTGTCTGTGCATTCACAGGCCGACAGCGAAGCGGCGGCACTCGATCAGGAGCGTGCCGAATTGGAGGGCGACCCGATCGGGGAGCGCCGGGAATTGACCGACATCTACGTGCGCCGCGGCCTCGATCACGCGCTCGCCGCCCAGGTGGCCGAACAACTCATGGCGCATGATGCACTCGCCGCGCACGCCCGCGATGAGCTCGGATTTTCGGCCCGCTCCGTGGCGCGCCCGCTGCAGGCCGCCGTGACCTCGGCCGGCAGCTTCATGGCGGGCGCGCTGGTGCCGCTGCTGGTTGCGGCGCTGTCCGTTCCGAGCCGTCTGATCGCGCTCACCGTCACGACCTCGCTGCTCTGCCTGCTGTGCCTGGGTGCGGTGTCCGCGGCGGCGGGTGGTGCGAACCGCACCACCGGTGCCGTGCGGGTGGCGGCGTGGAGCGCGCTCGCGATGGCGGTCACGGCCGGGGTCGGAGCGCTCGTCGGCAAATTTGGCTGAAAATCCTGGAGCAATCATGAACAGCCCGCTCACCGTCAATCGCCGGATCGTGCTCGCGGCCCGTCCGCAGGGCGCCGCAAACCTCGACTGCTTTCGCCTCGAATCGGTGCCGATCGGCACGCCGCGCGAGGGCGAGGTTTTGCTGCGCACCCTGTGGCTGTCGCTCGACCCCTACATGCGCGGCCGCATGAGCGATGCACCTTCCTATGCCGCGCCCGTCGCGATCGGCGCGGTCATGACCGGCGGCACGGTGGCGCGGGTGGAAAAGTCGCTGCACGCCGGCTTTCGCGTCGGCGATCTGGTGCTCGCCGGGAGCGGGTGGCAGGAATATGCCGTCTCGACGGGCGGCGATCTCGTCAAGCTGCCGGACGGCATGACCTCCCCCTCGCAGGCGCTCGGCGTGTTGGGTATGCCGGGCTTCACGGCCTACGTCGGCCTGCTCGACATCGGGCGGCCGCAACCCGATGAAACCGTGGTGGTCGCCGCCGCCACCGGAGCGGTCGGCTCCGTGGTCGGACAGCTGGCCAAACTCAAGGGTTGCCGCGCGGTGGGCGTGGCGGGCGGCCCCGAAAAATGCGCCTGGGCCACCGGGCAGCTCGGCTTCGATGCGTGCCTCGACCACCACTCGCCGGATTTTGCGCGGCACCTCGCGGAGGCTTGCCCCCGGGGCGTCGACGTGTATTACGAGAACGTCGGCGGCAAGGTGTTCCGCGCCGTTCTGCCGCTGCTCAACGCGCACGCGCGCATCCCGGTGTGCGGCCTCATCTCGCAGTACAACGAGTTGCCGCAGCCGCCAAGCGGCGACTCCGCGTCCGCGCTGCTGCGCGCCATTTTGGTCAAGCGCCTGACGGTGCGCGGTTTCATCATCTCCGACGGCCATGACCATCGGCGTGCGGAATTCCTCGAGTCCATGGGCGGCTGGCTGCGGTCGGGCAAGGTGCGCTACCGTGAGGACGTCATCGACGGGCTCGAGCGGGCGCCCGGCGCGTTTCTCGGATTATTGGCCGGCCGCAACTTCGGCAAACTCGTGGTCAGGGTGGGCGCCGCCGCGGCCGGCGGCGGCACGGCTGCGGGACCACCGGCTTGAGGAACGATTCCGCCGGATGCGCGAGCGCCCTGCTGCGCGTGGCGCAGATGCAGGAAGCGGATCGCCTGACGGTGGTGCATGGCGTGCCGGCAATCGACCTCATGCACCATGCCGGAAGTGCCGTCGCGCGGCACGCGATGGCGCATTGGTCGGCGCGGCCCGTCGCGGTGTTGTGCGGACCGGGCAACAACGGCGGCGACGGTTTCGTGGCCGCCGCCGCGCTGGCGGCCGCCGGCTGGCGCGTGCGCGTGGCATTGCTCGGCGCGCTGGGCGATCTGCGCGGTGAGGCGCAGCATCACGCAGCGCACTGGCCCGGCGCCGTCGAGCCGCTCGATCCGCGCGTGCTCGAGGGGGCGGAGCTGGTGATCGATGCGCTGTTTGGCTCGGGGCTCAATCGGCCGCTCGGCGCGGACGTCGCTCCGACGCTGGCGGCCGTGGCGCGGCTCGGTCTGCCCGTGCTCGCGGTCGATGTGCCGAGCGGCATCGCGGGCGATAGCGGCGCGGCACAGGGCGCGATCGCGGCCGAATTGACCGTGACGTTCACGCGCAAAAAACCCGGCCATGTGCTGTTGCCGGGCCGCGAGCTGTGCGGCACGACCGTGGTCGCCGACATCGGCACGCCCGCAACGGTGCTCGATCAGATCGCGGTGGACACCTGGGAGAACGCGCCGCCGCTGTGGCAGCGGCAACTGCCCCAGCTGAACCCGGCGGGGAACAAGTACACCCGCGGACATGCCCTGCTGTGCGGCGGCTATCCGATGACGGGCGCGGCACGCATGGCGGCGCGTGCCGCGGCGCGCGCGGGTGCCGGCCTCACCACCCTCGCGGTACCGCAGGCGGGACTCGCCGTGTATGCGGCGGCACTCACCAGCATCATGGTGCGCCCGCTCGCCGAGCCGAAGGATCTCGCGCAGCTGTTGGCGGATGCGCGCTTCACCGCGCTGCTCATCGGGCCCGGCGCGGGGCTCGGTGAATCGACGCGCGAGCAGGCGCTCGCGATGCTCGCGACCGGCCGCCCCACCCTGCTCGATGCGGACGCCCTGAGCGTGTTCGCCCATCGACCGCAGGACCTGTTCGGCGCCATTCGCGGTGCGTGCGTGCTGACGCCGCACGAGGGCGAGTTCGGGCGGCTGTTCGCGGTTGCGGGCGACAAGCTCGCGCGTGCGCGTGCCGCCGCGCACGCAAGCGGCGCGGTGGTCGTGCTCAAGGGCGCCGACACCGTGATCGCGGCCCCCGACGGCCGCGCCATCATCAATTCCAACGCGCCCCCGACACTCGCCACCGCGGGCGCGGGCGATGTGTTGGGTGGACTGATCGTGGGATTGCTCGCGCAGGGCATGGACGCGTTCCTGGCCGCCGCCGCGGCGGTGTGGCTGCACGGTGCGGCGGCCGCCGCTTTCGGCCCGGGACTGCTCGCGGAGGATCTGCCGGATCTGCTGCCGCGCGTACTGCGCCGCCTGCAACCCTGACCGGAGCACCGCGTGAACATCTGGTATCCCCGCATCACCACCCACTCGCTCGCCATCGTGGCGAGCCTGCTCACCTACGTCCTCACGACCCGCGTCGAGCACGAACGCCGCCCGCCGTCGATCGCCATCGCCTGGGTGCTGGGGCTGATCGCGATGCCTTATCTCACGCTGCCCATGTACCTGCTGTTCGGCCGCAGAAAGCTGCAGCGCAAACTCTCCCCCGGATGTGTGGATACGGCCGGCGCGCGGCACTGGGCCGAGCACCTGCTCGAGAGCTTCGGTTTGCAGCCGGCCGCCCCCGCGGAGGTGCGCATGCATCCGGATGGCGCCGCTGCGCGCGACGCCTTGTTCGAGACCATGGACGGCGCCGAGCAGCGGCTCGATATCTGCACCTACATCCTGGGCAACGACCCGTTCGGCGAACAAGCGGTGGCACGCATGATCGCCTGCCGCGAGCATGGCGTGCGGGTGCGCTTCCTAATCGATGGGGTCGGGGCGATTCAGCTGCCGCGCAGCCTCCTGCAGCGTTTGCGCGCGGCCGGGGTCGAGACGGCGGTGTTCAGCCCGCTGCTCGCGCACCGCACGCAGGGGCCGCGCAATCTGCGCAACCACCGCAAATGGGTGGTGGCCGACGGGAAGCGCCTGTGGATGGGCGGACGCAATCTCGCCGCGGAATATTTCCTCGGTGCCGAGGGCAAACCGCCGTGGCTCGATTTGTCGTTCGATCTCGAGGGATCCGTCGCGGCCGCGGTGGCCAATCAATTCGAGGCGGACTGGGCGGCCGCCGGCGGACTGCCCGGCGAGCGTCTCGGACTCGCGCTCGATGCGCCGCACACCGCCGGGCCGGCCGATGCGGCGCGTGTCGGCCGGGTCCAGTTCCTGCCGAGCGGACCGGATCAGACCGAGGATACCGTGCACGCCCTGCTCATCGATGCCTGCTTTCGAGCCACGCAGCGCATGCTCATAGCCACGCCCTATTTCGTGCCCGATGCGGCCCTGGAGACGGCCATCCGGCTGGCCGCGCGACGCGGGGTGCGGATCGATCTGGTGATACCCGCCAAGTCGAATCATCGGCTGGCCGATTTCGTGCGCAACCGCGCGCTGCGCACACTGCATGGCGCGGGCGTGGCGATTCATCTGCTGCCCGGAATGAATCACGCCAAAGCCGTGGTGTTCGATCAGAGCGTCGCGATGTGCGGTTCGCCCAACATTGACTCGCGCAGCCTGCTGCTCAACTATGAATCGGCGCTGCTGTTCTACGGCGAGCGCGAGATCGACTGGCTGGCGCGCTGGATTTGCGGCCTGATGCCGGCCGCGCACCGTTTCGAGTACCGGCGGCCCGGCCTGTGGCGCGATCTCGGCGAGGGATTGCTGTTGACCGTGGCGTATCAGTTATGAGGCTGCGGGCCTCGAAGTAGGAAACGCCCTACAGCGGATCTTTGATCCGCTGCGGGTGCCCCAATAGTATCCTTGCCGCGAAATTGCGGCGCAGGGCAGGTGCATCGGTGGAGTTCAAGGATTATTACAAGGTGATGGGTGTGGCGCGCGACGCCACCGAGGCGCAGATCAAGCAGGCGTACCGCAAACTTGCGCGCAAATACCACCCCGACGTGAGCAAGGAGAAAAACGCCGAAGCTCTCTTCAAGGAACTCGGTGAAGCGTACGAGGTGCTGAAGAGCCCGGAGAAGCGCGCGGCCTACGATCAGTTGGGCTCGGGCCCCAGGCCCGGCGAACAATTCCGACCACCGCCGGATTGGGGCTCGGGGTTCGAATTCGGCGGCGCGGGACCCGGGGGCGGATCCGCAGCCGATCACAGCGATTTTTTCGAATCATTGTTCGGCGGCGCCCGCGGCCCGTCACGGCGCGGCGGCCGTGGCTTCGATCCGGGCCGCGGCGAGGACCATCATGCGAAGGTGATGCTCGATTTGGATGCGACCCTGCAGGGCGGCACGCGCTCGTTCACTTTGCGGGTACCGCAAATCGACGCCGAGGGCCGAGTGAGCACCCAGGAGCATGTCCTCAACGTGCAGGTGCCGAAGGGCATTCTGCCGGGTCAGACCATCAGGCTGGCCGGCCAGGGAGCGCGCCCCATCGGCGAGGGCACGCCCGGTGATTTGTACATCGAAGTCGAATTCCAGCCGCATCCGCTGTACCGCATCGAGGGGCGCGACCTGTATCTGAACCTGCCGGTCGCCCCGTGGGAAGCGGCGCTCGGCGCCACGGTCAAGACCCCGACGCCGAACGGACCCGTCGATCTGAAGATTCCCGCCGGCGCGCATGCCGGCAGCAAGCTGCGTCTGAAGGGGCGCGGCATCCCGGCCGCGTCGAGCGGCGATTTTTATGTGGTCCTCGAAATCGCCCTGCCGCCCGCCGCCGACGAGAAAGCCCAAGCCGCCTATCGCGCCATGGCGCAGGCGCTGCCGTTCAACCCTCGCGCCAGTCTCGGAGTGTAGCCCGATGCCAAACCATGAAGCCCTGCGCGTAGAACTGTTCGACGATCGCACCGAACTCACCTTGCACGATCTTTGCCGGGTGTTCGCGGTCGAGGAACGGCACATCGTCGAGATGGTCGAGGAAGGCGTGCTCAGCGTGATCGAGATCGACACCACGGAATGGCGTTTCAGCGGCGCGGCTTTGCGCCGTGCGCGGATCGCGCTGCGTCTGGAGCGCGACCTCGGCATCAACCTGCCCGGTGTGGCGCTGGCCCTCGAACTGCTCGAGGAACTTGAACAATTACGCCGGACACGGCAAGGGTGATCAAGGCCATGAGTGCTCTCGAATCCGATGCCTTCGTTTTCTTTGGCGCCACCGGCGACCTGGCCTTCAAGAAGATCTTCCCCGCGCTCTATGCATTGGTGCACCGGGGCGGGCTGCAGATCCCCATCATCGGCATGGCCCGTGCGGGCTGGAATCTCGACAAGCTGCGCGAGCGGGCGCGCGCGAGCCTGGAGCAGGCGGGCGCGTTCGAACCCGAATGCTTCGCCAAACTCAGCGCCCAGCTGCGCTACGTCGACGGCGACTATGCCGATCCGGCGACGTACCACAAGCTGCGCAAGGAGCTTGGGCTGGCGACGCGCCCCATCCATTACCTCGCCATTCCACCCAGCATGTTCGCGAGCGTGGTGCAGGGACTCGCAAAATCCGGCTGCGCGGAGAACGCGCGGGTCATCGTCGAGAAGCCCTTCGGGCGCGACCTGCCGACGGCGCAGGCGCTCGACCGCACCTTGCACGAGGTGTTCGCGGAGGAGTCGATCTTTCGCATCGACCACTACCTCGGCAAGGAGGCGGTGCAGAATCTGCTGTACTTCCGCTTTGCCAACACTTTTCTCGAACCGATCTGGAATCGCAACTACGTCAAGGACGTGCAGATCACGATGGCCGAAACCTTCGGGGTGCAGGGCCGCGGCAGCTTCTATGAGGAGGTTGGTGCAATCCGCGACGTGGTGCAGAATCACCTGCTGCAGGTGATTGCGCTGCTCGCGATGGACGCCCCGGTGGGCCACGAGCGCCAGGCGCGTCAGGCGGAGAAACTGCGGCTGTTCCGTGCCATGCGCCCGCTCGATCCGAAAGACGTGGTGCGCGGCCAGTACCGCGGTTATCGCGAAGAGAAAGGCGTGGCCGAGGATTCGCAGATCGAGACCTTCGCGGCGCTGCGTCTGCACATCGACACCTGGCGATGGGCGGACGTGCCGTTCTACATCCGCACCGGCAAGTGCCTGCCGGTGACCGCCACCGAGGTGGTGGTGACGCTGCGCGAGCCGCCGCTCGCGGTGTTCGATGCCAGCGACACCATGCCGTGCAATTATTTCCGTCTGCGCTTGAGCCCCGAAGTGGTCATCGGCACAGGCGCGCTGGTCAAGCGCAACGGCGAGGACATGCGCGGCGAGCCGGTCGAACTCATCGCGCGGCACCACACGGAGAGCGAAAAATCCCCGTATGAACGCCTGCTCGGTGATGCGGTGCGGGGGGACTCCGCGCTGTTCACCCAGGACGATACCGTCGAGGCGGCGTGGCGCGTCGTCGATCCGGTTCTGCACGATCCGCTGCCCGTGGTGCACTACGAGGCGGGCACCTGGGGCCCGGCGGCGGCGGCCGGCGTCATGACCGGCGGCGAAGTGTGGCACAACCCCAAAACGGAGCCGCTGACCCCGTGTTGAGCGGCGATGTGGTGTTCCTGCTGGATGTTGACAACACGTTGCTCGACAACGACCGCTTTGGGTCGGCGCTCGGCGTGCGGCTGGAAGAGAACTTCGGCGCGGAATCGCGCCAGCGTTACTGGGACATTTTTGCCCGAATGCGCGATCAAAGCGGGGTGGCCGACTACCTGGGGGCACTGCAGGCCTTTCGCAGCGGCCTCGATGACGATCCGCACCTTTTGCGCATGTCCGAGTTCTTGTTGGAGTTTCCCTTCGCGTCCCTGCTCTACCCGCGGGCGCTGTCCGCGATCGCCCACCTTAAGACGTTGGGGCGTCCGGTCGTGCTCTCGGATGGGGACGTGGTCTTTCAACCGCGCAAAATCCAGCGCGCCGGCATCTGGGATGCGGTGGACGGGGCAGTCCTCATCTACCTGCACAAGGAGCGCGTGATGGACCACGTGGTCAGGCGCCATCCGGCGACCCATTACGTCATGGTCGACGACAAGCCGAATCTACTGTCCGCGATGAAAGGCACGCTCGGTCCCAAGCTGACGACCGTGTTCGTGCGCCAGGGGCACTACGCGCTCGCGGCGGGGTCGAATCTCGGGTCGCCGGCGCCCGATCGGGTGATCGAGCGGATCGGCGATCTTACCACCCTCAACTTATCCGACTTCGAGGTGACTTCATGACCATGACGCAACGCCTGCACGATTTGGGGCAAAGCCTGTGGCTCGACAACATCACCCGGCAAATGCTTGATGACGGCACGCTGCGCCGCTACGTCGATGAATTGTCGGTCACGGGTCTGACCTCCAACCCGACCATTTTCGAGGAAGCCATCGGTGGCTCCGCGGCTTACGATGGCGGCATCCGCCAAAAGGCGCACGCCGGCTTGTCCGGCGAAGCGCTGTTCGTCGAGCTGGCGCTCGAGGACCTGCGCCGTGCCGCCGATCTGTTCCGGCCGGTATTCGAGCGGACCGGCGCAACCGATGGGTGGGTATCGATGGAAGTCTCCCCGCTCCTTGCCAATGACGCGCGCGCGACACTCACCGCCGCCCGCGACATCCACCGGCTCGCCGGACGGCCCAATCTGTACGTGAAAATACCCGGCACGCCGGCCGGCGTGGGCGCCATCGAAGAGGCCATCCTTGCCGGCGTTTCCGTCAACATCACGCTGCTGTTTTCGCGCGAGCAATACCTCGCCGTCGCCGAGGCCTATATGCGCGGGCTCGAGCGGCGCCTGGCGGCCGGCCTGGACCTGCGGGTCAATTCGGTCGCTTCGCTGTTCGTCAGTCGCTGGGACAAAGCCGTGGCCGCCAGGGTGCCGCCGGCGCTGCGCAATCGGCTCGGCATCGCCGTGGCCATGCGCACCTACCGGGCACACTGCGACCTGCTGCAGACCGACCGCTGGCGCAGGCTGGCCGAAGCCGGTGCGGCGAAACAGCGCATGTTGTGGGCGAGCACGGGCGTCAAGGATCCGCAGGCCTCGCCGAACCTGTACGTCGAGGCCCTCGCCGCGCCCGACACCATCGACACCATGCCGGAAAAAACGCTGCTCGCCTTCGCGCAAGGCGGCCGGGTCGGTCCGGTCATGCCGGCCGACGGGGGCGACGCCGAGGCGGTGCTGGCGCAGTTCGCCGCCGCCGGCATCGATGTCGATGCCCTCGCGCGTCAGTTGCAGATCGACGGTGCGCAGTCCTTCGTCAAGTCCTGGACCCAGCTCATGCAGAGCATTGCCGAGAAGAGCGCGGTGCTGACCACATGAGCCCGCGCATCGATCCTCTGGCGGGCCAGCCGGCACCGGCCGAGCGGCTGGTGGACGTACCGCGCCTGATCACCGCCTATTACAGCGGGCGGCCGGACCCGGCCGTCGCCGCGCAGCGCGTGGCCTTCGGCACCTCCGGGCACCGCGGGAGTTCGTTCGAGCTCGGCTTCAACGAAGCGCACGTGCTTGCGATCACCCAGGCCATCTGCAACTACCGCAAGCAGCGCGGCATCGACGGCCCGCTGTTCATCGGCTTCGATACGCACGCTTTGTCCGCCCCCGCGTTCGCCAGCGCGCTCGAGGTGCTGGCCGGAAACGGCGTCGAGGTGATGACGGCCGCGGGCGATGAATACACGCCGACCCCCGCCGTCTCGCACGCGATCCTGGTGTATAACCGCGGACGCGCCGCCGGGCTCGCGGACGGCATCGTCGTCACCCCCTCGCATAATCCGCCGGACAGCGGCGGTTTCAAGTACAACCCCACGGATGGCGGACCGGCGGACACCGAGGTCACCGCCTGGATCGAGGCGCGCGCCAACGAAATCCTGCGCGAAGGCCTCGGCGGCGTGCGCCGCATGGACCTCGCGCAGGCGCGCCGCGCGGCATCGACACACACCTACGATTATCTCGGCAACTATGTGGCCGGCCTGGGCGGGATTCTCGATCTCGACATCATCCGCGGCTCGGCTATCCGCCTCGGCGTCGATCCGCTGGGGGGTGCCGGCGTGCATTACTGGGGACGCATCGCCGAGCACTACAAGCTCGATCTGCGCGTGGTCAACGAGGTGGTCGACCCCACCTTCCGCTTCATGACCCTGGATTGGGACGGGCAGATTCGCATGGATCCCTCCTCGCCCTACGCCATGCAGCGCCTCATAGCCCTCAAGGACACGTATGACGTCGCCTTTGCCTGCGACACCGATCATGACCGTCACGGCATCGTCACGCCGGGCGGACTCATGCCGCCGAACCACTATCTGTCGGTCGCCATCGATTATCTGTTCCGGCACCGCTCCGCCTGGCGCGCCGATGCCGGCGTCGGCAAAACCATCGTGAGCAGCGCCATGATCGACCGGGTGGCCGCGCGGCTCGGACGCCGTTTGTACGAGGTGCCGGTCGGATTCAAGTGGTTCGTCGCGGGGCTGCTCAGCGGGGACCTTGGGTTTGGCGGCGAGGAGAGCGCCGGCGCATCGTTTCTCCGGCTCGACGGTGCCGCCTGGAGCACCGACAAGGACGGCATCACGGCGGCGTTGCTCGCGGCCGAGATCACCGCCCGCACCGGGCGCGATCCCGCCGAGTGCTACCGCACCCTCACGCGCGAACTGGGCGAGGCGTTTTCGGACCGCATCGAGGCCCGCGCCACGCCCGAGCAGAAAAAGAAACTCGCCAAGCTCGACCGGTCGCAGGTGCGCAGCACCGAGCTTGCCGGTGAGCGCATCGAGCGGGTGCACGACTGTGCGCCCGGCAATCAGGCGCCGATCGGCGGCATCAAGGTCTGCGCGCCGAGCGGGTGGTTCGCCGCCCGGCCTTCCGGCACCGAGGACATCTACAAGATTTACGCCGAAAGCTTTCGCGACCCGGCGCATCTCGGCGAGATCCTGCGCGAGGCGCAAAGCATCGTCGACGCCTCCCTGGCCGGGGCGTGAGCGGGGAACCGACCGCCACCGCGAAGCGGCTGCTGCCGTGGGTGGTCGCGGTCGGATTCTTCATGGAGGCGCTCGACACCACCATTCTCAACACGGCGGTGCCGACCATCGCGCACGCGCTCAAGGTGCCCCCGCTCAACATGAAGGCGGTGCTCGCGAGCTATACCCTGAGCCTCGCGGTCTTCATTCCGATCAGCGGCTGGATGGCCAATCGCTTCGGCACCCGGCGCGTATTCGCCTCGGCGATCGGCATTTTCACCGTCGGTTCGTTCTTGTGCGGCATCTCGACCGACATCCATTGGCTCGTGGCCAGCCGCATACTGCAGGGCTGCGGCGGCGCCATGATGCTGCCGGTGGGGCGGCTCACGCTGGTGCGCACCTTTGCCAAATCGGAACTGATCCAGGCCATGAGCTTTCTCGCCATTCCGGGGCTGATCGGCCCGATGCTCGGGCCGCTGCTGGGCGGCCTCATCATCGCGTACTTCCATTGGAGCGTGATCTTCTTCGTGAACATTCCGATTGGATTGTTCGGCCTGTTCCTGGTGTACCGGCATCTGCCGAATTTTCACGCCGCGAAGAATTACCGATTGGACATCATCGGGCTGGTGCTGTTCGGTTCCGGCATCTCGCTGCTCTCCTACGTGCTCGAGGTGTTCGGTGAGCACTCGTTGAGCGGCCGCGAGGTAGGCGGCTTGCTGGCGATCTCCGCCGCCCTGCTCGCGACCTATGGACTGCACTCGGTGCGCACGGCGCATCCGCTTTTGCGCTTGAGCCTGGTGCGCATTCGCAGTTTTCGCGTCGCGGTGAGCGGTAATCTGCTCACCCGCCTCGGCATCGGCGGCCTGCCGTTCCTCCTGCCCCTGCTCTACCAGCTCGGACTCGGATTCACGCCCATCCAGTCCGGCCTGATGATCATGCCGCAGGCGCTTGCCGCCATCAGCTTCAAGTTCTCGCTGCCGGGGATCCTGCGCAGATTCGGCTACCGACAGGTGTTGATCGCCAACACCGTCATGCTCGGCGTGATGCTCATGCTGTTCTCCCTCATCGATGCCGGCACGCCCGCCTGGCTGATCGCCGCGCTCGCCTTCGCCTTCGGTTTTTTCACATCCACGCAGTACACCAGCCTGAACACGCTCGCCTATGCCGACGTCAATCAGGAGCAGGCGAGCGGCGCGAGCACCATCGCGAGCACGGTTCAGCAGATGGCGGTGAGCTTCGGCGTGGCGTCCGCATCGCTGGCCGCCGCCCTGTTCATTCCCGACCATACCCGCGCTACGCCTTCGGAATTGATCCAAGGCATACACCTCGCATTGCGGGCACTCGGCGCGTGGACCATCGTTTCGACCCTGGTGTTCGGCGAAATGCGCGCCGGTGACGGCGCGGCGGTCAGTGCCCACAAGGCCGAACTTCCCGCGGGCTGAGGCGCGCTATTCGCCCTTGATCGGGTGGCCGCCGAATTCGTTGCGCATGGCGGACAGGAGCTTGTCGCTGAAGGAGTCGGCATCGCGCGAGCGCAGCCGCTCGAGCAGCGATGCGGTGATGACGACCGCCGGCACGCCGAGTTCGATCGCCTCGCTCACGGTCCAGCGGCCCTCGCCGGAGTCGGCCACATAGGGAGCGATGCCGCGCAGCGTCGGGTTCTTCCCGAGCGCATCCGCCGTCAGATCGAGGAGCCACGACCGCACCACGCTCCCGTAGCGCCAAATCTCGGCAATCTGATGCAGATCGAGCTTGAACTCGCTCTTGTGCTGCAGAATGGAAAAGCCTTCGGCATAGGCCTGCATGAGGCCGTATTCGATGCCGTTGTGAATCATCTTGGTGTAGTGGCCCGAACCGACCGCACCGACGCGGCCCCAGCCCTTGTCCGGCGCGGGCGCCAGGGTTTCGAAAATCGGGCGCAAACGCTCGATGAGCGCCTCATCGCCGCCGATCATCAGGCTGTAGCCCTCCTCGAGGCCCCAGACTCCACCGCTCGTGCCCGAATCGACGTACTGGATGGAGCGCTGCGCGAGCGCCGCGGCACGGCGTTGCGTGTCGTGGAAATTCGAGTTGCCGCCATCGATGAGCGTATCGCCGGGCGAGAGCAGGGGACTCAACGCGCTGATCGTGGCATCGGTGATTTCCCCCGCGGGCACCATCAGCCACAGCACCCGGGGTGTGCGCAGCTTGCCCACCAGTGCCTCGAGGGAGTCGGCCGACTGCGCGCCTTTCTCTTCGATGAGCTGACGGGCGGCGGGTGCGGGATCGTAGCCGATGACGCGATGGCCGCCGCGCATCAGCCGCTGCGCCATGTTGGCGCCCATTCTCCCCAGGCCGATCATCGCGATTTCCATCATTCACGGAGTATAGAGCCGGGGGCTCGCCGCGGTACAGCGCCGTGAGTGCTAGCGCGGCTTGAGAATCGCCATGACGGCCGGACTGCCGACCGGCTCGAAGCGGCCGGTGAATTGCAGCGTCCCGCCGGCGGGGTTGATGCGAAACGAGGTGATCGAGTCGCCCTTTTGATTGCAGGAAAACAGGAATTCACCGCGCGGATCGATCACCGCGCAGCGCGGGTAGTCGGCGTGCACCCAGGTCTCGGCGATCATGCGCAACTGACCGTCCTCGGCGACCGCAAACACCGCCAGCGTATTGTGTAGTCGATTGCTGACATACAAAGAGCGTCCGTCAGCGGTCATGACGATTTCAGCGGCGAGGTTGCTGCCCGCGAACTTCGGCGGCAGCGTCGACACGCTTTGCTTGAGTTTGAACCCGCCGCGTGCCGCGTCGTAATCGTAGACGGCCACCCTGGCATCGTGCTCGTATAAATTGTAAAAAATTCTCCCATTGGGATGAAACACGAAATGCCGCGGTGCGGATCCTGACGGGGCGTTGATCACCGGCGTCTCGGCGGGCAACAGCCGCCCGGCTTGGGCATCGAAGCGCCACACGAGGGTCAGGTCGAGGCCCGCGTCGTTGGCGATGACGTATTGGCCGCCCGGATCCGGCGCCACCATGTGCGGATGCGGGCTGTCGTGATCGCTCACGGCAAATTGGCCGGGCGGATCGTCGACCGCGCGCGCGCGATGACGGGGCCCCACGCTCGGGCGCACGTCGGAGGGGTCGCCGAGCGCGCCGTCCGCGCCGACGGGAAACACGGCGACGTTCCCGCCGCCGTAATTCGCGACGAAGACGAACCTGCCCGATGGGTGCACGCTCACATGGGCGGGCATGCTGCCGGCCGAACTCACGGCACCGAGGCGGCTCAAGCGCCGGCTGTCCGGATCAATGGCGTATGACACCACGGCGCCCTGACGGGCACCTTGATAGTTGTCGATCTCGCTGACCGCATACAGGCGCGTTTGCGCGGGGTTGACCGTGAGCCAGGACGGATTGCGGATGTCGTCCACCACCTGCAGCTGCGTCAGCGCCGCCGATGCACCGTCGATGCCGAACAGGTAGATCCCGCCGCCGTTCGGCGTGTAGGTGCCGACATAGGCGTAGGCGGGGCCGCTCACCGCCGCCCTGCCCAAGCCCGCGTTGGACACGAGCAGTACGGTTGCGGCCTGCCCGATGAAGACGCGGCGTGAGACTCCGCTCATCGGGGTCAATTGTTGAGCAGGAGCGTGATGCCCGAAGCGCTGAAGGTGTAGCTCGTCGCGGTGTATTGGCCCTGGGCCGTGATGCCGAGCGCGAGCACGCTGCCGTTCAATTCCAACTGCAGCTGCGTGATGAACGCCGAATAGGTGTTGAAATTTTCAAACGTTCCGCTCGCCGCGTGGCCGATGGTGAACACCGCGTTCGTGGCGGTGGCATTCGGGATGATGATCGGATTGCTGGCGATGCCGAGGATTTGCACGGTCTGGGCACCGATTTGAATCAGGTTGCGCCCCGAGATGCTGCTGTTGCGCGCGTTCAAAACCATCTGCGAGCTGTCATAGGAGGCGAACGGAGCCGGCGTTCCGCTCCAATCGGTGACGAGCTCGGCATAGATCGTGGTCGAATCGAGCAGGGTGGCGGCGTTGAAATCCGGCGGTCCTACACCGAACGGGGCGACCAGGCCGGTCGCCTCGACCGGCGATCCGACCACCGCATTGGTCAAGTCCAGCGGGCCCGTGGTGATCTGGTAGTCCGCCGCGCTCGCATCGTAGCTCGTGGAAGTTCCGGTGCCGGCGAAATCGAAGGCAGATGCCGAACGCCCCCCCAACTGTTTCAGCGCGAGGCTCAAGGTTCCCGTGCCCTGCACGGTCACGAGGCCCGAAGCGCTGGTGGTTCCGAGGCGCGCGCGTCCGGCGCTGGCATCGAGCGTGAGGTTGCCGTTGCCCGAATTGCCCAACGTGCCGAAGGCATCGATGGCCGAGCCGACGGAGATCTGCTGCAGGCCGTTCGACTCCGGGCTGCCGGAACCGAATGAGGTCACCTGGGTATTGGCGCCGACGGTGATCGTGGCCGTGCCCGCAATGAAGCTATTGGTGCCGTCCGCGGCGATCAGCGTGCCGTCCTGCACGGTGAACGTGTTGCCGCTGCGGCCCGAAACGATTCCCGAGACCCGGTCGAATCCCGATCCCTGCACGCTGCTGCCGGCGAGCACCTCGGTCGCCGCGAAGGAAATCTGCCCGGTCCCCGTCGTCGGGGTGCTGCTCGAATTATTGGTCGTGGTCGGCGTCGAGCCATCGGCGCAAATGCTGACGCCGGTGGTGCTGGTGGTGGGCGCGGAGCCGTCGGCACAGACCGTGACGGTGGTCGTGCCGGTGCTCGTCGTGGATGAGGTCGAGCTGGTGCTGGTCGTGGTCAAGGTGCCGTACGCCACGGTGAGGGCGCCGCCACTCAAGGTCGCCAACTGCGCGAGACCCGCATTGCCCGTGGTCGGAGCACCGTTGATCTCATAGGTCGTCACCGTGCTCGGTGAGATCTGCAGCGATCCCGCCTCGGTGGTCGTGAAATTGAACGGCTCGATGCCCATGCCGAAAACGCTGTCCGTCGTGCTGGTGTTGACGCCGCCCAAGGGGCCGCGGATGCGCACCACCTTGGTGTCGAGCGGACTCGCGCTCGCCGACATCAACGGCAGGACCATGACGGTCCCTTGCGTGGCGTTGACCACGTTGGAGGCCGCGAGGTTGAAATCCAGGCTGAGGTGGCCCGCGCTGCCGCGTGAAACGGTGAGCTGGTCGCTGGGGTCGAGATACAGGATCAGCGTCACCAGACCGAGGGCCTGGCCGCCCGCGCCGATGGGCTTGAGCGGGATGCCGTTCAGGCTGCCGTCGTCGTAAACGATGTCAGCCGACCCGTAGTCGAGGGTGACCACGGCCTGCGAAAAATTCCCCGCCGTGCCGCTCGACGCCCCGACGACCTCGCTCAAATTGACCAGCTGCGCGAGGTCCACCGTGGTGCTGTTGGGCAGCACGGTCGAGGCGGTCCTGCCGTTGCCGGTCTGCAGCTGGATGGAAACCAGGCCGACCCGGTAGGTGAGGAAGGTGTCGGTGGAGGCCGTCGAGGTCAGCGTGACGACGGTCTTGCCGTTGCAGGCCGCGAGCACCAGCAGGCAGAGGACGGCCATCGCGCGCTGTGGGAAGTTCATGACCATCGGACCTTCAAGTTCGGACGGGGTATTGTCCGGCCATTTTAGCCGCATGAGAAGCGGGGAGCGGGAAAAGATCTGTGAAGTCGGGCCAAAATCGGCGCCCTGCGTCGCCGCTCGGCGACAGGCGCGCCGGGTGCGCCGTCCGGGCGGGTACGCCGTCCGCCGGGTCCGCCCGGTGCCTCCGCGGGGCATCCCCGCCCCAGCTACAGCGAGCGGGAAATGAGCTCTTTCATGATTTCGTTGGTGCCGCCGTAAATGCGCTGCACGCGCGAGTCGGCGAACATGCGGCACACCAGATACTCGTTCATGTATCCGTACCCGCCGTGCAGCTGGACGCATTCGTCGAGCACTTCTTGCTGCGCGTCCGTCACCCAATATTTCGCCATCGAGGCGGTCACGGTGTCGAGGGTGCCGGCGACGATCCGCTGGATGCAATCGTCGACGAACACGCGCGCGATGCGCG
>Ga0181534_10001192_pt1 | contig 17276 bp, 13 predicted proteins | sample PEATcosm2014_Bin_37_FD_119758 | JGI IMG/M metagenome (GOLD analysis project Ga0181534, IMG submission 119758) | Peatland microbial communities from MTU Mesocosm Facility, Houghton, MI, USA - PEATcosm2014_Bin17_10_metaG | ecosystem: Environmental > Terrestrial > Soil > Wetlands > Peat | place... | reverse complement strand
GTGGCCGGTGGGCTGGTCGGTGGTGGGCTGGTCGGTGGTGGGCTGGTCGGTGGTGGGCTGGTCGCCGGGGGACTCGTGGCCGCGGGGCTGGTGGCCGGGGGGCTGGTCGCCGGGGGACTCGTGGCCGCGGGGCTGGTGGCCGGGGGGCTGGTGGCTGCACGGCTCGATGCACCAGAGGACGGTGTCGTCGTTTGGGGAGTCGTCGGGGCCGGTGGCGCCCCCGGGGCCCCGGCGGGGCCGGTTGCCCCGGTGGGGGTCCCAGCTGTCGGCGGCACCGACCGGAGCACGCCCTCGGGCGTCACCACGAAGAAGGCGACCCCGACGCCCTGGCCGTGGGTCTGTCCGGGCCGGACGTCGCCGGTGAAGAGGTAGAGGGGCCGCTTGTGCCAGGTGACCTGAAGCCGGTGACCCGGTCGGCGAACGGTGCCGAGTCCTTGCACGCCGGGCCCGCCCACGGGCTTGGTGACCCCCTTGGCCAACAGCAGGGGCGGCCACGACCGGGCACAGCCGGCCGTACAGGTCACGTGGTCGGCGCGGTCATGGATGTCGACGTAAAGCGTGCGCCCCTTGGCGGTGACCAGCACGGCGCCCAGCGGACTCGTCGTCCGCCGGAACGTCACGACCGCCCGGTCGTGGGTGGCGGCAGCTGCCGGCAGCGCCGTCGGGACGGCCAGGATCAACGACGGAACCGCCGCCATGCCCCCTGCGGCGATCCACCGGGCCATCAGTCGGGTCCGCCGTCCCGGCACGGTCTGTACGGCATGGATGCTCATGGGCGGTCCCTCGCGTTCGTCGGTACTCGAGTGCGTCAGTGCTCCTCGGTGTGACCTACGGATCGGCGACCCGTAGGGATCACCGTTGTCGGCTGACGTCTTCGAGCCGGGGGCGGAGCGCCACGTGATGTAAAACTGCGGCGATGCTGTCGTCGAGGCGATCCGCCGGTGGGCCGGATGCTTCGGCAGGCTGGACGGCGCCCGAGGTGCGGGGATTCGTGGGAGTGCTGGTGGTCCTGCAGGTGCTGCAGGGGCTGTTCGACCGGTTGCCTGCAGGCAACGTGCAGTTCACCGAGTCGTACTATCTGGTCACCTATCACCACGGCTTCGTCCGCCGCGGGCTACTCGGCGAGGGTCTCCGCCTGGCCTTCGGGGTGCCCACACGGGGGGAGGTCGATGGGACCGCCGACGTCGTCGTGGCCCTGGCCATTGTCGCCGTGCTGGTGACGGCCGAGCTGCTGATCCGACAGGGGACGCCGGGCTCCTACGCCATGGCCGTCCTCGTAGTGGCCACACCGTTCACCATCGACTTCGTCATCGTCGACCGCCGGCCCGACCTCCTGGCCCTGGTGGCGCTGGTGGCCCTCGGGATCGTCCTGCTCAAGGTGTCCAGGTCCCTTATGGCCTGGCTGGCGATGTTCGGGCTCGGTTTCGCAGCCTTGGTGCTGGTGCACGAGGACGTGATCCTGGTGCAGGTCCCCTGGAGCCTGGTACTGGTCACCGTGGCCACCCTGGGCCGGGACGGCGTGGCGGCCGGAGGCGCCCGACCGGGCCTGGCCCGGACCCTGGCCACCCGCCTCGGCGTTCTCGTCGGCCCGCCCCTGATCGCCACCGCCGCCCTGCTGGCCTACGGCCTCCCGTCCACCAGTCGGGTGGGCGCGTTGGAGTCCGATGTGGCCCGCTACCACTTCGTCGGGAACACCGTCTTCACCTATCTGCCCGACTCCATCGGCACGGCCGTCAGCCAGGTAAGTGCCATCCCGAACTCGGCCAAGGCGATCACACTGGTGCTGGGACTCGTGCTGTTCGCCCTACAGGTGGCCTGGAGCATCTGGTGGGTCCGACCTCGGCTGTGGACCACGTTCGCCCGGCGGGGGAACCGGGCCCTCGGGACCGGCCTGGCCGCACTCATCGTGGCCACTACGGCGCTCCTCTTCGCCACCGGATTCGACTGGGTCCGGTGGTTCGCCGACTGCGGGGCGTCGTGGCTCATCGTCCTGGCCTTCGCCGTCCTGTTCGACGGATCGGTGAGTGCCCACGGTGACCCGCCCCTGCCCACGCCGGAGAGGACCGGAGGCGTCCACCTCTCCCCCTGGCTACCGGCTCTGGCCGTCTACCTGGCCGTGGTCCCACCCCTCGACGTGCTCTTCGTCACCGGCCAGCTCCGCCACTTCCTCCTCGGCGTGTGACCTTCGTGCCCGCCCGGGTGATCAGGCGGTGAGGGGCCGCGCCCCGGACCGGTGCTCGGCCCCCTCGCGCACCATGGGCAGGAGCTCCTTGCCGAATTGGACGGCGTCGGGCACCGGGTCGAAGCCCTTGAGCAGCAGGGTGGTGCACCCGAGGTCGTAGTAGCGCAGCATGGCTTCGGCCACCTGCTCGGGTGTGCCCACCAGTGCCGTGGAGTTGCCGGCCGCCCCGGTGAGGTTGGCCACCTTCATCCACAGCCGCTCGTCGTAGACCTCCCGCTCGGCCGACATGGCGATGAGCCGCTTCCGGCCCACCGACGTCGTGCCCGAGGTGTCGCGGTCGACCGCGAGCGTGGCGTTGGCCTTCCCGCCCAGCCCCTGGTAGTCATCCTGGCCACCGGCCATCCGCTCCTTGGCCAGTTCGATCCGCTCGGCCGTCTTCTCGGCGATCCATTCCGCCTTCTCCCAGGCCTCGCCCTCGGTGTCGGCGATGATGGGACGGAGGGAGATGCTGAACCGCAGGTAGCGTCCGAACCGCTCGGCCACCTGGACGATCGAGCTCATCCGATCGGCCACGGCGGCCCGGGGCTCGCCCCAGAAGGCGTACACGTCGGCCTGGGCCGCACCCACGTCGATGGCGGCCGGCGAAGCGCCGGCGAAGTAGAGCGGGATCCCTCCGGGGGAGACCGGCTTGACCGAGGTGAAGGCGCCCTCGTAGCGGAAGAACTCCCCGTCGTAGTCGAACGGCGAGTCCTCCTCCCACATCCGGCGCACCAGGGACATGACCTCGCCGGTCCGTCGGTAGCGGGCGTCGTGGGGCACGAAGTCGCCCTCGCGCCGCTGATCGGCCTCGTCGCCGCCGGTGATGAAGTGGATGGCGATCCGCCCGCCGCCGGTCAGGTGGTCGAGGGTGGCCGCCTCCCGGGCCAGCAGTGCCGGCTGCACGAAACCGGGGCGGTGGGCCACCAGGACCTTCAGGTGGTCGGTGTGGTGCAGGACCGAGGAGGCCACTGCCCACCCCTCCGGACCGACGGCACCGTAGCCCACCAGCACACGGTCGAACCCGGCGTCCTCATGAGCACGGGAGATCTCCACCAGATAGCCGGGGTCGACGACGGGACCATCCATCCAGTCCACCACCGGTCCGTCGACCAGCGGACCCTTGATCTCCGAGGCATCCCTCGTGCCCACCATCCCGATGATCTCTATGGGCATCCCGATCGGTCCCTTCCTTGTGGCCGGGACGGCACACGCTGCCCCGCCCCGCCCGGTCTGGCTCTTCGTGGGTCGGGCCCGACCCGGCACGGGCATCCGACGGCCGACGGGCCGCGGATGCGTCCACCCCGGGGTGGGTCACCCGTACCCCTATCGTCACAATCCGGCCTGCTCCTTTAGGAAGTGGACCGGTACTGCCGATACCAGGACATGGTGGTACTCCCTGTCGACTCGACCGTGGCCGGCCATGGACAGGCCGAGGGCAAGGCCCCTGCCGAGCCCCGGTGGACCTGTGCCCTGGTCAACAACATGCCCGACGGGGCGTTCGTGCAGACCGAGGGGCAGTTTCTGGACCTGCTGAACGTGGGCTCGGGCGACCAGGGCCTCGAGGTCCGGCTGTACGCCATGGCCGGCGTCCCGCGTGGTGAGGCCACCGCCCTCCGGATCGCCGAGCGGTACCACCCCGTCGCCGAGCTCCAGGACCATCCGCCGCAGCTGGTCGTCGTCACCGGGGCCAATCCCGTCGAGGCCACCCTGGCGCAGGAGCCCATCTGGGACGACCTCGTCCGACTGCTCACCTGGGCCAGCGGTGCGGTGCCGTCGCTGCTCCTGTCGTGCCTGTCGGCCCACGCCGCCCTGACCGTCTTCGACGGCCTGGAGCGGGAGCCGCTGGCTTCCAAGTGCACCGGCGTCTTCACCCAACAGGTCGCCCCGGGGGAACCGCTGACGGCCGGCCTGGAACGGACGGTGCTCCTCCCCCACTCGCGGGTGAACACCGTGCCGACCGACCGCGTGCGCTCGGCGGGCTGGGACATCCCCATCGAGTCGGAGGAGACCGGTTGGAGCGTGGCCACCCGTCGGGTCGAGCGCTGCGACGTGGTGCTGGTCCAGGCCCACCCGGAGTACGGGCCCACCAGCCTGCTCCGCGAGTACCAGCGGGACGTTCGGCGGTTCGTGCGCCACGAGCGTGACGACCTCCCCGTCCTCCCCGGTCACTGCTCGGCACCCGAGGACGCGGCGCGCCTCGAGGAACTGCAGCGGCGGATCACCGGAGGGGAGCGGGATCTGGAGCTCTTCGCGTCGTTCCCCTTCGCCGACGTCGAGGCCCGGGCCCCGTGGAGTTGGCGCCCGGTGGCCACCCGGCTGTACGGCAACCTGTTGGCCGGCGTCCCGGCCGGGAGACGCTGAGCCATGCGCGACGAGACCATCGCCATCCATGGCGGCTACACCCCGGACAGCACGCGGGCGGTGGCCGTGCCCATCTACCAGACGGTGGCCCACGACTTCATCGATGCCGAGCACGCCGGGGCCGTGCTCGACCTCGAAGTGCCGGGCTTCCACTACAACCGGATCAACAACCCGACCAACGACGTGCTGGAGAAGCGCATCGCCGCCCTGGAGGGCGGGACGGCCGGCCTGGTGGTGTCGTCGGGCATGGCCGCGGTCAGCTACGCCGTCCTGACCGTGGCCACGGCGGGCTCCAATTTCGTGGTGGCGCCGCAGCTGTACGGGGCCACCTTCACCTACTTCGCCCACGTGCTGCCCACCCTGGGCATCGAGGTTCGGTTCGCCCCCGACGACCGGGCCGACTCCATCGCCGCCCTCATCGACGAGGCCACCTGTGCCGTCTTCTGCGAGTCCATCGGGAACCCGGCCGGCAACGTGGTCGACCTCGAGGCCGTGGCCGCCGTGGCCCATCGGGCCGGCGTCCCCCTCATCGTAGACAACACCGTGGCCACCCCGCTCATGTTGAAGCCGATCAGTCATGGGGCCGACGTGGTCGTCCACTCCCTGACCAAGTTCGTGGGGGGCCACGGCACCACGCTCGGAGGCGCCATCGTGGACGGCGGGACCTTCCCCTGGGCCGAGCACGCCGAACGGTTCCCGCTGTTCAACCAGCCCGAGCCGGCCTTTCACGATGTGGTCTTCGCCCGGGACTTCCCCGAGCGCCCGTTCACCGTCCGGGCCCGGTCGGTCCAGCTGCGCAACACCGGTGCCACCCTCTCGCCCCTGGCCGCCTTCCAGCTGCTGCAGGGGCTCGAGACCCTGTCGGTGCGCCTCGACCGGCACGAGTCCAATGCCCGGGCCGTGGCCGACTACCTGGCCGGCGACCCCCGGGTGGAGTGGGTGAGCTTCGTGGGCTTTCCCGACCACCCGTACTACGACCTGGCCCAGCGCTACCTGAAGGGCCGGGTGCCGTCCATCATCACCTTCGGGGCCGTCGGCGGCTACCAGGCCGGCCTGGACTTCTTCGACGCCCTGCTGCTGTTCAAGCGGCTGCTCAACCTGGGGGACGCCAAGTCGCTGGCCATCCACCCGGCCTCCACGACCCACCGGCAGCTGAGCGACGCCGAGCGGGCCGCCGCCGGCATCCGCCCGGAGACCATCCGGCTGTCCATCGGGCTCGAGCACATCGACGACCTCATCGAGGACCTCGACCAGGCACTGGCCAAGGCCACCGCCTGATCAGCCGGCACCGCCTGATCAGCCATAACGGTCGGACCGCCTGAGCAACCGGACGCTCGGGTCGCCGACCGGTCAGACGATGACGGCGTCGACGCACTCACGGGCGTCGAGCACGGCACGGATGCGGCTCCGGGGGGACGGGATGTAGTGGGTGAAGTAGCGGGTCCCCTCGGTGAGGACGCCGAGCAGCGAGAGGTGGGGCTGGACCCGGCCACAGGCATCGTAGGGATGGAACTCCTCGCTGACGGCCACCGAGCCGACCGCGGTGTCGCCGTAGGTCATCTGGGACAGGCGCCCCTCGGCGTACATGCGGGTGAGGAGCGGGGAGCTGGAGCGGGCCAGGGACGGAAGGTCGAGATGGCCACGGATCACCCCGTTGACGGTGACCGTGGTCTCCTCGGCCAGCTGGGTGGAGCGGAGGGTGACCCGGCCGTCGGGCTCGGGCACCAGCACTGGATTGGGCCCGAGGGGCGCCCGCACCACGCCGGCGTCCATCAGGGCCAGCAGCTGCTGGGAGCGGAGGGGCGGGGGTCCGGCCTCCATGCGGTTGATCCGGCCCCGGACATTGGCCTGGAAGTCGAGGTACGACTCGAGGTTGAGCCCCCCGAACTCGATGACCAGGCGCAGCTGGTCGCGGAGGATGCGCAGGACCTCGAGGGCGGCCTTGACCGGGCTGCCCCCGGGGAAGAGGGCCTCTTCGAGATCGGTCTCCACCATGTCGTAGACCTGGGTCTGGTAGTCCTCCGCCGAGGCGTAGGTGCGCCCGGACCCGGCGAACAGGTGGTCGGCCGGATCGAACCGGCCGTAGACGGGCTCGAACCCCTCCACCGCGGTGGCGAAGTAGCCGCCGGACGAGGCCCGGGCCAGGTGACGACGGACCTCGTCCTCCTCGGGGGTCCCGCCCTTCAGGAAGGCGGAGTGGGTGAGGTAGCGGGCCTGCATCTCGGCGAACAGCAGGGGCAGGAGGTCGCCGCGGAAGTCCACCTGGTGCCGCTCCGGCGAGCCCCCGGGGTTGGTCAGGCCGGCGATGGCCTCCGGCGTGCACACCACGGGGCGGTAGTTCCCGTAGGGGTCCACGCCGTGGGCCGACTTGGCACAGTAGGGGATCCCCGAGCGTGAGTACAGGTAGATCAACGGCTCCTTGCCGCTGGGCACGTAGCGCAGGCGGTCGCCGAGCTCTTCGAACGTCCCACCCCGACCGACGGTCATGGCGGTCAGGAGGTCGAAGCCGACCAGGCCCATGCCGGCGATGGCCACGGGGGCGCCCGGTGGCACGGGCTCATCGAAGTACTCGACCGGGTAGGGACGCAGGAAGCGGACGCTGGAGTCGCTGGCCACCGACTCCTCGTTCCACGTGTGGCCGGAGGTCAGGATGACGTGGTTGACGCACAGGGTGCGGCCGTTGTCGAGCGCCACGGCCTCGCGGCCGCCCACCGAGGTGATGTCCACGGCGGAGGCGTAATGCCGCACCACCTCCATGTTGGGTGGGGCGTTGGTCACGAGGGACTCGTAGAACCAGACCAGGTACTCGCCCATGAGGCGACGGGGCAGGTAGTCGGTGGCCACGATGGGCCGGCCGGTGGTGGTGATCCGGCATTCGTGCCCGACCCATTGGTAACCACTCTGGACGGCCCATTCGAAGAGTCCGACCGCATTGGCAGGAGCCTGCTCACCATCAGGGGAGGCGTACAGGGACAATTGTCCGCAGGGGTTATTGAGCACGAGATAGTCGGGTTGGCCCATGGCATAGATGCCTCCGCCCAAGGCTCCCGGTTCGATCACATGGACACGGACGGGGGTATCCACACGGCGGGCCCGGGCCACGGCACGCTCCAGGACACACATGCCCCAGGAGCCCAAACCGACGATGGCCAGGTCGATCGTGTCCGTGCGGACAGCATCCACGTACCAGTCAGCCGGCGGCGTGGACGACAATGGACGCGACGAGATCATGTGTACTGCTGCCCCTTCTTGACCGTTGCAGTAAGAACATGCACACCGGCCTTTTGAAGCTATTTCCGGTGCAACAACAACGCTAGATGCTGGGATCGCGTTAACACAAGACCCTGTCGTAACCACCAGGTGGCCGGTAGAATAGGTGCGCGCCCGGTCCGTGGTCTTTCATGAATGCCCATACCGCGGCGCATCGTGACGCGGGAAGCAACCGTCAAGCAGGAAGGCAGGACGATGGCCGACGCCTCGGACACCATGAAGCTGGGCACCCTCGAGGTGCACCGCCTCGGATTCGGCACCATGCAGCTGACCGGTCCCGGCGTCTGGGGACCGCCGGCGGACCACGACGGCGCCGTCGAGGTCCTGCGCAGGGCCCTGACCCTCGGAGTCGACCTCGTCGACACCGCCGATGCCTACGGGCCCGATGTCGCCGAGGAGCTGATCTTCGAGGCACTCCACCCCTATCCCGAAGGGCTCGTCATCGCCACCAAGGCCGGGTACACGCGCCCGGGCCCCGACCAGTGGGAGGAGGACGGCCGGCCCGAGTACCTGAAGCGCCAGTGCGAGGGGAGCCTCCGCCGGCTCGGCGTCGACCACATCGACCTCTTCCAGCTGCACCGGATCGACCCCCGGGTGCCGGCCGACGACCAGTTCGGCGCGCTGAGGGAGCTGCGGGACGCCGGCAAGGTCACCGAGGTCGGGCTGTCCGAGGTCAGCGTGGCCGACATCGAGGCGGCCCGGGCCATCGTCCCCGTGGTCACGGTGCAGAACCAGTACAACCTGGCGCAGCGTGGGGCCGACGGGGTCATCGAGTACTGCGAGGCCCACGGGATCGGGTTCATCCCGTGGTTCCCCCTGGGCAGCGGCACGCTGTCCCGCCCGGGCGGCCCCCTCGACGCCGTGGCCCACCAGATCGGAGCCACCGTGTCCCAGGTCAGTCTGGCCTGGCTGCTGCGTCGCTCCCCGGTCATGCTCCCGATCCCGGGCACCTCCTCGGTGGCCCACCTCGAGGAGAACTGCGCGGCGGGTGGGCTCAGGCTCTCCGACGAGCAGTACGACCAGTTGGTCGACGCCCGCAAGCCCCTGCGCCGATGGGCGCTCACCGGATGAGGGGGGATCGGCACCGTGCCCGCTGACCTGGTCATCCGCAACGGGACGCTGGCCGACGGCACCGGCGGTCCCCTGCGCCATGCCGACATCGCCGTCACCGGGGACCGGATCACCGAGGTCGGTCACGACATCGGCCGGGGGCGACGGGAGCTCGACGCCGAGGGCCTGCTCGTCACCCCGGGGTTCGTCGACCCCCATACCCACTACGACGGCCAGGCCACCTGGGACCCGCAGCTGGCCCCGTCGTCCCAGCACGGAGTCACCACGGTGGCCATGGGCAACTGCGGCGTGGGCTTCGCCCCGGTCGCCCCGGACCGGCACGACTGGCTGATCGCCACCATGGAGGGGGTCGAGGACATCCCGGGCACCGCACTGCACGAGGGCCTGCAGTGGGACTGGGAGTCCTTCCCCGAGTATCTCGACGCCCTCGAGCGGCAGCCGCGGACCATCGACGTGGGGACCCACGTGCCGCACGCCGCGCTGCGCGCCTTCGTCATGGGCGAACGGGGGGCCGACCTGTCCGAGCACCCCGACGACTCCGAGCTCGAGGTGATGACCGCTCTCCTCCGCCAGGGGCTGGAGGCCGGCGCCCTCGGCGTCACCACGTCCAGGACCGACCGACACCGCACGAGCACCGGCCAGAACCTCGGGACCCTGCGGACCCGGGAGCCCGAGCTCATGGCCCTGGCCTCGACGCTGCGATCCAGCGGCATGGGTGTCTTCCAGTTCATCAGCGACAGCTACCGGACCACCGACGACGACTTCGCCCAGTCCGAGTTCGACCTGGTGACCGGGTTCGCCCGGGCCAGCCGACGGCCGGTGAGCTACACCGTGCAACAGGACCGCGAGGCCCCCGAGCGGTGGCGGGACCTGATGGCGCTGGCCGTGTCGCTCCGGGCCGAGGGCCTTGACGTCAAGGCCCAGGTGGCGCCCCGGCCCATCGGCGTCCTGCTCGGACTGGAGGCGTCGGCCAACGTGTTCACCCCGACCCGCGGCTACGGCAAGATCGCCGGGCTCCCGCTGGCCGAGCAGGTGGCGGCCCTGGAGGACCCCGACCGTCGCAAGAGGATCGTGGAGGGCCACGCCCAGCTCACCTCCGACCCGGATGCCTTCGCCGGCTACGCCTTCTTCGGTCAGTTCGACGACATGTACATCCTCGACGACCCGGTGGACTACCACTTCGACAGCTCGCGGTCCCTCGGGGCCATGGCCCGGGCCATCGGAGCCGACCCCCGTCAGCTGGCCTACGACGTGCAGCTCCGGCGGGGCGGCCGCCAGCTCATCTACACCCCGCTGTTCAACTTCGCCCACCGTGACCTCGGGGCCATCCGCGAGATGATCACGTCGCCGGTGGCCATGTTCGGACTCTCCGACGCCGGTGCCCACTGCGGACAGATCTGCGACGGCAGCATGACCACCACCTACCTCTCGATGTGGGCCCGTGACCTCGAGGGCGAGGAGGGACTGCCGGTGGAGCGCGTGGTGCACCAGCTGACGCGCCGGCCGGCCGCCCACTTCGGCTGGCTCGACCGGGGGATCGTGGCCCCGGGGCTGCTGGCCGACCTCAACGTCATCGATCTGGCCGGCCTGGAGTGCGCCCCGCCGGAGATCACCGCCGACCTCCCCGCCGGCGGCCGACGGCTGCTCCAGGCGGCCCGGGGCTACCGGTGGACGGTCAAGCGGGGCACGGTCACCTTCGATGACGGCACCCCGACCGGTGAGCTCCCGGGGCAGCTGGTGCGCGGGGCCCAGGCCGGACCGGCCCGGTGAGCACCGACGTCCTCGCCACCGTCCTCCACCAGGCCGAGGACGGACCGGGCCTCCCCGCCGTCAGCGACCTGGACCGGGCGCTGAGCTACGGCCAACTGGTCGAGGAGGCCGCTCACTGGGCGGCCGGGCTCGAGGCCCTGGGCGTCACGGAGGGCGACCGGGTGGCGCTGCTCGTGCCCAACTCGGTCGACTTCGTGGTGGCGGCCCTGGCCACGCTGTGGGTCGGCGCCATCTTCGTACCCCTGGCCGTGACCGATCCGAAGGCCCGGGTGGAGGCCATCGTGGCCGACTGCTCGCCGACGGTCGTGGTGGTCGGGGGCGAACCGGACAACGAGGGCCAAGAGGATGACGGGGCCACCGGGGCCGACGACCCGGTCCCATCGCGCCGCGGCCCCGCCAGGGTCCGGTGCGCCGATCTCGCCGCGTCGGAGGCCACCATGGCCCCGCCGGGTGCGGCACCCGCCGAGCGGCCCGCGTACGCCATCTACACCTCGGGGACCACGGGCACGCCCAAGGGCGTCCTCATCACCCACGGGGCCTTCGGCGCCGCCGTCCGGGCCACCGCCGAGGTGCTCGGCCTCGACCGGTCCACCCGGACCCTGTGCGTATCGCCGTTCCACTTCGACGGTTCGTTCGCCACGCTGTTCCCCACCCTGTTCGCCGGCGGAGCCGTGGTCATCCGGCCCCGCGAGGCGCTGCTCTTCCCCCGGACCTTCGTGCGGGCCGTGCAGCGGGAGGGCATCACCTACACCGGGTTCTCGCCCAGCTATCTGAAGCTCCTGTTGGCCAGCCCCCAGTTCAGTGAGCTGGCCGGAGGCACCCTCGGGATCATCGCCCTCGGCGGGGAGGCCACGGCGCCGGCCGACCTCCGGGCCCTGTGGGCGGCGGCGCCGCAGATCCGGGTGTTCAACCGGTACGGCCCGACCGAGACCACCATCGCCGTGACCCACATCGAGCTCACCCCCCAGCTGGTGGCCGGCGGCACGGTACCCATCGGGAGCCCCCACCCCGGGGTGACCTTCCACCTGGTCGACGAGGCCGGGCAGCCGGTCGACGAGCCGGGCCGGATCGGTGAGCTCTACATCGGCGGGGACCAGCTCATGGCCGGCTACTGGGGGGCGCCCGACCTCTCCGCCCGCGTGCTGCGGACCGACGTGGTGGCCGGCACCACCGTGTACCGCACCGGCGACCTCGTCTACCGGGACGAGGGCGGGGAGTACGTCTACGTGGACCGGGCCGACCGGGTCGTCAAGCGGTCCGGTGTCCGCATCTCGCTCATCGAACTGGCCGACGCCATGCACGGCGTGCCCGGCGTGTCCGACGTCACCTGCGTGGTCTACGACAAGGACGGCCAGGTCGGCATCGCCGCCTTCGTGGTGGCCGAGGGCCCGGTGTCGAGGCTCGAACTGCGCCAGGGCGCCCTCCGGCGCCTTCCCGACACCATGCTCCCCGACCGGTTCGAGCTGGTGGACGAGCTCCCCCTGACCTCGTCGGGCAAGCTCGACGAGCGCCGGCTGCTGTCCGAGGCCGGCCTGCACCCGCCCGGCGCCCCGGCGGCGCCCATGGCTGTCCCATGCACCGCCTGAGCCGGGGGTCGGCCCCCGGCTCGCCCGTGGCGCGGCCACCGGCACCGGTCGGGATCGAGCGGGCCGCCGGCCGGGTGCCACCCGGTCAAGAAGCACCGGGGCCTTGCCGATGGGAACTCCATGGGTGACGGCACGGAGGGGACCGGCCTGCGCGTGGTGATCCTGACGGCCGTCCCCGAGGTGGCGGCCATGACCGCCACCACACTGCGTCGGCTGGGCCACGATCCGGTGGCTGCCGTGGGCGCCCGGCGCAGGAAGCCCACGCCCGGACTGACCTCGTTGGTCGAGACGTCGACGGTTCCTGGCGCCGAGGTGGTCATCGCACCCGACAAGGACGCCGTCGAACCGATCCTCCGTTCGTTCGACCCCGATCTGGTGCTGTCGTGGGCGTTCCCGTGGCGGGTCCTGGAGGGCGCCCTCGCCGTGCCCGGGTACGGCGCCATCAACTACCACCCGTCGCTCCTCCCCCGGCACCGCGGGGCCAACCCGGTGGCGTGGGCCATCCGGATGGGAGACAGCGAGTTCGGCGTGACGTGGCACCGGATGGCTCTCGGCTTCGACAGCGGAGCGATCCTGGCCCAGCAGGCCACCCCCGTCCTCGAGGAGGACACCATCTACGACGTGGTCCCCCGTCTGACCGTGCTCGGGCTGAGGATGCTGCGCGGCGTGATGGAACAGGTCGTCCGCAAGGATCCCGGTGAACCGCAGCCGACCGTGGGGGTCACCGAGGCGGGTCCGTTCGGAGACGACTACGCCACCATTGACTGGTCGATGCCGGCCCAGGCCATCCACACCCAGGTGCGGGCGTGGGCCTTCACCCCCGGCACCCACTCCGTGATCGGCCCCATCGCCGAACTGCACGGTCGCCAGGTCCGCGTCCTACGCACCAGCCTGCACCGGCCGGACGACGATGCCGGCCAGGACGCCGAGCGCGTCGACTGCGGCGACGGCCCCTTGTGGGTCCTCGCCACCGAGCCCCTCGGGTAGCGACACTCCCCGGGTGGCGACCCCGACCCTCCACCCGTCCCTCTCGCCGCTCCACGGGAAGGGGCCGGACCGGCACTCATCCGGATCCGCCCCGGCCCCGAATACCTGGAGACGCCCGGGCACCGCCCGAGGGCGGACCCGGACCGGACAGACCGGGATGGGCAAGAGACCGGAATCGGCAAGAAAGAGGACTTCTCGTGCACTTCAGCTCACCGGCAGAGATATTCGGCATGGACGGCATGATCATCCTGGTGGTGGTGGCGCTGGTCCTCTTCGGGTCCACCCAGATCCCGAAGCTGGCCCGGTCCCTGGGATCGGCCAAGACGGAGTTCAAGCAGGGGCTGGCCGAGGGCGAGAGCGCCCAGCCGGTGGAGGTCATCGTGCCGGTGGCCCCCGCCGCCCTGACCCCCACAGCGGTGCACGCGCCTGCCGGTGGGACCCCGGTCGTCCGGGTGACCTCCGACACCAACACCCAGTAGAGGGGTCCGGTACGTGGACTTCCTGAGCCCGGCCAAGCTGCTGGTCATCATGGTGGTGGCCCTGGCCGTCCTCGGTCCGGACAAGCTCCCCGCATTGGCCAAACAGGTCGGCAGCCTGTGGCGCGACTTCTCGAAGTTCCGCCAGAAGCTGGAGTCCGACGTCCGGGGGTCATTCCCCGACCTGCCCTCCACCGAGACCATCACCCACGCCGTCCGTTCGCCGTTGAGCTTCCTCGACACCCTGGCCGATGCGCCCGGGCCGGCGGACGGCACCGGGCCCGGGGACACCGGGACGACCACCCTGTCCCCTGAGGTCGAAGGACCCGTGGAGTTCGACCCCTCGGCCGGCGCCATCTGGCCGGCCGAGACGGTCACCGCCTCGGAGGTGTCGGCTCCCGGGGTCCTGGAACCGGTCGGACCGGCGGAGCGTGTCGTGCACGAGGTCCGGTCCTTCGCCGGGACGGCGCCCGACGACCCCGGCTCGAACTGAGGGACGACATCGGCCCGACGGGATCGGGCATCCACCCGTCGGCAGGGAGAGGGACGGTGCCCGACCGGTAGAGTTGGCGGCCCACGGGCGGTGAGCGCCCGCAGTTGCCGAAACCGGGCCAGGGGCAGGGGCCGGGGCAGGGGGAGGACGTCGCTGATGCAGGTCGGAGTCCATCTCCCCCAGTACGGCCGGGTGGCCGGCCCCGAGGCCATCACCCGGGCGGCCAGGCATGCCGAGCAGCTGGGCTTCGTCGACCTGTGGGTCAGCGACCACGTGGTCCACCCCGCCGCCCAGGACTACCCCTCGCCCTACCTGTTCGATCCACTGGTCACCCTGACCTGGGCGGCGGCGGTCACCGAGCGCATCGGCCTGGGGACGAGCGTGCTGGTCGTGCCCACCCACAATCCCCTGGAGCTGGCCAACTCCCTGGCCAGCCTGGATGCCCTGTCGCGGGGTCGGCTGACCATCGTGGTCGGCGTGGGCTGGTCGGAGCCGGAGTACCAGGCCCTCGGCTACGACTTCCACAACCGGGGCGAACGCCTCGACGAGGCCATCGACCTGTTCCGAACGGTGTGGCGGGAGGACCCGGCGACCTTCCACGGGAAGCACACCTCCTTCGACGACCTGCGGGTCCTGCCCCAACCGGCCCATCCCGTCCCCATCTGGATCGGAGGGAGCAGCGAGCCCGCCTACCGGCGCGTGGCCCAGCGGGGGGACGGGTACCAGGCGGTGGGCCTCACGCCGGTGCAGGCCGCCCCGGTGGTCGAGCGCATCCGCCGGGACCACCCCGGCCTCGACTTCCCGGTGTCCCTGCGCACCGGGTGGGACCCCCAGGGGATGGACCACGGCCTCATCCGGGAGGAGCTGGCCGCCTATGGCGAGGCGGGCATCCAGCACATCGTGTCGGCGCCCTGGCGAAAGGACCTCGACGCCTGGCTCCGGTCGATGGACCAGCTCGCCGCGCTGGTCCTCTGAGGCGGGACCGCGCCGGTCGGCCCCATCCCGACCGGGACGGTCAGCCGACGCCGTAGAACGGAGCGTTGAAGCTGAAGATGCCCCCGTCGGCGCCCACCAGCCAGTAGCCGCCGGTGGCGCGGTCGATGGCCATCCCCACCACGGGGGCGTTGAGGGCCGACCCACCCTCGGATCCCTGGAAGGGGGCCGCCCCCTCTGAGAAGACCCCGCCGTCCGAGGCCACGAACCAGTAGCCCAGCCCGTCGGGCAGCGAGGCCATGCCGTTGACCGGTTGGGTGAGCCGCAGGTTGCCGGTGCTGCCCAGGAAGGGCGCCCCGAACGAGAAGATCCCGCCGTCGGAGGCCACCAGCCAGTAGCCGCCGGTGGCGGCATCGGCACTGATCCCCACGATGGGCTGGTTCAGGTGCTGGCCCCCCATGGAGCCCCGGAACCGGGCATCGCCGAAGGAGAAGATCCCCCCGTCGGAGGCCACCAGCCAGTAGCCGTGGCCGTCGGGCGTGGGAGCGATGTCCACCACCGGGGCGTTGAGGTGCTGGCCGCCCATGGAGCCGTAGAACGGGGCGTCCCCGAAGGTGAAGATCCCCCCGTCCGAGGCGACCAGCCAGTAGCCGCCGCCGTCGGGCGTGGAGACGATGTGGGCGATGGGGGCGTTCAGGTGCTGGCCGGCCATGGAGCCGTAGTTGACGGCCGAGCCGAGGGCGTACACGTCACCGGCGGCGTCGGCCAGCCAGTAGCCGCTGCCGTCCGGCACCGAGGCCATGCCCACGAACGGTGCGCCTCCGCCGACCACCGTGTACCTCAGCGCGCCGTCGTAGCTGTAGATGGTGCTCAGGTAGGCCATGGAGTGCTGCTGCACGGGCTGACCGACACCGATGGCGTCCCACACCTCCCCGTTGCCGGCGTAGATACCGGAGTGGGCAAAGGAGTCGATGCCCCCGCCTCCCCAGTAGACGGCGTCACCGGGGAGCAGGTTCGCGGTGTCGGCGGCGATGGTGGGTGCGGGGGCGATGTACGTTCCCGCCCCGCTCTTCTGGCTGCCGTTGGCAGGGAGGGCGATCCCGGTGGCCTGGTAGACGGCGTACTGGACCAGGCTCATGCAGTCGAAGCCCTTCACGCCGGGCCCGCATCCCGCCTCGTCCACGCCGCCGTTGGTGGGGCCGTTGATGCCACCTCCGCCGTCGCAGTAGGGCACGCCGGCCTGCGAGGCGGCAAAGCCCACGATCTGGTCCCCCGGGGTCGCCGCCCCGGCGGCGGTGGCGCCCACCGCGAGGGGAACTCCGAACAGGGACAGGGGGAGGATCAGTGCCCCGAACGCTGTCACCAGCAACCTCATGAGTGCGGCCCGTGCCGGCATGGCTCCCCTCCCGTCGAGGCGCGATAGCGCCGCGGACAAGCATATCGGCAGGTGAGGGGGACTTCCTGAGCCGTTCTTCCGGGGCGTGCCATCGGTGTCGCCCGGCCCGGGCCCGGGGGCCGTGCCCCACCCCCGACCCCTCCGGGCGCAGCCCGGCGCCTACCATCGGGGGTCATGGACGGTGGTGATCGGTGAACCAGCGCTCGGAGGTGTCGTGGGCCGCGCTCATCCTGGTCTTCGTGGGCCTGTTCGGTGTGGCCGTGGCCCTGACCGCCCTGTGGTCGGACCTGCCGGCTCCGGCGGCCGGGGGGACCTGTGGACCGGGCCGGGGATCCGAGACGGCCATCGAGGCCCTGGTCAACCCGGGCTCCATCGGCGCCGGCCCCGAACCTGCGGCCAGCCGGGCCGCCGCCCGGGCCCAGTGGAACCAGTTCGTCAACGAATGCCAGACGTCGACCGACGACCGGGCCCTGTTGGCCTTCCCCGTGCTGGTGGTGTCGGCCGGGATCGCCGTCGTCGGCTTCGTCCTGCTGCGCAGGCGGGGCAGGAGCACCACCGGCGGGACGCCGACAGAGGACCACCGGTGGTCGCCACCCCCCGACACCCTGTTCGCCATGAGCTCCCCCCTGGTGGCCCCGCCACCCCCGGCAGCGGCCGGTAGGGCGTACGGCGGCCACGCCCCTCCCCCTCCTCCGCCGTTCGCTCCGCCACC
>Ga0181534_10001190_pt1 | contig 17284 bp, 13 predicted proteins | sample PEATcosm2014_Bin_37_FD_119758 | JGI IMG/M metagenome (GOLD analysis project Ga0181534, IMG submission 119758) | Peatland microbial communities from MTU Mesocosm Facility, Houghton, MI, USA - PEATcosm2014_Bin17_10_metaG | ecosystem: Environmental > Terrestrial > Soil > Wetlands > Peat | place... | reverse complement strand
GAGACAAAGCCAACTTTATTGCGCCGCTTGCCTCCCACTTATCGCTCAACTACAACTATGGGTGCCCCAGGTCCGGCGTATGTGGGAACTGGTGAAAGCGAAACACATAACCATATCAATATTCAGTCCGATGGGATATCGCTTTATGAACGCCATGAAGGCGGACCGCGCTCCCGCGCGCTGGGCACCGCCGTTCACACACTGCTCGAAGAACTTTCCAAACTCCGCACAGCCAACGACTGGCAAACAGCACGCGCCGCTCTCCCGCAGTTCACGCCGCGCATCAATGCAAACATTCGCGCCGTTGGTATCCCCTCATCGCATGCGGATGAAATTGCAGCCAGCGCTCTTGATCTGGCGATCAAATGCTCGCATGATCCAATTGGCCAGTGGATTCTTTCTCCTCGCGCCGAAGCCGCCAGTGAACTCCGCTTCACAGGCGTTGTCTCCGGCTCACTCCGCACAATCCAAGTTGACCGCCTCTTCCGCGCAGGGCATACACCGCTGACAGAAGGCGAAGACGCTTGGTGGATCATCGACTACAAGACCGCTCACAGCGATAACTTCAACCCAGTGCCATTCCTGCCGGAACTAAGGAGCCTCTTCGCGCCGCAGTTACAGAGTTACGCGGCAATATTGCGTAATCTGCGCGGAAAAGATGCAATCGTGCGCGCCGGGCTTTACTACCCCCGCATGTCGGCCTTCGATTGGTGGGTGATTTAGCCTGCAATTTCCCCGCCCGCATTCTTGCCGCTCTGCACTTATGGTCACGCTGTCACAAATTTCCTATTGACAACGCTTACACGCTGCGCCTACCCTCCTTTCCGCTTGTATGTAAACGATTACGCCACGCATGAAAATGATTGACCTGCTCCCCATCTCTGCAGGACAAAGCCTCGCCGCTGCGCAGCCGCATAGACGCGCAGTGCAACCTCAGCCTGTGCCGGGCCGGTCTACCGCTCGGAATCAATCTCCTCGTTTCAGAAAGGAATATATGCGTTCCAATTCGATGTTTAAGAATCCCTGTAACTGGCGTCCCTTCTCTGGCCAAACGGCCCGCGGAGTTCTCGCCTTGTCCATGGCGATGTACTTCACAGCCATCGCTGCTTCAGCGCAAACAACCGCTTCCGTCTCGGTCAATGCCAGTTCCACAATGGCGACCGTCGGCCCTGAGGCCTATGGCGTCGATACCGCTGTCTACGACAATTTCCTGATCAGCAGCGGGGTGGCGGCCGAACTAAAATCGGCCGGTATTACAGCGATCCGCTATCCCGGCGGCTCCTATGCCGACATCTTCAACTTCATCAGCGGCACTGACCAGACAATGAACGACGGCGGCTATCTGGCCAGCGGAAATACCTTCAACAACTGGATGAGCGATCTGGTCCTTCCCGAAGGTGGCCATGCTGTCATCACCGTCAATTACGGCTCCAATCTCACCAACAACGGTGGCGCTCAACCCAGTGAAGCCGCGTCCTGGGTCCAGTACGCCAATGTCACCAACAACTATGACATCGTCTACTGGGAGATCGGCAACGAGATTTACGGCAACGGCTATTACAGCACCAGCCTTGATTGGGAATACGATCTGCACGACACCGATACAACCGCGGCTGATCGCGTCGGCAATTCGGCGCTCTCTCCCACTGCGTATGGCGCCAATGCCGCGGCATTCATCAAGGCTATGAAGGCTGTTGACCCGAATATCAAATGCGGCGTCTTTGCGAGCGATGCGAGCACTTACCCGAACTGGGACCAGGATGTCCTGAGTGCAATCTCCAGCGGTCTCAATGGCTCGGGCTTCACGCTGGACTTCGTAATAGAGCATTACTATCCGAGCGGCACCCTTCCGCAGATACTGGCTGCGCAGTCGGGGATTCCATCGCAGGTCTCCCAGCTCCGTTCCGACATTTCGAAGTATTACACTCTTGGCAACGGCAGCTCCCTCCAGATTCTCATCACCGAGTCTGGCCCCGGCGCCACTACTTCCGGAGGAGTTTACCCCTTCCTCTTTGCCGCCGACGATTACCTCACCTGGATTGAAAATGGCGCTGCCAATGTCGAATATCAAGAGTTGCACAACGGCTTCCTTGAATCCACCAGCACGGATTGGACCACCCCTTACGGCCCATGGTATGGCGCAAGCCTGAGCAGCACCATCGCCCGCCCCGGCGACACAATGGTCGCCGCCAGCTCCTCTAACTCCCTGCTCCGGGCTCATGCGGTAAAGCGCGCCGATGGACAGACCGGAATTATCCTGCTCAACGATGATCCCAGCAACAGCACGACGGCCACAGTAGCCGTCTCCGGGGTTACGCTTGCCAGCACCGGAACCCAATATAACTTTGGCAGCGCCAACTTCTCCGGCAGCAACCTGAATGCCAACACCGGCATCAGCAGTTCTTCTATCAGCGGCCTTGGCAGCAGCTTCAAAGTCACCGTGCCCGCTTACTCTGCAATGGGGCTTCTTATTCCGGCAGGCAGTTCCTGCACGCCCACAACGATTGTCCCATTCGTTTCCGTCAACGGCGGTTCAACCTGGACACAGGAATCCACCGCGACAGTGAGTTCCACCACCACGGCAGTCGATCTCGGGCCGCAACCCACTAGCGGCGGTTCATGGAGCTGGACTGGACCCAACGGCTTCACCTCTACCTCGCGCCAAATCAACAGCATCCGGCTGAGCACGGGAGCGAACACCTACGTCGCCACTTACACCAACGCCAGTTCCTGCAAGAGCACGCAGAGCTTCACGATTACCGTCAACTGACCTCAACCGCCACCGTAGCTCTCACCGTCAACACAGCTTCGGCGGGAGCTACGTGCACCCTCGATTCCGTGATCTCGCCACAGAACTTCAACGCATTTGGAGCGACGATCTCCATCGTCAACAACAGCAGGGCGGCATTGAGCAGTTGGACCCTGCCCTGAAGCTTCGCCAACGGCCAGACAGTCTCGTCACTCTGGAATGGAGTTGAAAGCCAAAGCGGGCCAATGTAACCGTGAAAAACGAGAGTTACAACGGAACCATCTCCGCCGGAAGCAGTTACACCGGAGTAGGCTTCAACAGCGCTTGGAACGGAACCACAAACGCGGTGCCAACGTCTTTCTCACTCAACGGCACAGCCTGCACTGTGAACTAGCATTCCTTGCACGGGAGAAAAAGACATGGCGTAACGGACATCTCAACCTGCTACGCCATTTTCGATTCATGTTTTAAGTTATCCTTTTGCGTTCGGGTCGCGTCCGCCGGTGACGCTCTTGTGGTGGCGCACATCCGCTCCCTGCACCCAGAAAATCACGTCTTCGGCGATGTTGGTTGCATGGTCGGCCACGCGCTCCAGGCTGCGGCAGATCATCAACGCATTCAAAGCCTGCGGCGCAATATGGCTCTCGTCTTCCATCACCTTGGTCAATGACTTATAGGCCGCGCGATTCATCGTATCCACCGCATCATCCATGCTGAGGACCGAGCGCGCCATATCGGCATCGGCTTCAATGAAGGCTTGCAGGCTTTTGCGCACCATCCCCGCGGCCAGGCCTGCCATGCGCGGTATATCGACAGGCAATTCTGCGACCGACATCTGATCCATGCTGCGCACCCGTTCGCTGATGCTCTTGGCTGCGTCGCCCACCCGTTCCAGATCGGCATTGATTTTGATCACGCTCAGAATAAAGCGCAGATCGATGGCCATCGGCTGCTCCATCGCCAGCAGATCAAGCGCGGCCTGGTCAATATCGCGCTCCAGCCGGTTGATGGCAATTTCGCTGCGCGCGACAAGGTCGCAGATCGAGAGATCGCGGACACGATAGGCCTCAATGGCGCGCTGGATGGCCTGCTCGGCGAGGCCGGCCATCACCAGCAGTTGCTCTTTCAAATCTTCGAGACTGCGTTGAAATCGTATGCGCGTCATCCGAACCTGCCCGTGATGTAATCTTCCGTCCGCTTGTCACTGGGGTTAGTAAATATCTTGTGCGTCGAGTCAAACTCGACCATGCGGCCGTTCAGGAAGAATCCGGTCTTCTCCGCGACGCGCGCGGCCTGTTGCATATTGTGGGTCACGATCACAATCGTGTACTGCGATTTCAACTCAAAGATCAGGTCTTCAATCTTCGATGTCGAGACTGGGTCAAGCGCGGAAGCGGGTTCGTCCATCAGCAACACTTCCGGATCAACCGCAAGAGCGCGCGCGATGCACAACCGCTGCTGCTGGCCGCCAGAAAGACTCGCTCCGGATTTCTTCTTCAGGTCGTCCTTGACCTCATCCCATAGGGCTGAGTTTTTCAGCGAACGCTCTACAATTTCGTCCAGGCTCTGGCGATTGCTATAGCCGTTCAGCTTCAATCCCGCGGCCACATTGTCGTAGATCGACATCGTGGGAAATGGGTTGGGGCGCTGGAAGACCATTCCTACGCGGCGGCGGATTTCGACCGGCTTTGCCTCTTCGTAGATGTCCATATCGCCAATGCGCACCGTGCCCGTGACGCGCGCGATGGGGTTGGTCTCGTGCATGCGATTCAGGCAGCGGACGAAGGTGCTCTTGCCGCAGCCCGAAGGACCAATCAGCGCGGTAGCATGGTTTGCCGGAATATTCAGATTGATATCCTGCAGCGTGTGATTGGTGCCGTACCACGCATTCAGGTTTGTGACCTCGATGCCGACGCCCACTTAGCTTGCCCCCTTCAGAACGCCGCGGCTGGTCACATAGCGCACCAGGGAAACCGCCAGCACGATCAACACAATCAACACCAGCGCCCCCGCCCATGCCAGCCGGTGCTGGTCATCATAGGGAGAAAGCGCATAGATATAAATCTGCAATGGCAGCGCGGCAATCGGGCGGTCGAGGCTCGAACTCCAAAAGGCATTGCCCAACGCAGTAAATAGCAGCGGAGCCGTCTCTCCCGCAACGCGGGCGAAGGCCAGCATACAGCCGGTAATAATGCCCGGCGATGCGGTCTTCACGGTAATTGACAGCACCGAACGCCAGTTGGAGACGCCCAGCGCCAGCGCCGCTTCGCGCACGGCGTGAGGCACCATGCGCAGCATCTCTTCGGTGGTCCGGCAGACTGTGGGAATCATCATGATGCCCAGCGCCGCGCCGCCAGAGAAGGCTGAAAAATGCCCTGAAAATGGCAGAAACGGGCTGTGGGTCTTCACGATCAGTCCGTAAATCGCCACGCCCATCACGATGGAAGGGACACCATTGAGCACGTCTGCGGTGAAGCGCACCGCATTGGCCAGTTTGGTTCCGCGCCCAAACTCAGCCAGAAAGATGCCCCCGCCGATGCCGATGGGAACACCGATTGCACTGGCTACCCCGAGCAGAATCGCAGAGCCGAGGATGGCGTTGGCCATGCCTCCGCCGGCTTCGCCTTCTGGCTTGGGAATCTGGGTAAAGAAATCAAGATTGACTGAGCTTGCGCCCCGGTAAATGAGGTAGACAAAGATGATCACCAGCGGCGCAACCACCAATACAGTGGACAGCACTGCCATTCCGGTCGCCGCACCGTCTATCAGCGACCTGATCTTTGATCGCAGCTTGTTTCCGCTTCGCACCCTTGATCCCCCAAGCCCCGTTCTTCTGTCTCTAGTTATCTCGCCTGCGCCGGCGCTCCGCGTGTTACCGCCCATACCAATACCTGCGCCAATGCATTCACGATAATGGTCACTATAAACAGCGCCAGGCCGATCTCCGTCAGCGCACTCAGGTGCAAATCGTTCGATGCCTCCGCATACTGGTTGGCGATCACCGAGGCCATCGTATTTCCATTGGCAAGCAGCGAGTGTTGAATATCCGTGCTGTTGCCGATCACCATGGTCACGGCCATCGTCTCGCCCAGTGCGCGTCCCAGGCCCAGAATGATGCCGCCCACAATCCCAATCCGCGCGTTGCGCAACACGCCCATGCGGATCATCTCCCACCGGGTAGCGCCCAGCGCCAGTACCGCCTCGCGTTGCGAGTGCGGCACCGCCGTCATCACTTCCCGGGTCAGCGAAGAGATGATCGGCAGAATCATGATGGCCAGAATCACGGCAGAGGTCAGAAAGCCCAGCCCAGTCGGGTTGTCATCGCTGAACAGGCCTGTCCATCCCAGCATATGAATCAGCAGCGGATTCACATGCTCGCGCATCAGCGGCACCAGCACAAAAACCGCCCACAGCCCGTAAATCACGCTGGGAATCGCCGCCAACAGCTCGGTTACAAAAGCCAGAGGGCCGCGCAGCCATCGCGGGCACATCTCCGTCAAAAAGACTGCCACGCCAATCGCCAGCGGCACTGCCATCAGCAGAGCCAGAAAGGACGAAATCAGTGTGCCGTAGAGAAAAGGGAGGGCGCTGAACTGGCCGTTCACCGGATCCCAATAATTAAGCTGTTTGGTATCCGGATCGACAAACGCCTTATAGAAGAAATCAAACCCAAATTTCGTCCAGGTCAGCTTCGATCCTGTCACCAACTCAGAGGCGATCAGAGCGACAATGGCGAAAATGCTCAGCGCGCACAGCACCATCAGCCACCGGAACGCCCGGTCGGCAATAACCGAGTTCCCACGCGAAAGCAGATAGGCGCGAATCGCGGAAACCGGAGTTCCCTCTTCCGGTCCTTGCCCCGCAGGCAAGTCAGACTCTGGTTGAAACTGGGTCTGGGATATGCGTATCTCAGGCACTTGAGCGATCACCTTACTAAGGCTACAGTCCGTTTATGAATAGAAGATGAACACACTGAGAAATCAAGTGCATAGAGGTAATCATAGCGAATCGTTCCGGGAGAATTCCAGAGTGATCTGGTCTGAATTCCGCCGTCCGGCACTCTCCGCCTGCAACCGCTCAGTCACATCCGTCTTACGGGTGAAAAGGTTAGAATCTCACTGTGCCGGCCTTGCGTGAGACCGTTTTCCGATGAATTCCGTCCCTGCAACAGCCGCCATCCGGAGAAAATCAATGCCATTTCGTACTCTTTTCGGTCTGGGAATCCTCCTAGCGGGCGCGGCAGCGCCTTTGTCTCTTTTTGGCCAGTTCCAGGCTCCCACGCAGGAGGAGTTGACAATGACCTCCGATCCCAAGGCTCCGGGCGCGGCAGCGGTCTACCTCTATCGTGAAGAAACAGAAGACGATGTGCATCACTTCCGCTCTGTTTATGCCCGCGTCAAGGTGCTTTCGGAAGCGGGCAAGGCTGTGGCGACCGTCCATGTCTCCTACCCACAGGTTCTGGCCTTTTATGCCACCGGAGACAACTCCAGCCATAGCAGTTCCGCCGGTGAAAACCACTTTGACGCCCCGGATATGAACCAGTTGGGCGCGGATCAGCCCTATGACACGGATACTTACACGACCAATGTCGAGGTGAAGATCCTTGATGCCCGCACCATTCATCCTGACGGAACAATCGTCCCGTTTTCTGCCGGACAAGGTTCCATGACCAAGGTCAACACCGGCGCAGGCCAGCAAAAGGAAGTCACCTTCACCCTGCCCGGCGTCGAGGTTGGCAGCATCCTCGAATACCGCTACCAGGTTCGCTATGACCGTTTCCAGTCCGCTCCGGAGTGGAAGATTCAGCAGCCGTACTTTGTTCGCAAAGCCCACTATCTCTACACGCCCTCCGAGCAGTTTCTCCCGGAGCGCAACGTAAACGGCGCGGGCTTGTCCAATAGCGCACTAAGGGACCGTCACTATGAAACCCTCACCGACATCCACCCGGTAGCGATTCTTCCCCCCGGGAAATCGCTCATCCAAGACGCGATGGGCCGCTATGTTCTTGACCTTACGGACATTCCCCCCATCCCCCAGGAACCCCTTGCGCCTCCAGTCGCCGAACGCATTTACCAGGCAAATTTTTATTACACCTACACCGTCGTAGAAAAAGAGTTCTGGCAAAAGGAAATGCAGTACTGGACAAAAGATCTGAACCGGTACATCGCGTCTAAACCTCAGATCAAAAGCACCGTCGCTGAAGTCGTCTCCCCGTCTGATGCTCCGCTCGACAAAGCCAAAAAACTCTACGCCGTGGTGCAAAAGCTGAAAAATACAGACCTTGATCTCGATCCGTCCCTCTCCACTGCCGATGATTCCATCCCTCGTGGCAACGTCGCGAGCATTCTCGATACCAAGAGCGGCAACAGCAATCAGCTTGCTTTTCTTTATCTGGCCCTGGTGCGCGAGGCCGGACTCACCGCCCGCCCCGAGCGCATCGCCAGCCGCAGCAACCACATCTTCTCCACCAGCTTTCTCAGCACCAGCCAACTGGACAGCGTTCTAGTCGCTGTCACGATCGACGGTAAAGAGATCTCTCTCGATCCGGGAACCAAGATGGCGCCTTTCCAAACCCTTCACTGGTCCCACGCAGCCGCCGGCGGCATCGCTCTCACGGCCAACGGAAAAGTGGAAACCATTCTCACCCCAATGCAGTTGAATGCGGACAATACCTCAGTGCGCGTCGGAAGCCTCACCGTTTCTCCGCAAGGAGCGCTCACAGGAACCCTCAAAGTCGGATTCACCGGCCAGCAGGCAATCGAGTACCGGCAACTGGCAGTTCGGTCTGGCGCAGATGCGGTCAAGGATCAGCTCAACAAGACGATTGCTGCCCAGGTTCCCGCCGGGATTGAAGCTCACGTCGACCGCGTAGCCAACCTAGACGACTCCAGCAAGCAACTGGTCGCGCTCGTCCCAGTCTCCGGCTCTTTTACTACCCTGGCCGGCAAACCCCTCACCCTGCCTCGTTTGTTCTTCGAAACCAAAGAAGCCAATCCCTTGCCTGCCGACGCCAACCGCACTCTTCCAATCGATGCCCGTTATCCCTCGCAGCAACAGGAGCAGATCACTTGGGTTCTGCCTACCGGCTTCAAGCTCACGACCGCGCCGAAGGATGTTACAGAAAAGTGGGAAGACAATGCCCTCTACCAGCTCCATTCCAAGGTGGACGCAGGTTCTGTCACAACCCTCCGCGTCCTCGCCCAGGGCTTTACTCTGCTCGACCCCAAAGACTACACCCCGCTCCACAATTTCTACGACAAGGCTGTCGCCGCCGATCAGCAACAACTCGTCGTCAACGCATCGGATTCAGGAAAGGGCGAGTGAACAAAGTGGCAGACAATATCAGCAACAACCCAACTACAGCGGCTGACTTGCATGCTCTTCTGGAGCAGGCCAACAAAGCTGCTCAACGCTCCTACTCGCCCTATTCCCACTTCCGCGTCGGCGCGGCGCTGCTTCTCACTAACGGAGAAGTTATCACTGGAACGAACGTCGAGAATGTGAGCTATGGCCTGACCATCTGCGCCGAGCGCGCAGCGATGGTCAGCGCAGTCGCTCAGTTCGGACCAGCGATCCGTATCCAGGCCGCTGCGGTGGCGAATCTGAACAATGCGGCGAGTCCGCCTTGCGGCGCATGCCGTCAAGTACTGGCCGAGTTCATCCTGCCGGACGCGCCGGTGATCTTCCCCGCCGCCGACGGCCCGCAAACATTGCCCTTCCGCGAATTGCTGCCGCTGGCTTTCGAGATGGAAGTGAAATAATGCTGAATATCGATGACCCAATCCATTCATGACCAATCCAGTGCGGTAGCGCCTATCCACACCATCGACCTGATCCGCAAAAAGCGGGACGGCGGCTCACTGAATGAGCGCGAGATCAGCTACCTCGTCACCGGCGCGGCCAACGGCTCCATCCCCCTCGAACAGCTTTCCGCGTGGCTGATGGCGGCCTTCCTGCGCGGGCTATCGCTCGACGAAACCCGCTCCCTCACCCTCGCCATGCGCGATTCCGGCGAAAAATTCTCGCCCGCCCGCCTCGGCAAAATCGCTGTCGATAAGCACTCCACCGGCGGCGTCGGAGACAAGACCAGCTTCCTCGTCGCGCCCATCGCCGCAGCCTGTGGTCTAGCCGTGCCGATGATCAGCGGCCGCGCCCTTGGCCACACCGGCGGCACTCTCGACAAGCTCCAAGCCATCCCAGGCTACAAGACCACGCTCTCGCTCTCTGAATTTGAGACAGTGCTCCAACACTGCGGAGCATCCATTGTCAGCCAGACTCCCGCTCTCGTCCCGGCCGACCGGGTTCTCTATGCCCTGCGCGACCGCACCGGCACTGTCGAAAATTCCGGACTCATCTGCGCCTCTATCCTAAGCAAAAAACTCGCCGCCGGTCTCGACGCGCTGGTGCTCGACGTAAAAACCGGCTCCGGCGCATTTCTGCGCAAGCAGGAAGACGCCGAATACCTCGCCGCGCTGATGGTCGCCACCGCCAAAGCCGCCGGAACCCGTACCGTGGCTCTGCTCACTGACATGGACCAGCCACTAGGCCGCATGGCCGGCAACTGGATTGAGATCATGGAATGCCTTGAATTGCTGCGCGGCAATCGTCCAGCCGAGAGCGATGAACTGCGTGAACTATCGCTGATATTGGCGGGTTGGATGATTCATCTGGGGGGCAAGGCGGAGTTAGCGGAAGATGGCTACCGTCTCGCCGAGGCTGCGCTTGAGGATGGCTCGGCTCTGCGTGTATTTACGGAAATGGTCAAAGCTCAAGGCGGGGACATTTCGGTTCTTGAAGACCCGGTCGGGTTTCATCGTCCAGGAGCTACGGCAGTGTTAGAAGCCTGGGAGAGCGGCTATATCACCGCAATGGACACAACCAAAATCGGCTGGGCCGTGCAACGCACCGGCGCAGGCCGAGAAAAAGCCGGTGAGCCGGTCGATCCCCACGCTGGGATTCAATTCAACGCGCGGCTCGGGGCGAAGGTGGAAGTAGGGCAACCGATTGCTGTTCTCTATGCAACAGACGAAGCGATGCTGGCTGAGCCGATTGAGTTACTGACAGACGCGATTACGATTTCAGAGAAATACCCAGATTCCTCGCCACTGGTGAGCCGGATATTTACCCGCGAAAATGCCGAAGCCCATCTGCGAAATGCTGTAAGGTAATCGAAAGCCTTTCTCTAACGCAACCACCAGCAGGAGCAGCCATTTGGATCGATTCACCGGAGTCCTGGGAATTCTCGCCGTCCTTCTCGCCGCATGGCTCGGCTCAACCGACCGCAAGCGCATCCGCTGGCGCACCGTTGCCTGGGGCCTCGGCCTCCAGGTCACCTTTGCCTTCCTGGTCCTGCGTTTCGACTACGGCCAGCGCGCCATGACCTGGGCCGGCGGCGTGGTAAACGCCATGCTCGCCTCCACCGCCGCAGGCACCCGCGTTCTTTTCGGACCGTTGGGCACGCCCTACACCTCATTCGGCTCAATCTTCGCCTTTCAGGTCCTGCCCACCATCATCTTCATCTCCGCTTTCTTTGCTGTCCTATACCACATCGGCCTGATGCAAATCATCATCCGCGCCCTTGCCTGGATCATGCTCAAGACCATGCGCATCTCTGGCGCGGAAAGCATGAACGTGGCGGCCAGTATCTTCATGGGCCAAACCGAAGCTCCACTGACCATTCGGCCATTTCTCAAAGGCGCAACCCGCTCCGAGCTGATGACCATCATGACCAGCGGCATGGCCCACGTCTCCGGCGGCATCATGGCTATGTACATTGCCCAAGGAGTCGAGGCGCGTCACCTGCTCTCCGCCGTCATCATGACCTCACCGGGAACGATTTTGATGGCCAAGATGCTGGTGCCGGAGACGGACACACCGGCCACCGAAGGCCGCGTCGTCATCCCCAAAGACGAACTGCACCAGGAAGAAAACCTGATCGGCGCAATCGCCCGCGGCACCATCGACGGCGGCAAGCTGGCCTTCAACGTCGCCATCATGCTCATCAGTTTTCTCGCGCTCGTAGCCCTGCTCGACTCGCTCCTCGGCTGGACGCATTCGCTCGCTTACATGCACTGGGTTCCGGGCTCCCTCGGCCAGATTCTCGGCTTTGTCTTCGCCCCGGTAGCTTGGCTCATCGGCGTTCCCTGGCGCGACTGCGGCGTCATCGGCAACCTCCTCGGCACGCGCATGGCGTTAAACGAAGTCATCGCCTACATCGCACTTGGCGCGCAGAAGGCCGCGCTCTCGCCGCGCTCCTTCACCATCGCCACCTTTGCGTTGTGCGGATTCGCCAACCTCGGCTCCATCGGCATGCAAATCGGCGGCATCGGCGCACTGGTCCCCGAGCGCCGCAACGACCTGGCAAAACTAGGCGTCCGCGCCATGCTCGCTGGCACCATGGCCAACTTAATCAGCGCCTCCATCGCCGGCATGTTTCTCGGATAAGTTCAGCGTATATCCAGCGGAACGCAGAAAGCCCGGTGCGCTTCAATCGAAGCGCACCGGGCTTTCGCTTTCTCTCTGCGACAAAACCGCCGCGGTTACTTATCCGTCTTCGCCGGCGCCGGCTGTACGCCCGGCACTACAGGCGCGGCCTTTACCTCGCCCGTAGCCGCATCGGTCAGGTTGATACCGTAGTGTTGCAGGGTCGAAGCAAGCGTCTGGTACAACCCGGCGCGGTCCTTGGCATAGGCAGCATTGGCCGCAATCAGGTTGTCTTCGGCAGTCGCCTCATTTCGTTGCTGCAAGAGCACATTTGCGGTTGTCGAAGCGCCCAGCTTGAGCTTCTTCACTTCGTCATCCAGGCTCTGTTGATTGAAGTCCCGCGCCGCGGTCGCCGCCTGTACCTGCGCCCGGTCATTGGTCAGCGCGAACTGCGCATTCACTACCTGCATCCGAATCTGCGTGTAGAGCTGCTCAAGGCGCAGTTCGGCCTGCCGGTACTCCATCAGTGAACGGGCCTGCACCGACTGGTTGTAACGATTTCCGATCGGAATCGATACATTGAAGCCGATGCCCTTATCCGGAGCCGAGTTGTTGAACGCATTCTGCGCTGCCGTCCCGTACCCTGTCGTAGGGATCGTCGGGCAGGTGCCACCGTAGTACTCACCAAGGCAATTCGGATTGAGTGAACCTGCAATTCCTGTTCCAGAAAGATAGCCAAGAACATCGAAGGTCGGCAACAGCGCATTGCGCGCGCCCTTCAGCGTGATCTCATCGTTGCGTAGCGTCAGCACCGCCTGCTCCAACTCGGGCCGTTGCTGGAAGGCCTCCTGCACCAACGCCTCCACCGGCTGCGTCTCTTCTGGAATTGCCTCCAGGCTCACGCGGTCCGTCGGAATCACCGGCGCAGCGGTGAGTGCCGCATCGTTCAGATTACGGGCAATGGCCTGTTTGATGATCTGCTGCTGATAGTTCAAAGCGCTCTGTGAACTAATCAGCGCCTGTTTGTCCGAGGCCACAGTCGACTCGGCGTTGACCACGTCCAACGGGGCCATGGTGCCGATCTCCAACTGCTTCTTGTTATCGCCCAGCAGCTTGGTGCTCTGCTCCAGAGCACGCTCCTTGGCCTGCTCATCCTCATAGGCCTGCACCAGCCCCCAGTAAATCGTCTCCACCTGGTTGACGGTGTAGAGAATCTGCTGGCGGAAGGAGGAGTCGGTGATCCGCCGGTTGTTCAGCGCCTGATAGATAAACCGCTTGTTCACCCAGATTCCCGCCCCTTGCAGCAGATGCTGGGTAACGGTTGCCTTATAGGCAGAAGTCAACTGCGGGCTGAGGAGCGTAACCCCGTTTGATGTGGTGGCATAAGTGTTGTTGAAGGCGAACTGAAACTGCGTACCGGTAACAAAGCCCTGGTTGTAAGCGAAGTTGTAGGTATTGGTCGAGCTGGTGCCGCCCGAGAAGAAACTTGTCGATGGCGAATGGGCGCGGTCAAAGTTGATCGCCGCGCTCAGCGTCGGGTCCAGGCTCTCAGGATTTGGTCCTGCGCCTGCCGTGGTCAGCGTCAATCCTGACGCGCCAGAACCCGCGCCGCCGGACCCGACCGTCGATCCGCCCGGTCCGCCACCAGTGGACAGAATCGCCGCAGATCCTCCCAGGGTATTCGTAATCAAGCCTGCGGGCGCGCCCAGCGGTGCATTGCCGGTCTTGGTGCGCAAAATATCCGTGTCCGCAATATCCAGATCGTAGCGCGCAATCGCGATGTCGTAGTTATTCTCAAGCGCCAGCGCAATCGCGTCCGAGAGGCTCAGGTAAATCTTCCCGTCCTTCACCAGATTGCTGAGTCGCACTGAGTTCGAAAAGCTGGCCTTGCCGATCGTCGTGGGCCGATACATGTTGATGGGGTTGCCCAGAAGTTTTCCGGCGGGCTTGGAAAAATCCCGCGCGGAAGTGCGCAGATTTAATGGCTCGGTCAACACCGGAGCCGGAGCCGCAGGCAGATCCGAGGCCGCTTTATCCTGCGCAGTCGGCGCCGCCTGCTGGGCAAAGCCCGACGGCATCCCCCCCGCCAACGTCAGCATCACTGCCGCCACGGCCCGCAGCCGCATGTTAGACAAGCCACGGCCTGCCTCCTGCTTCCCTCGCCCGCCGCTCAGCACAAGCGCGGCATCATCCTGCTGCTTCTCAAACACACGATTCCCGTACAAAGGCATGGTTCCTCTCCACTGTTTGCTGAGGCATGTGGGGTGCCATATTAAAAGACGCCCGAAAAACCGTTTCGGACGCAAATTTCTGATTCCTTAGCTCGATTGCGCGAAAAGAATCAGTTCGCGATTTGGCTCAACCGGCTGCACTTGGGTTCTATACGCGCTACCGGTTCAGATGGTTCCATCCGCTGCGCCGGCTCACCAATTCTGCCCGAAAAACGATATTCGGCAGGGAGGAAACTCGAAAATCCGAGTATATCCCACTTCCCGCCAGCCTTCTGCTCAGATACCCCGCAGCAGTTCAACCATAATGCGGAAAGAGGAGCGCCGCAGAACTGGTTTAGATTGAAATTCGGAGTTGAAAACCTCAGAGCGCCTCGGCCATCTCCTGCACGATAGCCTCGGCGGCCTCGGCCGGATCATCGGCCTGTGTAATCGGGCGGCCGACTACAAGATAACTCGCGCCCCGGCGCAGCGCATCTGCGGGAGTCGCAATCCGCTTCTGATCGCCAACTGCCGCGCCCGCCGGTCGAATCCCCGGAATCACCAGCACCCCTTCCGGACCGGTAATCTCGCGGAGATTTTCCACCTCTTCCGGTGAGCAGACAAAGCCCCGTACGCCCGCCGAGACGCCCATCCGCGCCAGCAACTCGACTTGTTCGTGAGCTGGACGGCTCAGGCCCACGGAACCCAATTGCGGCCCGTCCATGCTGGTCAACACGGTTACTGCCAGCAACTGCGGAGGGTTTTCAACCCCATCCAGCGCCTTCAACGCCGCCGCCAGCATCGCCGGACCGCCGCCGGCATGGACCGTCAGCATCCGCACTCCAAGCGCCGCAGACGAGCGCACCGCTCCCGCAACCGTATTGGGAATGTCATGGAATTTCAAATCGAGAAAAACCGCGTGGCCGCGCTCGATGATCGGCTCTAAAATCGCCGGACCGGCGGCAGTGAATAGCTCCATGCCCACCTTGAACCAGCGGCAGTTGCCTTCAAGTCGGTTCACCAGCGCCAACGCCCCGGCGGCATCCGGCACGTCCAGAGCCACAATCAGCCGCTCCCTCGCCCTCTGCAACCGGTCGCCAGACTCGGCGACTGCCGGCCTGGACGACGAAAAGCTGGGATTGTGCCGCTCTGAAATAGGCATAATTAAATCCTACCTCAACAGCACAATCCCTGTTCCGGCTTGTTCTGTATCGTTCCGGCCGGTACAGAATTGATCAGCGTCCCACGGCCCTTAACTGAGCCGCCTCCGCCGGATTCGCGGGAACAGCAATCCGCGGCGCGGCAATCTCGCGCACCCCAGCCTGTTGTTGAACCGGCAGGAATTTGCTGATATATTTCAGCGGATCGTCGGCCACCGCCATCTGCCCCAGGTGATACTTCCACACATCCGGCTTGATGGTGCGGCGGATGAAAGGCTTGCGGCTCACCTCCACCGGGTCGCCGTCCGCGCCCAACCGCGTGTAAGTCATTGCCGGAACCAGAAAGCTCATCTTACTCCCGGTCTGCCAGAAGCGACGGACAAACTCGTGTGAAAACAGCAGTGTATAGTGGCGGCTCTCCATGGACAGCAGATGCAGGGCCACTTCGGCCCCCGGCCACTCCGGGCGAAGATGCATCTGAAACCAGCGGGGAAAGTCGAATCCGTTACACTGAGCATGATTCACAATCATGCGCAACGTCTCTTTGCGAGTCATTTCGTATCATCCTCGTGAATGGACCAGCGGTTGCTAAAAATGAGAACGAACCGGCGCTCACGCGCTGATTTTCGACCGGCATCCGGAAAAGGCAATGCACAGAGCGTCGTCCAAACGCGGTCGGCGTCGTTAGCGGTTCTCCAGTTGCTGTAAAGTGAAACCACATCTGCTGAGTGGCTTTTTCTTGAGAGAAAACCACCTCGCTCGACACTGAAAACTCCACGTAAACTGGAGAACCGCTCTAACATCAAGAGCAAAGCATCCTTCCGCCCCAACCTGTCAGGAGCGGGTGGGTCATTGGGGGAGGGCGGCAAGTCTCCTTCCGGTTTGGTGACCGGGACTGCAACTTACTCGTCGCGGAATAGTGTTGGCAGGGCAAAAACCGTTTCAGGAATTTTTATCGGGGGCGATTTGAGCTTGAGCACGGAAGAGCAATCATCGTACGAGTCCGGTCTGTATCTAAAGCCACATTTCCAGCGCCTTACTCTCCAGCTGCTGGTGACGATCATCGCAATTTGCGGTTCTTCCCTGACCGCGACGGCAAACGGCGTCCACACCAACCCGCTCAACAACGACCCGCTCGTCCGCGAAGCCTACGACCATTTCTATAATCTCGACTACCCCGGCGCGGTCGAGCGCTTCGAGCGCTTCCACGCCCTGCATCCCGGCGACCCCCAGGCCACGGCACTGCTGCTCAACGCCATTCTCTTTCAGGAGCTCTACCGCAAAGACCTGATGGACACGACGTTTTATGCCAATGACGGCTTCCTCTCCGGCCGCCACGCCACCGAGGAGGACCCCCAAAAGCGCGACCAGATTCTCGGCCTCGCCGACGAAGCCATCCGTGAGGCCGACTGGCGCATCAGCCGGAATCCCAACGATGTGGACGCCTATTTTGCCCGCGGCTGGGTTCGCAGCCTCAAATGCACTTACCTGGCAATGGTCGAGCGCGCCTTCGGAGCCGGCTTTCGGCTGGCGATGAAGGCCAAGGACGATTGCGAGCACGCATTGCAACTCGATCCGGAATACGTCGATGCCAAGCTGGTCGTCGGCGTTTATCAATATGTCGTCGGCGCGCTGCCCTTGCCCTTCAAGCTGCTCATTGGCTTTGCGGGCATTACAGGCTCCAAGAGCAAAGGCCTCGATCTGCTGCGCGACGCCGCCAATCGTGGCGTCATCACCTCGGT
>Ga0181534_10001189_pt1 | contig 17285 bp, 13 predicted proteins | sample PEATcosm2014_Bin_37_FD_119758 | JGI IMG/M metagenome (GOLD analysis project Ga0181534, IMG submission 119758) | Peatland microbial communities from MTU Mesocosm Facility, Houghton, MI, USA - PEATcosm2014_Bin17_10_metaG | ecosystem: Environmental > Terrestrial > Soil > Wetlands > Peat | place... | reverse complement strand
TATCGAACGTATGTTCGTACTCGGCATTGACCCCGGTTTGACCCGCTGCGGGTTCGGACTGATTGAAGGGTCCTTCGAGGGAGTCGAGTCTTTTCGCGCGGTACGGGCGGGGACGATCGAAACTGATCCCGAGGCCCCCGTGGAGCAGCGACTCCGCGAACTACACGTCGAGCTCGACGCACTGCTCAACGATCTGCAGCCCGACGCCGTGGTCGTGGAGCGACTCTTCTACCAACGCAACGCCAAGACGGCGATTCCGGTGGCCCAGGCCAGCGGCGTGGCCATCGCGCTCGCGGGCATCGAGGGCGTCGCCGTTCGTCAGTTCACGTCCCAAGAGGTCAAGTTGGCCGTGACCGGCTACGGCGCCGCGAGCAAGGGTCAGGTGCAGGGGATGGTGGCGCGACTCTGTGGGTTGAGCGAAGTACCCCGGCCCGCCGACGCGGCCGACGCGCTGGCTCTCGCCATTGCGTATTTCATGATCGTGCGCACCGAACGTCGCTTCGCCCTCGGGAGCCGAGCGTGATCGGCTGGCTCACTGGGCGGGTGGTGCACCAGCTGCGAAACGGCGCAGTGCTCATCGACGTCCACGGCGTCGGGTACGAAGTGCACGTGGCCTCGAGTACGACGCCGCCCTTTGATGAGCTGCTCGAACTCTTTATCTATACGGTCGTGCGTGAAGACGCGATACAGCTCTTTGGTTTTCACACGGCCGACGATCGTGAGTTCTTCGAGCTGTTGCTCGCCACGCCCGGGGTGGGACCCTCCACCGCGCTGGGCGCGCTTCGAACGATGAGTGTCGCGGAACTGGCCTACGCCATCGAGAGCGATGACGCGAAGAAGGTGGCGACCATCTCGGGCATTGGGCCCAAGACCGCGAGTCGCATCGTGCTCGAGTTGAAGGGCAAAGTCCTCGGCGACGTGGCCTTCGTGGCGAAAGAGCCCGTGGACCACGTCGACGCCGCGATCGACGACGCGCTGCACGCTTTGGGGTACACCAGTCACGAGGTACGAACGGCACTGCGCGACGTCACCTTGCCCGACGACGAGTCCGAAGCGCTGCGCACTGCGTTGCAGCTGCTGAGACGACCGTGAAGCACGAACTCGACCTGGAACAACTGAGCGATCACGTCGTGGCGGCTGACGCGAACGATCAAGAACGTCGTAGTGAGGCGTCGCTTCGCCCCCAAACGCTCGGCGACTTCGTCGGTCAACGCGACCTCGTGGGGCACCTGCGCATCGTGCTCGGCTCGGCGCGCGCGCGTAACCAGTGCGCCGACCACCTGCTCTTCGCGGGACCGCCGGGGCTGGGCAAGACGTCCCTGGCCAGCATCGTGGCGGGCGAGATGGGGGCCGGGTTTCGCGTGACGTCGGGTCCCGTTCTCTCACGCCCCGGCGACCTCGCGGCCTTGTTGACCGACCTGCAAGACGGGGACGTTCTCTTCATCGACGAGCTGCACCGCTTGTCACGGGCGGTGGAAGAGGTGCTGTACCCGGCAATGGAGGACCTGCGCCTCGACGTCATGATCGGCCGCGGCCCCTCGGCGCGATCGATTCGTTTGGACCTGCCGAACTTCACGTTGGTGGGCGCGACCACGCGGACCGGTCTCGTGGCCGCCCCGCTCAGAGACCGCTTCGGTTTCATCGGCCAACTCGACCTCTACGACGTCGAGGAGCTCACGGAGATCGCCGCGCGTTCGGCGAAGTTGCTCGACGTGGTTCTCAGTCTCGAAGCGGCGACGTTGATCGCCTCGAGAAGTCGCGGCACGCCGCGCATCGCGAACCGCCTACTGCGACGAGTCCGGGACTTCGCCTCGGTGGGTGGGCACCACGACGTCAGCGAAGACGTCGCGCGCGACGCGCTCACGCTCTTTGGCGTGGATGAGTTTGGCCTCGACAAGATCGACCGTCGAATACTGACGCTGCTCTGTGACCAGTTCGCCTCCCAACCGGTGGGTCTGACCACGCTGGCTCACGCGTGCGGTGAAGAGCCGTTGACCATTGAGGACGCCTACGAGCCGTACTTGCTGCGTTCTGGACTCATGATTCGCACTCCCCGGGGCCGGGTGGCCACCGAGCGCGCGTACGAACACCTGGGACTACAGCAACGCCACGACGGGCTGTTCTAAAGGCGCAGCGGCCACCGAGTAGAGTTTCTCTGTCCGTTAACGAAGGAACTCTCTATGCTGTTCGCGCTTTCTCACATCGTCGCCACCACGGCCAAGAAGTCTTCGGGGATCTCGCCGTTAATTCTTATCTACCTGGTATTCATCGCCGGCCTGTACTACTTCTTCATTCGTCCCCGCAACAAGCGGATGAAGGCTCAGCGTCAGGAGCAGCGCAAGGTCGAGGTGGGAGAGCGCGCCCAGACCATCGGCGGATTCATCGGCACCGTGGTCAAGAGTGAGCCCCACCTGGTCACTTTGCGAACCGATGGGGGCGTCGAACTGGATTTCATCCCGTCGGCGATCGCGCGCAAGTACGACCCTCCGATGGGTGTCCCTGAGTCCACCGACGACCACGACCACCCGACGGAAGGCGACGCTCAGTAATGCCGCCACAGGTTGGTTCGCGACGATCCCTGGTCGTCAGCCTCATTCTCACAATCGCGATCGCCTTCGGGTCCCTCGCCGCCACGTTGTCCTTCGGCTGGGGTCCAAAGTTAGGTCTCGACCTGGCCGGCGGGCTCTCGGTCGTCTACAAGCCCGCCCAAAAGGTGTCGTTGTCCGACATGCAAGAAGTGGTATCGATTCTGAACAACCGGGTCAATGGGCTCGGCGTCTCCGGCGCCACCGTCAATCTCCAGGGTAGAGAAGTCGTGGTGAGCGTGCCCGGGGTGAAGAACGCTCGCACCGTGCTGAAGGCAGTGGGGGAAACGGCGCAGCTCTTCTTTCGCCCCGTGCTGTGTGCCGCCGACGTGGGAACCAAGCTGAAGGCGGTGGCTCCCGGAAAGTTGCCGACCTGTGGCGCTCAGTATGTAGAGACGACGGCGAACACCAACGCCCTCGAACCAGACCCGGCCTTTACGGACCTCAAGACCACCGCGCCGGATAAGGACTATAAGAACAACGAAGTGCTCTTGCCGGTTCTCGGTGAAAAGGGCCTTCGCTACGTGCTGGGACCCGCGCAGCTGACCGGGCGCGCCGTGAAGAAGGCCGTCGCCCAACAGACCCAGACCGGTGAGTGGGTGGTCAACTACACCCTGACCTCAACGGGCAGCCCCGCCTGGGACAAGGTGGCCCAGGAGAATTTCCATAAGCAGGTCGGCATTGAGCTCGACGGAGTCGTGCAGTCGGCGCCCGACATTCTGCCCGATCAATCGACCTTCACAAGTTTTGATGGTCAAGGCGAGATCTCGGGGTCCTTCACCGAAGCGTCCGCGAAGAATCTCGCGCTGGCCATGAACTTTGGTGCGCTCCCGGTCCGTCTTAACCCGCTCGATACCGTCACCGTGTCGCCGACGTTGGGACACTCGGCCTTGGTCGCGGGACTCGGCGCCGGACTGGCCGGTCTGGCCCTGGTCTTGCTCTACACCATCCTCTACTACCGAGCCCTCGGTCTCGTCATCGTGCTCGGTCTGTCGGTCACCGCGGCGTTGCTGTGGGCGATCATCTCGGCGCTCGGCCATACCGCCTTCGCGCCCAGTTTTGACTTGGCTGGTGTTACCGGATTGATTGTGTCCATTGGTATCACCGTCGACAGTTACATCGTGTATTTCGAACGACTTAAAGATGAAGCGCGGGCCGGGCGCTCTATTCGCTCGTCGGTGGACCGGGGCTTTCGCTCGGCCTGGCGAACCGTGCTGGCCGCCGACACGGTGAGTCTCCTGGCCGCCGTTCTGCTCTACATCATCGCCGTCGGCGACGTCAAGGGCTTCGCCTTCTTCCTGGGGCTCTCGACGTTGATGGACGTGCTCATCACCTGGTACTTCACCCGACCGCTGGTCATTCTCCTCGGTCGACGCGACAACTCGGGTAGCTCGGCGTTGTCCATGGCGGCGGGACTTCACGCGGGTCCCCAGCAGACGGTGGGGGCAGCCAGTGAGTAACAACGACTCCTTTGCTCCGGTGGACGAAAAGCACTACGGCCCGGTCGGTCGTCTGTACCACGGTCTCACGCGCGTCGACTTCGTTGGCCGACGCAAGATCTGGTTCAGCGTGTCGCTGGTCATCATCGTGCTCGGCCTGGGCTCGCTCGGCGTACGGGGTTTCAACTTCGGCATCGACTTCAAGGGTGGTAACTCCTGGGAGGTTCTCGCCCCTCACACCACCATCGCCGACATGACCACGGCCGTACGGGCCGTGGGCCTGCCCAACCCCGACGTCGAGAAGCTCGGATCGCAGACCTACCAGGTCTCCGCCGACATCCAGTCGCTAAGTCAGACGTCCCAGACCGCTCTTTCCAACAAGGTCGTGGCCGCGATGGCCAAGGTGGCCGGCAAGTCCGCCAACCAGGTCTCCATCACCTCCGTCGGTCCGACCTGGGGTGGCCAGATAACCGACAAGGCCTTGGAGGCGTTGATCGTCTTCTTCATCGCGGTCGTCGCCTACATCAGCATCCGCTTCGAGCCCAAGATGGCGGCCGCGGCGTTCATCGCCATGGTTCACGACTTGTTGGTGACGGTCGGGGTGTACTCGCTCTTTGGGCTGCAGATCACCCCCGACACGGTGATCGCCATTTTGACGATCCTTGGTTACTCGCTCTACGACACGGTGGTCGTCTTTGACCGGGTGCGCGACAACACCAACGGGGTCTTAAAGGGTGGCGACCTGACCTACAGCGAGATGGTCAATCTCTCGATGAACCAGACGTTGGCTCGCTCGATCAACACCTCTCTGGTCGCTATCTTGCCGGTGCTGGCGGTCCTCGTGGTGGGCGCCGACATTCTCGGTGCGACCACGCTGCAGAGCTACGGCTTGGCCCTCTTCGTGGGACTGATGAGCGGTGCCTACTCCTCGATCTTCATCGCGAGTCCGTTGCTCGCCATCATGAAGGAGCGCGAGCCGCGCTATCGCGACTTGGCGGCGCGCGTGTTGGTGCGCAGCGATCGTAAGGTCTTGACCGCGACGACGGCGGCCGTCGCCGGCGCGCAAGCCACCTCCTCCAGCGTGGGGGTTCGCCCGATGCGCACGAGCGCCGTCACCGGCACCATTCAGGCGCGCGCGCGTAAGCAGAAACGTCGTTAACTCACCGGTAGGCTGACTGCATGGTCAGTCTCACGTCGCGAGCCAGCGCCGATCCGGTCCTTTTGGGCTCCATTGAGCGGCTAATCGCGCGTTTTAACGAGCACCACGAGGACGGCGACGTTGAGTTGATCCGTCGAGCCGGCGTCGCCGCGATCAACGCCCACGAGGGTCAGTTGCGCCGCACCGGTGAGCCCTACGTCACTCACCCCATCGCGGTGGCCGGTATTACGGCCGACCTGGGCCTGGACGAGATCACCATCGCGGCCGCCCTGCTGCACGACGCCGTGGAGGACACGGGAGTCACCGTCCAGTGGCTGGAGAGCGAGTTTGGACCCCAGGTCACGGCCGTGGTGGACGGGGTCACGAAGTTGGATCGCCTGGAGTTCGACTCCAAGGAAGCCCAACAGGCCGCCACCATCCGAAAGATGTTCATCGCCATGGCCCAGGACTGGCGAGTCCTGCTGATCAAGCTGGCCGACCGGCTCCACAACATGCGCACCATCTCGGTCATGCCGATGCATCGCCAGCGGGCCATCGCCCAGGAGACCCTCGACGTCTACGCCCCCCTCGCGCACCGACTCGGAGTGCAGCAGGTCAAGTGGCAACTCGAGGATCTCAGTTTCGCCACCCTTCACCCCAAGCGCTACGCCGAGATTGAACAGATGGTCGCGGCCCGAGCGCCCGAGCGCGAGGCGTACCTGCACGAAGTAATGGACACGCTCTCCAAGAAACTGGTGGAGTTCGGCATCGCCGCGGAGATTCGCGGTCGGCCGAAGCACTTCTGGAGCATCTACGAGAAGATGGTCGTGGGCGGCAAGGAGTTCGACGACATCTTTGACCTGGTGGGCCTGCGGCTCATCGTGGAAGACGAGCGCGACTGCTGGGCGGCGCTCGGGGCGATCCACGCGCTGTGGTCTCCGGTGCAGGGTCGCTTCAAGGACTACATCAACTCGCCCAAGTTCAACTTGTATCAGTCCCTGCACACCACGGTGATCGGGCCGCGGGGCAAGTCCGTCGAGGTCCAAGTTCGCACCCAAGAGATGCACCGTCGCGCCGAGTTTGGCGTGGCCGCGCACTGGAGCTACAAAGAGGGTTCCTCGGCCAAGGAGGTCGCCTGGATGCAACGTCTGGCCGACGTCGAGGAAGAGGAAAACGACCCCATCGCCTTTCTCGAGGCCCTGAAGCTCGACCTCGGTCAAGACGAGGTCTACCTGTTCACGCCCAAGGGCCGGGTGATCGCACTGATCGAAGGCGCGACCCCCATTGACTTCGCCTATGCCGTGCACACCGAGGTCGGACACCGTTGCGTCGGGGCCAAGGTGAACGGTCGATTAGTGCCGCTCGATACCGTCCTGCGTTCGGCGGACGTCGTGGAGATCGTGACCAGCAAGAACGACAACGCTGGTCCGTCGCGTGACTGGCTGAACATCGCCCAGTCGTCTCGGGCGAAGTCCAAGATCCGCCAGTGGTTCCAGCGCGAGCGACGCGACGACGCTATCGAAGGTGGTCGCGAGGAGCTCACCAAGGCCCTGCGACGAGAAGGTCTGCCGATCGCTACCTCGCTGTCCTCGAGTGCGCTGGACGCGGTCATCAAGGCGCTCGGGCTCGACGAACGCGACGCGCTCTTTATGTCGATCGACTCGGGGCAGATCTCGGCGCTGGCCGTCGTTCAGCGACTCGATCGTGAGCTGCGCGGTGGTGAGGCCGAACAGATGCCGACCACCGTCACCAAGGCCCCGCGCACCTCGCGCAGCACTCGGCGCACCGCGGGGGTCTACGTCGAAGGCCTCGACGACGTCATGGTGCATCTGGCGCGGTGTTGCTCACCGGTGCCGGGCGACAACATTATGGGGTTCATCACCCAGGGTCGGGGCGTCTCGGTGCACCGCGACGACTGCTCCAACGCCGTCGCCCTGGCCCAACGCCTGGGGGAGCGGATCATCGACGTCGAGTGGGACGGCTCGGCGGGCGGCCAGTACCGCGCGGTGCTCGAGATCATGGCCTTCGATCGCTCTCGCCTCTTGCTCGACGTCTCCAAGGTGGTGGCCGAGTACCACCTGAATATCATCTCGAGTTCCTCGACCACGTCGGGCGCTCGCATCGTGCGCATGGTCTTTGACGTCGAACTGGCCGATCCGACCCACCTGTCGAGCCTGCTGGCCGCGCTCAAGGGCGTCGACGGTGTCTTCGACGCGTTTCGTCAACTGCCGGGTCAGAACAAGGCATCATGAGCGACTCGGTCGCGCCCTTTCAGGCGCCCGTCGGAACCCACGACGTTCTCGGTCCGGAGTCGGCCCTGTGGGAGGGGTTGGTCGCGATCTTCGCCGAGAGCGCCTATCGGTACGGATTCTCGCTGGTCATGACGCCGATCTTCGAGGACGTCGGCGTCTTTGTGCGCGGCATCGGGGAAGACAGTGACGTTTTTCGCAACGAGATGTACGTCTTTGAGGACCGGGGCCAGCGCCGATACGCGCTGCGCCCGGAGGGGACCGCCTCGGTCGTGCGAGCCTTCGTGCAGCACCAGCCCACGACTCCCTGGAAGGCCTGGTACCTCACTCCCGCGTTTCGCTACGAGCGTCCTCAGAAGGGCCGCTACCGCCAGCACTACCAACTGGGCGTGGAGGTGCTCGGCACCGACGACCCGGCGGTCGACGTCGAGGTCATCGCCCTGGCGCACCACGTCTACCGGGCCATCGGCCTGCAGCGCGTCACGCTGCTCATCAACTCCATGGGTCACGCGCAGTGTCGTGGCGCCTACGTGGAGTTACTCGCTGAGTACCTGGACGAGCACCACGACGAGCTCTGTGAGGAGCACCGTACGACCTGGCGCCAGAATCCGCTGCGGGTGTTGGACTGCAAGCGGGCGGAGTGCGTGGAGGTCACGTCCAAGGGACCGATGCTCATCGACCACATCTGTGACGCCTGTCGGACTCACTTTGACGCCGTGGTGAAGGGCCTGGACGCGATCGGCATCGCGACCACGCTGGCGCCACGGCTGGTGCGCGGCTTTGACTACTACAACCGCACAACCTTTGAGTTCGTGGCCGACGCCTTCGAGAGCGCCCAGAACTCCATCGGCGGCGGGGGACGCTACGACCAGTTGGCCGAAGAGCTCGGCGGCAAGCCGACCAGCGGGATCGGCTTTGGCAGCGGGGTGGAGCGGATACTGCTGGCCCGCGAAGCCGAGGGCGTGACCAGCGAGCTCCTCAAGCGCACGCTCGACCTCTTCGTGATCGATACGACCGGCGACGTGTCGGTCGTCTCAATGATCGAGGATCTCCGGCGGGCCGGGTTCGCGACCGATCGCGCCTACGACCAGCGCTCGATGAAGGCCCAGATGAAGGCGGCCGATCGCTCCGGCGCACGCTTTGCCCTCTTGGTGGGTCCGGAAGAACTGGCGGCGGGCGAGGTTACCATTAGAGACCTGCGAAGCCAGGACTTTGGACAGACGCAACAGCGCGCTGGCCGAGGGGAGATCGTCGACGCGGTCGCCCATCTATTGACGAAGTGAAGTGATCATGTCCAAAGATGTTGAAGCCACCAGTTTGCGCGACCTGCTCTGCGGTTCGCTGAACGAGAGTCACGTCGGTGAGCGCGTCAGCGTCTGTGGATGGGTCGCCAAACGACGCGAACACGGTGAGCATCTGGCCTTCCTCGACGTGCGCGACCGCTCCGGCGTGGTGCAAGCGGTCATCGAAGGATCGGTCGACGCGCGCAGCGAGTACGTCGTTCGGGTCACCGGCACCGTCACGCCGCGGCCCGAGGGCACGGTCAACGACCGACTGGCGACGGGCGCCGTCGAACTCTCCGACTGCCGAGTGGAGATACTCTCGATCGCCGAGGCCCCGCCGTTTCAGTTGGACGATCGCGTCGACATTGACGAGCAGGTTCGCCTGAAGTACCGCTACCTGGACCTCCGTCGAGAGCCAATGCAGGCGAACCTGCGACTTCGCGCCGGGGTCAACGCGGCCCTACGCCGGGCCATGGACGATCAAGGATTCTGTGAGGTGGAGACGCCCTTGCTCTGGGCGCCCACCCCGGAGGGCGCGCGCGAGTTCGTGGTGCCGTCGCGTCTCAACCCGGGTGAGTTTTACGTGCTGCCCCAGAGTCCCCAGATCGCCAAGCAGCTGCTCATGGTGGGCGGGTTCGATCGCTACTACCAGATCGCTCGGTGCATGCGTGATGAGGATCTGCGCGCCGATCGCCAGTTTGAGTTCACCCAGATGGACATTGAGGCGAGTTTCGTGACTCAGGACGACGTGATGAGATTTGTCTCGCGGGCCGTGCTGGACGCCGCGGAGATGGCGACCGGCGAGCGCCCCGGCGAGATCGGCACCATGTCCTGGTCCGAGGCGCTCGACAAGTACGGCACCGACAAGCCCGACCTGCGATTCGAGATGACCCTCTGCGATCTCTCGACGGTGTTTGAGAACAGTGGGGTGAAGGCGTTCGGCGCCCCCACGGTGAAGGGGATGCGAGTTCCCGAGGGCGCCAGCTACTCGCGCGCTCGGCTCGACGAACTGACCGAGCAGGCGAAGGCCCTCGGGGCGAAGGGCCTGGCGTGGTTCCGCGTTACGGCCGAGGGCCTCGACTCCCCGCTGGCGCGCTTTCTCAGCGCCGAGGAGACGTTGGCCATCGCCACGCTGGACGGCGCTGCGGCGGGAGACCTGGTGCTGGTCGTGGCCGACGAGTACGAACTCGCCTGCCACGTGCTCGGGGCCCTGCGCGTCGCGATCGGCTCACCGCCCGTTGGGGACGGCCCGTACCGCTACGTGTGGGTGACCGACTTTCCGATGTTCGAGGGCGTCGACGACGAGGGCCACTTACAGGCCGCGCACCACCCCTTCACCATGCCCCACGTCGACGACCTGGAACTCCTCGACAGCGACCCCCTAAAGGTTCGCGCCCAGGCCTACGACCTGGTGCTGAACGGCTGGGAGCTCGGCAGTGGCTCGGTGCGCATCCATCGCGCCGATATCCAGTCCAGGATATTTCGCGCGCTGGGGATCACCGACGAAGAGGACCAGGGCCGCTTCGGTTTTCTCCTCGGCGCCTTTCGCTACGGGGCGCCACCGCACGCCGGCTTCGCCTTCGGGATCGACCGGCTGGTGGCGATCTTCGCCGGCGAAGAGAACATTCGTGAGGTCATCGCGTTTCCCAAGACCCAGTCCGGGGCCGACCTGATGACCGGCGCCCCGAAGAGCATCACCGAGCGCCAGCTGCGAGATCTGCACCTTCGTTCAAGCGCCAAGGGAACGTGAACCACGTCGCTCTTTGACGACGCCGTCACCCAACGACTGCGCGACGCGGCGCCCCTCGCGGAGTTGCTGCGTCCGCGCACCCTGGACGAGGTCGTTGGTCAAGATCATCTGGTGGGACGAGACGGTCCGCTGCGCCGTCTGGTCGAGACGCGACAGCTCACCTCGATGATCCTCTGGGGCCCGGCCGGCACCGGCAAGACGACCCTGGCGCGCATCCTCGCCTTCGCGGCCGGTTACGAGATGGAGAGCCTGTCGGCGGTGTCCAGCGGTGTGAAGGACGTCCGCGAGGCCATCGTGCGCGCGCGCGAACGCCTCGGGGAGCGCGGGCTGCGCACCGTGCTCTTCATTGACGAGGTGCACCGTTTCAACAAGGCCCAACAAGATCTCCTGCTCCCCGCCACCGAGACCGGCGAAGTGGTCTTGATCGGTGCCACCACCGAGAATCCCTACTTCGAGGTGAACGCGGCCCTGATGAGTCGATCGACACTCTGGCGACTTCGTCCCCTCGGTGAGGCGGATCTGGACGTGTTGATCAACCGAGGACTGCAGTTGCGCGACGCCACCATCGCCGACGACGCGCGTGGCGCGATCACCTCCTCCGCGGACGGCGACGCGAGAAGCGCCCTCACGACGCTCGACACGGCCATCGTGCTGGCGCGAACGGACGGCGAAGCGACGCTGGTCGCCCTCGAAGACGTGGCGCGGGCGAGGGATGGGCGGCTCTACCATCAGTCGGCCGACTCGCACTACGACCAGATCAGTGCCTTCATCAAATCGGTCCGCGGCTCCGATCCCGACGCCGCCATGTACTGGCTCGTGACCTTGCTGGAGAGCGGTGAGAGTGCGCGCTTCATCGCCCGACGCCTGGTCATTCTGGCCAGCGAGGACGTCGGACTGGCCGATCCGCTCGGGCTTCTCGTCGCTGAGTCGGCGGCCCGGGCCGTTGAGTTCGTGGGACTACCCGAAGCGCGTCTGACCTTGGCGCACGCCACGATCACCCTGGCCCTCATGCCCAAGAGCAACTCGGTCACCCGCGCGCTGGGAGCGGTGACGCAGGCCGTGCAGGCGGGTGGACTGGTGGAGGTGCCCGCGCACCTTCGCGACGCCTCGTACGCGAGCGCCCAGAAGCTCGGCCACGGTAACGACTACGAGTACGCGCACGCCTTTCCCGGCGGTTGGGTCGACCAGCAGTACCTACCGGACCGATGGAAGGACGAGACCTTTTTCGATCCCTCGGACTACGGTCGCGAAGGTCCACTGGTCGAGCAGTGGCGCGCGCGAACGAACCGTTCCCATCAGGATGAACCTGCCCCGCCAGTAGAGTAAATCGGATGGAAGCGGCCCAACTCCGATCGATTTTTCTCGACTACTTCGTGAAAAACGGGCACACCTTGGTGCCCTCGGCGAGTCTGATTCCCCACGACCCCTCGCTGTTGTTCACCGTGGCGGGCATGGTCCCCTTCAAGCCCTACTTCACCGGTGAGGAACCGGCCCCCTACGCTCGGGCGGTCTCCATTCAAAAGTGCTTCCGGGCCCCCGACATCGACGTGATCGGCAGTGACCAGCGTCACCTGACCTTCTTTGAGATGATGGGCAACTTCTCCTTTGGCGACTATTTCAAAGAGGGGGCCATCAACTACGCCTGGCAGCTGGTCACCGAGGGCTTCGGTCTGGATCCGACCCGCCTCTGGGTGACCGTGCACGAAGAGGACGACGCCGCCGCGGCCATCTGGCTGGACGGCGTGGGCCTGCCGGCCGACCGCCTGCAGCGACTGGGCGAGGACAACATTTGGCTCATGGGCGACGTGGGTCCCTGTGGCTACGACTCCGAGATCTTCTTCGACAAGGGTGAGTCCTACGGGGCGGCCGGGGGTCCGGCCGCGGGCGGGGAGGACCGCTTCGTCGAGATCTGGAACCTCGTGTTCATGCAGTTCGAGCGCGAGTTCGGGGGCGCGATGAGTGAACTGCCCAAGAAGAACATCGATACCGGCGCCGGGTTCGAGCGAATTCTCTCGATCTTGAACGGCGTGGAATCGGTCTTCGCCACCGACCTCTTTGCGCCTCTTCTCGAGGCCGCGGCGAGGTCGCTCAAGCAGCCCTACGGAAAGGACGAGGGGACCGACGTTCTGATTCGCCGCGTGGCCGAGCACGGTCGCGCGATGACCATGCTGGTCGGCGACGGGGTTCTTCCTTCCAACGAAGGACGCGGGTACGTCTTGCGGCGCATCATTCGTCGCGCGATTCTGGCCGCGCGGCGTTCGGGCTCGGACGTGTCGCTGACGGCGCCCCTGGTGGACGCCACGATCGAGAAGATGGGTCTGGCCTATCCCACGCTGGTGGATCAGCGTGACCTGATCGTCGAGATCTTGGAGCGCGAAGAGGCTGGCTTCGCGCGCACGTTGCGCACGGGCCTATCGTTACTCGAAGAGGCCCAAGCCGAGGTGGTGGCGAGTGGCGCTACCGTCTTTCCTGGTGAAACCGCCTTTCGCCTTCACGACACCCACGGGTTCCCGATCGAGTTGACGAGTGAGATCGTGGCTGAGTCGGGACTCCTCGTCGAGCGCGAGGCCTTTGATCACGCGATGGCCGCCCAACGAGAACGCGCCCGCGCCAGCGCGAAGACCTTGCGCCGGGCCGACGACGCGCAGTATCGCGACTTGATCGAGCACCACGGCGCCACCGAGTTCGTCGGGCGCGACGTCACTCGCTACTCCCTCGAGACGACGGTGGTCGGCGTACTGGCCGGGGAGGACGGCGAGAGCGAACTGTTTCTCGACACGACGCCCTTCTACGCGGAGTCGGGTGGCCAGGTCGGCGACACGGGCACCGTCGTCACCGAGACCGGTCGCTTTGAGGTTCTCGACACCCAGAACGTGGCCGGGGGACTCTTCGCCCACCGAGGTCGCCTCCACGGGGAAGTGCTGCCCGGCCAGAGCGCGGTCGCGACCATCGACGTCGACCGGCGTGAAGCGACGCGTCGTAATCACACGGCCACCCACTTGCTGCACGCGGGGCTGCGGAGCGTTCTCGGTGATCACGTTCGCCAACAGGGCTCCTACGTCGGCCCCGACCGTTTGCGCTTTGACTTTTCGCACGATGGGGGACTGTCCGAGGAGGAGACGGGCGAGATCTTGACCATCGTCAACACGGACGTGGTGCTGAATGAGCACGTCGACACCATTCAGACCACGAAGGCCGAGGCCGAGACCATGGGGGCCGTTGCCTTCTTCGGCGATAAGTACGGTGATCGCGTTCGCGTCGTGCGGGCCGGCCGTCACAGTCTGGAGTTTTGCGGTGGCACCCACGTCGAGCGACTGGGCGACATCGGTCAGATTCAGGTGGTGAGCGAGTCCTCGATTGGGGCGAACACCCGCCGCATTGAGGCGGTGAGCGGACTGGGTGCCCAGCGACGTAGTTACGAAATGGAACAGACGCTGAACGCGGTCGCCTCACTGTTAAAGACGTCCAACGATGACGTCATTCCGGCCCTCGAGCGGCTCTTTGAACGTCAACGCGAGGTGGAGAAGAGCGTCGCCTCGCTTCGCCAGGCGCAGCTCAGCCAGTTCGCGAACGAACTCCACGAGTCCAGCCCGGGCGACGTGGTTGTCGCGCGCGTCGACGGATACCCCGGCGAACAGCTACGCACCCTGGCCCAAGACTTGCAGCACCGTGGTCGTCGGGTGGTCGTGCTAGTCGGCGCGGACGAAGGCAAGGTGGCGATCGTGGTCGCGAGCGACGGATCGCTGGACGCGGCGGCGACAGTGAAGTCGCTCGCCACGCACGTGGGCGGCGGCGGTGGTGGATCCGCGCGCCTCGCGCTCGCCGGCGGGCGCGACGTACACGGCATCGACGCGGTGGTCATCGCGGCGAAGGCGCTCTAGGGCTGGATGGCTCGGCTACTTGGCATTGATCCGGGGTCGAAACGCTGTGGCGTGGCCGTCACCGACCGCGACGAGTCGATGGCCTTTCCTCGTCCGGCGTTGTCGACCGATGACCAACTGGTGGGACGACTGCGTTCGCTCGTCGAGGAGGAAGGGGTCGAGCTCGTGGTGATCGGTCGCCCGGTCGCCCTCTCGGGGAACGAGACGGCGAGCACGCAACAGGCGGACGCCCTCTTCGAACTGCTGGATACGGGCCTGGCGCCCGTTCCGGTCGTGCAGTGGGACGAACGACTGACGACCCACGAGGCTCAGCGATCACTGTCCGAGGCCGGGGTGAAGGCCAAGAATCATCGCGAGCACGTCGACAGCGCCGCCGCCGTCATCATGCTCCAGAGCTACATGGACGTCCGACGTGCACAGTAGTCCGCCGCCCGCGTGGCGCGTCGGTCGGATCGTCATCGTCGTTGCGGGAGTGATCCTGACGTTGATCTTTCTGGTCGCGGTGTGGTTCTTTCTCCAGACGTACCCGCTCTCTTCGCACGGTCGTGAGACTGTGGTCAGTGTGCACAAGGGCGAGTCGCTGTCGACTCTGGGAGGCGAGTTGGCGAAGGACCACGTCATCGCGTCCTCACTGGCCTTTCACCTCGACACCATCGTCTTTGGCTCGTTCCCGATAAAGCCGGGTGCCTACGAAGTGCGTGACGGATCCTCGTACTCTCACATTCACTCGGTCTTTACCGGCCCGGCGATCCCAGAGGTCACGGCATCGCCCGGCCTGACCCTGCACGAAATAGCCCTCTCGATCGAGCAGCAAAAGGGGGTGAGCTTCGCCAACTCCTTCGCCACAGCGGCGACGGCGGCCGTCACGCCGAGCCCGTACGGTCACGGGTCCTCACTCGAGGGGCTCATCGGTGACTCCACCTACCTGATTCCCAGCACGATGACGCCGGGCGAACTGGCTCGTGAGATGGTGGACCGCTTTGACAAAGAGGCCGCGTCGGTCGGTCTGACCCCGTCGACCACCGTCAACGGGCTTGATCCCTATGAACTCATCACCGCGGCCTCGATTGACGTGAAGGAGGGGTACTACTCGGTCAACATGCCCAAGGTCGCCCGGGTGATCTTCAATCGCTTGGCCAGTGGCACACCACTGCAGATGGACTCGACGGTCTTGTACGCCCTGGGACAAGATGGGGGTTCGGTGACCCCGGCCATGGAGAGGGTCCAAAGTCCCTACAACACCTACTTAAATACCGGTCTTACGCCCACGCCCATCTGCACCGTCTCTAAGGTGGCCCTACGCGCGGTTCTCCACGCGCCGAAAGGGACATGGGTGTACTTCGAACTCACCAACAAGGACGGCCGCGAGACTTTCTCGACGACCTTCGCCGAACAGCTGAGGGCGGAGGCCCTGGCCAGGTCGCGGGGACTGCCGTGAACTGGCGGGTCGGCGTCGCGGGATCTCCCGTGTCACACTCACTCTCGCCCCGTCTGCACGAGATCGGACTTCGTCTGGCGGGACTGAACGGCACGTCCACGCGCGTGGAGATCGATCTCGAGCACGCGAGTGATCTGCAGCGACTGCTCGGGACGGTGTTCGACGCCTTGTCGATCACCAGCCCGCTGAAGCGCGCGGCCTTCGCGCTCTGTGATGAACCCAGTGACGTCGCCGTCCGCACCCAGTCGGTGAACTCATTGCTCGTACGCGACGGCGTCCTCCTCGGCGACAGTACCGACGGCCAGGGCTTCGTGGAGGCGCTCCGCGACCGCTTCGGCTCGGTGATCGACAACGCGCACGTCGTGGTGCTGGGCGCGGGCGGGGCCGCCAGTGCCATCGTTGACGGCTTGGTCGCTCACGGTGCCCAGTCGGTGGTCGTTCATGGACGCACCGCCTCGAACGTCGACGCGCTGGTTGAGCGCTATAGCAATGTGCACTCGTCGTCGCTCGTCTATCGCCCCATTGACCTCATCGTGAACACCGTTCCCGAAGTCGGGCGTCCCGCCGAGGCGACGGTGCTGCAGGGGGTGCACCACGACACCATCGCGGTCGACATCGTCTACGACCCGCCCGAGACGGAGTGGCGGCGCCGCTACGCCGAGGCGGGGTGTCGAACCCTGAACGGACTGCCCATGTTGGCCTATCAGGCGGCGATTCAGATGCGGTGGTGGTGGGGCGTAGCCTTGGACGGCGCACAACTTCTTGAGGGACTGCAATGACCGACACGCTGAGCGCGATTACTTCGCACATTCGTCGCCAGGATCGCCTGGACTACGGACTGCTGTGGGGTCTGATCGCGCTCGGAGTGACGGGCGTGGTGATGATCTACAGCGCCACCCGCCAGGCTCTGGTGGACGCGGGGGAGAATCCCCACTACTACGTAGAGCGCCAAGCCTTCTTCGTGGTGTTGGGCATCGCCGCCATGTACGGGGTGTCGCGCATCGACTACCGCCGCTACGAGATGGCCGCCACCCCGCTGTACGTCCTCTCGCTCGTGGCGTTGGCCGGGGTCTTCGTGGCCGGAAACTCGGCCCTGGGGGCGGAGCGCTGGTACAGCGTCGCCGGGATCCAGGTCCAGCCGAGCGAGTTCAGCGTGCTCTTTCTGATCTTGGCGATCGCCACGTTCTGCGCTCGACGAACCGAGGGTCTCAAGATGTACGACGTCATGCGTCTGCTCTTGATGGCGGTCGTCCCGCTGGCGTTGATCGTGAAGGAACCGGACCTGGGAACGGCGATCATCATCGTGCTCGTCGTCTCGGCGATGATGGTCATCGCGGGGGTGCCCCCCAGATTCATGACGCTGCTGGCGGTCATCGGCTCGGTCGGGCTCGCCGCGGCGGTCTTCCTCAATCTCCTTCAGAAGTATCAGGTCGACCGTTTCGTCTCGTTCTTGAACCAGAACTCCACCAACAAGGCCTTCGCCCAACTGATCTACGAAGTCAACAACGCCAAGAGCGCCATC
>Ga0181534_10001187_pt1 | contig 17304 bp, 16 predicted proteins | sample PEATcosm2014_Bin_37_FD_119758 | JGI IMG/M metagenome (GOLD analysis project Ga0181534, IMG submission 119758) | Peatland microbial communities from MTU Mesocosm Facility, Houghton, MI, USA - PEATcosm2014_Bin17_10_metaG | ecosystem: Environmental > Terrestrial > Soil > Wetlands > Peat | place... | reverse complement strand
CGAAGCCATTGCCACGTTGGTGGCGCGACGAAGGGCCACACGACTGCTCAGTGCACCAAGCCCTGAGCCGCTTGGTCTGTCGGTGCGTACCTTTGGAGAAACGGCACTTATTCAAAACGCGGACGAATTGTTGGTGCCCGCGGGTGATTGGCGCTGTGTCACCAAGGCACAGCCAACGGCTCAGCAACTGCAAGATCTCAAGATTGCCTGGCGCGTGTGTGCCCGCACGACTTCAAACGCCATCGTGATTGCGAACGGCGGCGTGGCCGTGGGCATTGGCGCGGGGCAACAGTCACGTGTTGTCGCGGCGGGCATTGCTTCGCAAAAGGCGGGCGACTTGTCGGTCGGAGCAGCGGCTGCTTCTGATGCGTTCTTCCCTTTCGCTGATGGCCTCGAATCACTCACGTCAGTGGGCGTAACGAGCGTGGTGCAGCCCGGCGGGTCCGTGCGTGACCAAGAAGTTATTGACGCGGCTGATGCGGCAGGCATTGTGATGATGATGACGGGAGAACGGCATTTTCGCCACTAAGACATGACGGCTGAACTACTTGACGGAGAACGCGTCGCGGCGCGAATGAAGATGGAACTCGCCGACCGCGTGGCTCGCCTCGCGGCCATGGGACGCGTCGTGGGCCTTGGCACTTTGCTTGTTGGTGACGACGTTCCAAGCCAAAAATATGTTGCCATGAAGCTCGCGGAATGCGAAGAGATTGGCATTGTCTCGCACCACGTGCATTTGGCAGCCACCGCGACGCAAGAAGAAGTCGAACGTGCCGTTGATGATTTCAACGCGAATCCCGACGTGCAATCCATTCTCGTGCAGCTTCCTCTGCCGAGCGGTATGAACGAAGAACAAGTGTTACTTCGCGTGCACCCCGATAAGGACGTCGATGGTCTGCACCCCACGAATCTGGGTCGACTCGTCATGGGAGCACCGGGACCTCTGCCCTGTACGCCCGCCGGTATCGTCGAACTTTTGGCGTCGCATCACGTGCCGGTCGAAGGAAAACACGTCGCCATAATTGGTCGAGGTCTCACGATTGGCCGTCCGCTTTCATTGCTGCTCGCCATGCGTCGTCCCGGATGCAACGCCGCCGTCACGGTACTGCACACGGGGGTTGACGACATGGGAGCCATTACGCGAACGGCCGACGTCATTGTTGCCGCCGCGGGTGTCGCGGGCCTCGTGACTGTCGACATGGTAAAGCCCGGTGCAGCGGTGGTGGGCGCCGGAACAAGTTGGCAGGGAAAGAAACTCATGAGCGATGTTGCCCCGGACGTCGCGGACGTGGCCGGTTGGATCACGCCCAGGATCGGGGGCGTGGGTCCAATGACCCGTGCCATGCTTTTACGTAACGCAGTGCTAGCCGGAGAGAAGGTTCAATGATGAACAAAGACAACGAAGGTCGCGAATTTAGCGTTCGACCGTGGGGCTCGTACACGGTGCTCGACGACGACGCCACCGATTTCAAGGTGAAACAGCTCACGGTCACGCCGGGCAAGCGCCTCAGTTACCAAGTCCACGCGAAGCGGTCCGAGCACTGGTTCTTTGTCTCGGGAAAGGCTCTGGTCACCCTCGACGGTGTCGAATACAATCTCGGACCCGGTCAGTCAATCGACATTCCCGTGGGCACGGCGCACCGTTGTGCCAACGAAGGCAGTGAGCCCGTTGTTTTCATTGAAGTACAAACGGGAACGTACTTTGGCGAAGACGACATTGTCCGACTCGACGACGACTTCGGTCGCGCTTCGTAGTCGTGCGCGTTGACGAGCTCTTAGCGAGCGGACCCACCCGCTCCTTCGAGTTTTTTCCACCCAAGAGTGACGAAGAAGCGGCGGTGCTCGCAACGACGCTTCGAGACTTAGAGCCTTTGAAGCCCTCGTTTGTGTCGGTGACCTACCGCGGCCCCACTGATTCGCGACAACGCACCTTTGATTTGGTGAACGAAATTCAAAGCGAAGGTCAACTCACGGCCATGGCGCATCTCATCTGCGTTGGTCACACGAAGCTGGAACTTCGCGACATCCTGACGAATTACCAGAGCAACGGCGTGGAGAATCTGATGGCACTCGGCGGGGACCTGCCCGATGATCCGAGCGCCTTTCGAGGTGACTTCCACTACGCCGAGCAACTGGTGACGTTGGCGCGCGAGATTGGCGACTTCTCTATTGGTGTGGCGGCACACCCGCTGGGTCATCCCCGCTCATCAAACATTGAAAGTGATCGGCACTATTTGGCCCAGAAACTGGCGCTGGCTGATTTTGCCGTAACGCAGTTCTTCTTTGAAGCTCATCAGTGGGTTGAACTCGTCAACGTTCTCGCCGATCTCGGTGTCGACAAGCCCGTATTGCCCGGCATTATGCCCGTGACCACGCTAAGCGGAGTTGCCAACATGGCGAAGATGGGTGGAATTGTTCCGGCGCCACTCATTGCGCGTCTCGAAGAAGCGGACCGCAAAGGTGGAAAACAAGCCGTCCGGCGAGCGGGGATTGAAGCCGCCACCGAGATGGGGCAAGAGCTGCTTGATCAAGGAGCACCGGGTCTGCACTTCTATACACTCAATCGATCGACGGCGACGCGAGAGATCTACTCGCAGATTTTTCCCTAATCGTTGGGGAACTCGGCAATTCTTTTTGAGCGAACGACCACGTCGTCAGTGTCAAAGCCCAGTTGGTCATAAAAACCAAGTGCTTCAGTGTTCGCTGATCGGACCATGAGTTGCATCTTGGTAATACCTCGTTGAAGGCACCATTGCGTTGCAGCGTCGACGAGTTCTTTCGCGATTCCCTGTCGACGTTTTGTTTCCTTTACGGCCAAGTAGTACAGCCATCCCCGGTGGCCGTCGTGGCCCACCATGACGCAGGCAACGAGTTTGCTTCCTTCGCGGATACCGAGAATGGTCGACGAGGGGCCGTTAAGCGCTCGCTGAAAATCTGCGGATGGATTGTTCCATGGTCGAGTGAGCTCAGTTTCTTGCCAGAGCGCAATGCACACTTCTTCGTCACTACTGGAGAGTTCTTCGATTCGGAGCGACGTACTCATCCGCACGATGATAGAGAAGTTCTAATAAAGCAGCCAACGAACTAGTGAACTGAAGCAGACGCCAGCGCCGAAGCAAATATCTGCCAGGCCAGTAGCGACTTGGCCACCAAACTAAGCGTGATGTAGACGCGCTCACCATAGAGATAGTCGCGCCAACGACCAATCTGGCGATACTGCAGCCACTGATTGAGCGCAAAGATGTTGAAGAAGAAAAACAGTGAGAAGAATATGCCGTACACAAACCCCGGCGCGCCCTGGGCTGTACCGGGTGAAGCCAGGTAGATGCTGATCGCAATCCAGGGGACAATGCCCGCGAAGCAGCCAATGCCAAAGGGCCACCATCCGCCACCGGGTTTTTCGAAGCGCTCTTGCAGCCAACCAAAACCAATCATCGCGGCGTTCACGCCCACGAGTCCGATCAGGGCGGCAATGTCGTCGATGCCCGTGAGTTGCGCAATCAAGAGAATCATGATGGACGAACTGATGGAGTACTCGGCCCAGCGGTAGGGATTGCGAGACAACGAAAGCTGGTGGGTGTAGCGATTCCAAAAGGGACCGGCGACTAAGAAGTGGGCAATGGCCGAAAGAAACAAAAAGGCTGCCACGGCCCAGGCGGTGCGAATCGAGAAGAGCACCTCGACTTTGCGCGCGGTCGTTCCGGGAGGACCCGTCATGAAGCTTCCCCTTACGGGCAAGGAAAATCCATTCGCGAGCACCAAAATGATGACGCCCTGCACGGTGTGGACCATGGCGGCCACGAAGTTGTAGCGGCGAAGTGGCTGCATGTCGGCAATGGAATTCGTCATCACGAGCAGGGCCACATCTTCACGAGCGTTTCAAAATTCATCATGAGGGAAGTTACTGGCTTAACCCAGAGCTTGTTTTAGGTCGTTGACCAAGTCATCGATGGACTCAATGCCCACGGATAGACGGACTAAGTCACTGGGAACTTCCAAGAGTGAACCCGCGACCGACGCGTGCGTCATCGCGGCAGGGTGTTCAATCAGTGATTCAACACCGCCGAGTGACTCACCTAACGTGAAGACCTTCGTTCGGTTGCACACGTCTTGGGCGGCGGATTCTCCTCCTTCAATCTGGAAGGAAACCATGCCGCCGTAACGGCGCATTTGTTTGGAGGCAACGGCGTGATTGACGTGCGTTGGGAGTCCTGGATAAAAGATGTGGCGAACGCGCGAGTGTGACTGCAAGAGCTCGACGATTCGTTCAGCGTTGTCGCAGTGTCGCTCCATACGAACAGCCAATGTTTTGATGCCTCGCATGACGAGCCACGAGTCCAAGGGTCCGCCTACGGCTCCCATGGCGTTTTGGTGGAAATAAAGTCGTTCGGCCAACTCCGGATCTTTCACGACCGCGGCTCCGCCCACGACGTCCGAATGCCCGCCGAGATATTTCGTTGTGGAATGCACGACCACGTCGGCGCCGAGCGACAAGGGCTGTTGTAGATAGGGCGAAGCAAACGTGTTGTCGACCCCCACGAGAATGCCGTTGTCGCGGGCCAACGTAGAAAGTGCCGCGATGTCGGCAATTCCCAAGAGTGGATTCGTTGGTGTTTCAATCCACAACAACTGGGTTCGTCCGGGAATAATGGCTTCTTGCACCTTGGCGATATCACCCAAAGGAACCGGCGTGTGTTCGATGCCCCATGGTTCAAGAATCCGCTTGATCAGTCGGTAGGTGCCGCCGTAAGCGTCGTTGGGCATGACTATGTGGTCACCAGGCTTCAGGAGTGTTCGAAAAACTGTGTCGATGGATGCCATGCCCGAAGCAAAAGCGAAACCGCGGTGGCCATTTTCGAGTGCGGCGAGACATTCCTCGAGCGCTGTTCGTGTCGGATTGATGGACCTCGCGTAGTCGTGACCACCTCGAGCACCACCCACGCTGTCTTGCTTATACGTTGACACTTGATAGATCGGAGGAACCACCGCACCCGTGGTCGGATCGGGTTCTTGGCCCGCGTGAATGGCGTTGGTTTCAAAGCCGTATTCAGAACTCACGTAGAAATCCTAGGACGCGAAGTGCGCGAGCAGGTCTTGTCGAGCAAGCACCCCCACGGGTCGACCATCATCCAGCACAATGAATGCATCAGCTTGCTTCAGTGCTTCAAAGGCAACCTCGATGAGTTCGCTCGCACCAACGAGCGGCAGCGGCGCACCCATGTGCTTTTCGACACGGTCGGCGAGTTGTGCGGAACCGTCGAAGACGGCATCCAGGAGTGCTCGTTCGGTCACGGATCCAACAATTTCTGCCACCATTACCGGGGGTTCCGCGCGAACGACCGGAAGTTGTGAGACGCCAAACTCGCGAAGAATGTCTATGGCGTCACGAACGGTTTCTCCCGGGTGCGTGTGCAGGAAGGTTGGCAAGGTGTTGGATTTTTCTCGAAGGACGTCACCCACGCTCAGACCGTCGGGTCGAGTGCCAAAGCCGTAACGGTGGAGCCATTCGTCGTTGAACACCTTCGATAGGTAGCCGCGACCGGAATCAGGAAGGAGCACGACGACAACGTCACCCTTTTTGGCGTGACGCGCCACTTCCAGTGCAGCCACCATGGCCATCCCGCACGATCCTCCGACGAGTAATCCCTCTTCACGCGCGAGTCGTCGCGTCATGGCAAACGAATCGCCGTCGCTCACGGCAATGATTTCGTCGGCAATGCTCTGGTCGTAGGCGGTGGGCCAGAAATCTTCGCCCACACCTTCCACCAGATACGGTCGTCCCGTGCCTCCCGAGTACACGGATCCCACGGGGTCGGCGCCGATTACTTTTACGGTGCCGTTGGAGATTTCTTTTAGGTACTTACCCGTGCCGCTAATGGTGCCACCGGTGCCCACCCCCGCGACAAAGTGCGTAACGGTACCGTCCGTTTGTCGCCAGATTTCTGGTCCGGTGGTTTCGTAGTGAGCTTGGGGATTGGCCGGGTTCGAGTACTGGTCTAACTTCACTGCGCCCGGAATCTCTCGCGTCAATCGATCCGAGACGGAGTAATAGGAGCGCGGGTCATCGGGATCAACGGCCGTCGGACACACCACGACCTCGGCGCCGTAGGCACGAAGAACGGCAACTTTGTCACCGCTGACCTTGTCGGGGCAGACAAAGACACATTGGTAGCCACGCTGTTGAGCCACCAGAGCAAGCCCGACCCCCGTGTTGCCACTCGTGGGTTCTACGAGGGTGCCCCCCGGAAGAAGAATGCCGTCGCGCTCGGCGGCATCAATCATGCCTACGGCGATACGGTCCTTCGCCGAGCCCCCGGGATTGAAGTATTCGACCTTGGCCAGCACCGTTGCCTCGATGCCCTCGGTGACAACATTGAGCCGAACGAGGGGAGTATTGCCAATGAGTTCAACGAGCGAATTCGCGACGTCCATGACTTTGATGGTAGGTCTTTTGGCTTGGGACAAAGGTCGTTGGCCGAGGAGCTGTCGCGTGAGTCGTGGGAGCCCAACTACTCGGTAACCCGAACGTTGCAACGATTTGTCGGCTTGAAAGCACGGCGTAGGATGAAGTTATGGCCTCCAAAATCACGATGGGTGCTGATGGCATCCTGCACGTTCCTGACAATCCGATCATTCCGTTCATCGAAGGTGACGGCACTGGTGTCGACATTTGGCCCGCGGCCAAGTTGGTTCTTGACGCTGCCGCCAGCAAGCACGGAAAGACGATTGAGTGGAAAGAAGTTCTCGCTGGTGAAAAAGCGTTCAACGAAACGGGCAACTGGTTACCCGACGAAACTGTTGAGTCCTTTCGCGATCACTTGATTGGTATTAAGGGACCGCTCACGACGCCCATTGGTGGTGGCTTTCGATCCCTCAACGTCGCCCTTCGCCAACTTCTCGACCTCTACGTCTGTTTGCGTCCGGTTCGCTGGTTCCAGGGCGTGCCCTCGCCGGTGAAGCACCCGGAACTCGTTGACATGGTGATCTTTCGTGAGAATACCGAAGACGTGTACGCGGGACTCGAAGTCGAAGCGGGAACGCCCGACGCCGAGAAACTCCGCAAGTATCTCTTGGACCAGTTCGGTTGGAACATTCGTGAGATGAGCGGCATTGGTATTAAGCCAATCTCCAAATTTGGTTCCGAGCGACTCATTCGTGCGTCCATCGTTTACGCACTTGAGCACCACCGTGAATCAGTGAATCTCGTGCACAAGGGCAACATTCAAAAATTCACGGAAGGCGCCTTCATGAAGTGGGGCTACCAACTCGTGCGTGACGAATTCTCTGACGTGGCCGTTGGCTGGGACGACTGCGACGGAAAGCCCGACGGGAAACTGCTCGTAAAGGACTCCATTGCCGACATCACGTTGCAGCAGGTTCTCACTCGTCCCGCTGAATTCGACGTCATTGCCACGATGAACTTGAACGGTGACTACCTGTCGGACGCACTCGCGGCTCAGGTGGGTGGCATTGGCATTGCACCAGGAGCCAACATCAACTACGTATCGGGTCACGGTGTCTTTGAAGCCACCCACGGCACCGCGCCAAAGTACGCCGGACAAGACAAGGTGAACCCCGGTTCGGTGTTGCTGTCGGGCGTGTTGATGTTCGAGCACCTCGGTTGGACGGGCGCCGCTACGGACATCGTCACGGCTTTGGAAGCCACGATTGCCGAAAAGATCGTGACCTACGACTTTGCCCGTCAGATGGAGGGCGCCACCGAAGTGAAGTGCTCGGAGTTCGCCTCCGCCATTGTTGATCGTCTGTAACTACCAATAGAAAAGAAGAATCCCATGACTTCCCCCGTCAACGTCACCGTTACCGGCGCCGCCGGTCAAATTGGCTACCAACTTTTGTTCCGTATTGCGTCGGGACAACTCCTCGGACCCGACACACCCGTCGTGCTCCGACTCTTGGAAATTGAGCCGGCCATGAAGTCGCTGGAAGGCGTCGTCATGGAACTCGACGACTGTGCTTTCCCGTTGCTCGCCGGCATTGAAGCCACGAGTGATCTCGCTCACGCCTTTACGAACACGTCGTGGGCGCTGCTCGTGGGATCCGTTCCTCGAAAAGCCGGCATGGAGCGAGGCGATCTCTTGAGCGTCAACGGCGGCATCTTTAAGCCACAAGGTCAGGCCATTGCCGAAAACGCTGCGAGTGACGTTCGTGTCCTCGTCGTGGGCAACCCGTGCAACACGAACTGTCTGATTGCTCGGTCCAACGCTCTCGAAGTTCCGGCGGACCGCTGGTTCGCGATGACGCGACTCGACCAGAACCGTGCCGAGACGCAATTAGCCAAAAAAGCAGGCGCACCCGTAAAGGACGTGAAGAACCTCGCGATTTGGGGAAACCACTCCGCGACGCAGTTCCCGGACTTCGCCAATTCGACGATCGGTGGAAAAAAGACTACGGACGTCATCACCGATGCCGCGTGGCTCGAAGGCGACTTCATCACCACAGTACAAAAGCGTGGCGCCGCGATTATTGAAGCTCGCGGGGCGAGTTCCGCGGCGTCAGCCGCCAACGCCGCCATTGACACGATTGTTGGTCTCACGACCCCGACGGCGAAGGACGACTGCGTTTCTGTGGCCGTAACCAGTACCGGTGCCTACGGTGTTCCTGAAGGCCTGACGTTCGGATTCCCAGTGAGCGTCGACAAGAAGGGCGCTTGGACGGTAAAAGAGGGATTCACGTCGAACGATTTCGCCAAAGAGCGAATCAAAACGACGACCGACGAACTGATGAGCGAGCGCGACGAAGTCCGTGCCTTGGGTCTTATTTAGACCCAGCGTTACTTCAAGCAGGCAATCATTGTCTGAATATTGCGAGACGTTTCTTCGGGGTCGCGAACGCGTACGGAATCAACACCGGCTTCGAACACGGCGTAGTCGTTGCCGCCCGGAAACATCGCGTCACCAAAGAAAATCATCTCGTCGAGTTCAATCTTCAGAATCTTGTGGAGTTTCTCAATCCCGAAGGCTTTGTCAATGCCGGGCTTCGTGACGTCGATAGACGTCGTGCCACCCATGCGGATAGCGAATTCCGGGATGATTTTCTGCACGATAGCGACAATGGCGTTGCGTTTTTTGAAATCCGGGTCCCAGGACTCCTTCGCGCTCAGTGGCGCTTCTTGTCCGAGCGCCGACATCGTAATTTGACTGCCACGGTCCTCGATAACGTCGCCCCAGGTTTTTTCGGCTTCGAAACCCGCCTCCACAACGCCCTTAGCGAGGGCGCTTTTAATTCGGTCTCGCTCGTCGATGGTCAAATCTTCCGAATACAACTTGACCCATTCTTTGTTGAACTCATAGAACTGGGTTCCGCAGGTCGGTAGTAGCGAAAGATGCTCGAAATTCCCGCCAGAAAGATTCGCTAGGAGTTGTGACTCGAACTGGGGCCATCCGCCGCCAGAGATGACTGCCACTTTGACGACATTCAAGAGGCCTACGAGCAGCGATGACATCTCAGGAGTTATTGCGGACTTACTTTCGGCCAGCGTGCCATCAAGGTCGAAAACGGCGAGTTTTTTCATGGTGAACCGATCATTTGTTCTGGTGGTGGGTAACGTCAATCGCAACCGAACGGACGCTTAGCTAACCGATACTTTAATGGCTCCACGTCGGACCACGAAGGGGCTGATTGTCGGCTCGGAGATGGAATTGCGCGCGGGTCGTGGACGTGAATCGATCGAGAAGAATGGGACCAAAGCCCCATTGTGAATCGGACGAGTGACGCCACAGTTAGGATTCGAAGTATCCGCATTGCCTTCGTTTCCTCGTCCATGCCTCGGCGTTGCGGCATCGCCACGTATACATCGGACTTGATGGCCGCCGTTCGCTCGGCCGATCCCAGCACCACCTGCAGCGTCGTCGCCATTGACGAAGCGGGAGCCCTTCGAGCGTATAAGTCCGACGTTCGATGGCGTATCCACCAAGGTGAGCCCGATAGCTACCGCGAAGCCGCAGCGTCGCTGAATTTGTCAAACGCCGAAGTCGTGAGCATCGAACACGAATTCGGTCTCTACGGGCAATGGAGCGAATCGAATTTTGTTGATGGTACCTGGACCGCTCCTACGTACGAAGACCACCTCATTGGCTTCTTGCAAGAAATTTCACTGCCCGTTGTCACGACGCTGCACACGGTGCTACCGCAACCAAATCCCACGATACGAAAGACCGTACGAGCCATCAGTGAAATGAGCGATGAGATCATTGTCATGGCTCAAACCGCCGCCGACATTTTGGCTAGCGACTACGGCATTGTGACGCCTCCCCGCGTCATTCCTCACGGCATGCCCACGATTGAGCCGCGAGGTCGGGCGTCGTTTAAAGCAAAAATGGGACTTAAGGATCGAAGCATCATTTCAACGTTTGGCTTAGTGGATCCACGCAAGGGTCTCGAATTCATGATTCAAGCAATGCCCGCCGTGGTGAAGGAAAATCCCGACGCCATTTACATCATTGCCGGACAGACGCATCCCGATCTTCTTCGTACCCAGGGAGAGGATTACCGCAATCTTTTAATTGCCCTTACTGCTTCTCTCGGCATGACCGATCACGTGGCCTTCATTGATGAGTACATGAGTCAATCAGAAATAATCTCGTTGCTCTTGGCCACCGACGTTTACGTCACGCCCTACCTCGATCCCAATCAAATTACGAGCGGAACGCTCTCGTACGCAATGGGTGCAGGAAAAGCGGTCGTGTCGACGCAATACCTGCACGCCAAAGAAGCGCTGGCTGATGACCGCGGCATTTTGGTGGGCTTTCGAGACGCACCGGCGTTGGCGCAAGCGGTCAATTTGATTCAAGCGGAACCAGAACGCAAGAAGGCCTTTGAGCAAGCCGCCTTCGCCTACGGACTGCAATCCACGTGGCCCCGAGCGGGACAAGCCTTCTTAGATGTGTTGAATGACACGGTCAGCAAGTCGCGAACGCGCACGTCGACGGGGACGGTCAGCGGTGGTGGCGTCTGGCTACGTTCGTCAGATCTAGGTCGACGCCTCAAGAAGAACCCCATTTTGACGGCCGCCGATGTGAAACCTTCTCGACCCAGCATGGAAGTCGTTTCCGTGTTCAATGCCGCGGCGGCGAAGGTGAACGACGAAGTGATCTTGCTGTTACGCGTAGGCGAACGACCTCTGGTGGGTCTTTCTCCGCCACCTGGCGCTAAGACGCTCGACTTCACGACGGAAGAACCATCAGTCGTGCCGCTTGTTGGCAACTATTCGGGAGACAACCTTGTTTCTCTGGCGTACCTCGATCTGAGCGTTCATCCACCTGAGGTCGTCGATGTATTTCTGCCCCGAGACTTGACGGGCCTCGATCTCAGTGATCCTCGGAGTATTCGTTACCATCATCCCGATGGCGGATTTAACTTGCCGGGTGATGATTTCACTGACTTTTTGACGCAGATGTCGCACCTGCGAATTGCTCGAAGCAAGGACGGCGAGAATTTTGTCGTTGATGAGTATCCGACGGTGTGGCCGGAAAATCGATTCGAGGAATACGGCTGCGAAGATCCGCGAGCAACGTTGATTGATGGCGTTTGGCACATTACGTACGTGTCCGTGGGTCACATTGGCATTACGACGAGTCGATTGACGACGACGGACTTTCGAAGCTTTCAACGAGAAGGTCTGATGTTTTTGCCCGACCACAAAGACGTCGTCATTTTGCCGGGCAAGTACAACGGCCGCTACGCAGCGTTGACGCGGCCGATGCCCCAGTCGTTTGGTCGCATCGTGGGTATATGGATTGCTTTTTCTCCCGACCTCGTCCACTGGGGAGAACTCCAGCCCCTGGCGCTGCCGCGACCCGGCATGTGGGACGAACTGCGTCTTGGCGCGAGCGCGGTGCCCTTTGAGGTGGAAGGGGGCATTCTCGAGATTTATCACGGAGTGAACCGCGACACGCACTATTCACTTGGTGGATTGTTGCTCGATAAAGATGATCCGAGCAAGGTGCTCGCTCGATCACCCGAGCCAATTCTCGTGCCCATTGAGCCCTACGAACGAAACGGGCTGTTTAGCAACACCATTTTCTCCTGTGGCCACGTCGCCCTTGACGACAAGGGCGAGTACATTCGCGTCTACTACGGCGCGGCGGACATTTGTATGGCCGCGGCTGACGTCAAGGTTCAGGACATTCTGGACCAAATGCTTCCATGCTGAGACAACTCGCGCGACTGAGTCGTGCGGTCCCGGCAATTTCACCCCGAGCAGTCGCCATTGCGGTATACGCCGATGCGAAGGGCGAACCCATTGTCGCCGCGCAGTCCGGTATCGAAGGCGTGGCCTGCATCGATGACGCGGCTCGAGCACTTGAAATGTACGGCGACCTGTGGCGCGCTACCAAATTGCCATGGGTCAGTGACTGGTGTCGTGGCCTTTTGGACTTCGTGCTCGCGATGCAAGAGCCCGACGGCAAGTGGGTCAATTTCATTCTTGACTGGGACGGAACCAAAAACACCTCGGGACGAACGTCGCTCCCGGGTGGAGAATTCTGGCAGGCTCGCGCGATGTTGGCGCTTGCTCGCACGGCGGACATCATTGATGACGACCGTATTGACCAAGCAATTACGAAGGGCCTACCGATGCTCCTTGAGCACCCGGCGACACCCGACGTGCGTTCGCTCCATATTCTTACGGCGCTGGCGCTATCAAACGGCGTGCACGAACGCGTCATGCGCGAGCGACTTCCCGCTTGGTGCGACGAACTTTTGGCGTGTCGTGATGACGTGATCTTTAAGAATTGGGATATGGAAGTTGGTCCGCCTCATCTCTGGGGTCACGCCCAAGAAGGTGCTCTCGCGAGTGCCAGCACGTACCTCGATCGACCCGATCTCTTGGAAGACGCTCGTCTCAGTGCCGAAACGTTGTACCCCGACATCATTCGCGGAGGATTCAACGAGGCATCCACGCTGCCTTACGACGTGTGGACGACCGTGGACGCCATGGACCGTCTCTCGCTCGCCACGGGCCAGTCACTCTACGACGAACGAGCCAGCCTCGCTCGTGCATGGTTCTACGGTCGCAATACTGCCAACACGCCGGTCTATGACCGAAAAATCGGCCGCGTACACGACGGGATTGACGAAGCGAGACTCAATGAGAACTCGGGTGCCGAATCAAACATTGTGGGAGCGCAGGCCCTACTTTCGAACGTGGCCGACACCGTTGGGGACTTCGCACTTGAAGAAGTCGTGATGCCCACGACGAAGGGAATCTCTCGTCGACTACGTAGCGTTAGCTAGCTCGAGCACCGCTCGTACGGCGACGTAGAAAAGACGTTCTCGGATATTGTCCGCGCGTTGCCACGAACGTTCGTCCCAGGTTTCGCCAGCGAGTGAATCGCCCGCGTAAAGAAACTGCGCAAATTTAACGCCTCGGTATTTGGCGACCGCCATGAACGCGGACGACTCCATGTCAACCATGGAACAGCCTTCGTCAATACGTCGCTCGATCCTCGTTCGCGCTTCTCGAAACAACCCGTCGGTGGTCCACGTTCGCCCACGAAAATGTTCGACGCCTTCGTCACTAAGTACGCGCTCAAGAATCGCGATCCCCAGAGAATCTGCGTCGATGGTCCTGCTCGGTGCCGCATAGTGAAAACTCGTTCCCTCATCTCGAAGAGCAGATTCCACCACCATGACGTGACCAAGGGCCAGGTCGTCAACGAGAGCTCCCGCGCCACCACAGGCCACGAAGGTTCGAACGCCGAGTGCGACGAGTTCGTCGGTGAACCCCGCCGCGAGTGGGGCGCCCACGCCGGGGTGCACGACATTAACGAGTTGACCTTGGTGTTCAATTTGGTACACCGGGTTGACGCCAATTTCACTTCGAAGTTTGTAGACAACGTTCAAGACGTTGTTGTTCGCGAGGCGTTCTAAGACATCATTGAAAAAGCACAGCACCGCAACGGATGGAATATCGATCGGCTTGTGAATAGTCGTTGCGTCAAAAACGGCGGGTTGATCGAGATCGTTTTCGAGCAGTGGGATGTCGTAGTCGGCCATCGCACTCAGCCTAAGAGACTTACGAAGTTGTGTTTTCTCGAAGGACACCAAACCAAGGGGCGAGACTCACGATGACGTGAACGTCGCCTCGAACTTTCAGGCGCCCTTCGCGAAGAACGTCCGCACTCGTGAGCGACCCTTCGACGAGCGCCTGCGCGTCAGCGAAGCGCAGACGAATGATCGTGTCGGCCATCAGGTGGTCGCCGCTCGCGACGGTCGCGTGACCATCTTTGATCTCGAAGGTCATGGCGTGGGGTTTGTCGTTTGGTCCATCGTCGAGCTCGAGAACAACGAGCGCGGACCGCACCTCACTGGGCGCCGCGCCGTCGAGCTCAGCTTTCGCGAGAGCAGCATTCGACGTGGAGAACCACTCGTCACTTAGAAATGCGGGCACGCCTTAGGGGGCGGGCTGAACGGCAGCCTCGGCGGGAGTGCGCTTTGTTTTACGACGGATTTTTCGTCCCAACCAGGCAACTGGGTCAAAGTCCGCGTCGACGACTCGCTCCTTTAGTGGAATGATCGCGTTATCCGTGATGTGAATGTGCTCGGGGCAGACTTCCGTGCAGCACTTGGTGATGTTGCAGTAGCCGAGTCCCATGTCTTCTCGCACCAGATCACGTCGGTCGTTCGTGTCGAGTGGGTGCATTTCCAGTTCCGCGTAACGAATAAAGAAACGAGGACCGGCGTAGTGCTGCTTGTTGTCTTCGTGGTCTCGAATGACGTGACACACGTCTTGGCACAAGAAGCACTCAATGCACTTGCGAAACTCTTGACCACGCTCGACGTCCTCTTGGAACATCGTGTAGCCACCTTCGGGCATGGGTGGCGGAAGAAGCGCGGGTACCTTTTTTGCCATCTCGAAGTTGAACGAGACGTCGGTCACGAGGTCGCGAATAATCGGGAAGGTCTTCATCGGCGTCACCGTGACGGGACCGTCGGGCAGTTGGTCCATGCGCGTCATGCACATGAGACGGGGCTTGCCGTTAATTTCCGCGGAACACGAGCCGCACTTTCCGGCTTTGCAGTTCCAGCGACACGCCAAGTCCGGCGCCTCGGTGGCCTGAATTCGGTGGATGACGTCAAGGACGACCTCGCCCTCGTTTTGGGGCAGCGTGTACTCCTCAAAATCGCCACCGTTGGCGTCGCCGCGCCAAACTCGCATGGTCACTTCGGCCATTATTTTCCATCCTCCAACAGAGCCTTCAGGTCATCGGGCATTACGAGAATCGGTGATTCCACCGTTTTGATCTCACCGTGCCAGTCGCCACCGCTCGGTAGCGAGTGCGCGAAATTGATCTTGCCGTAATTGGGGTCGGCCTTAGGAAAGTCCTCGCGCGTGTGACCACCGCGAGATTCCTTTCGCTCACGAGCCCCGCGGGCGGTGCACTTGGACACCGTCAACATGCTCGGCAGGTCGGTGGCGAGATTCCAACCGGGGTTATAGGCCCGTCCACCCTTTACCGAGAGATTGTTAATGCGCTCCGTGAACTCTTCGAGTTGTACGATCGCTTCGTCAATTTCACTGGCGGTGCGAATGATGCCGACGTTGGTTTGCATCATCTCTTGGAGATCACGCTGGATGTCGTAGGGGTTTTCACCGGTCTCGCGCTTAAAGGGAGCGAGGGCTTCCTTGATGGCTTCGTCAACTTCGGACTGATCAAAGCCCGTAGGTCCCTTGACACCTTCGACGTAGTCGGCGGCACCCATTCCGGCCCTACGACCAAACACAATGAGGTCACTCAGCGAGTTGCCACCCAGTCGGTTGGCACCGTGCATGCCACCCGCGACTTCACCAGCGGCGAAGAGGCCTAGGGCCGCAGTCGCGGTGGTTTCGGCGTCGACCTTAACGCCACCCATGATGTAGTGGCAGGTCGGTCCAATTTCCATCATCTCTTTAGTGATGTCGACACCAGCGAGTTCCATGAATTGGTGATACATCGAAGGAAGTCGTCGACGAATAAATTCCGGCGTACGCCTTGAGGCAATGTCGAGGTACACGCCACCGTGGGGGCTGCCGCGCCCGGCCTTTACTTCGGTATTGATGGCGCGAGCGACTTCGTCACGGGGGAGAAGTTCCGGAGGACGACGTCCCGCCGAGTGGTCGTCGTACCAACGGTCAGCTTCTTCGGGTGTTTCGGCCGTTTCGGCGCGGAACATGTCAGCAACGTAATTGAACATGAAACGTTCGCCGTCAGAGTTCTTCAAGATGCCACCGTCGCCACGAACACCTTCGGTAACCAAGATGCCGCGAACACTCAGTGGCCAGACCATGCCGGTCGGGTGGAACTGAATGGCTTCCATGTCAATGAGCTCCGCGCCCGCCCACAGCGCCATGGCGTGTCCGTCGCCGGTTCCCTCCCAGGAATTGGACGTGAACTTCCAGGATTTGCCCACGCCACCGGTGGCGAGCACTACGGCTTTGGCGGAAAAAGTGACGAACTCACCGGTAGCGCGCCAGTAGGCGACGCAACCAGCGACCTTGCCGCTGTTGTCGTGCACCAACTTTAAGACCTTGCACTCCATAAACACGTCGGTGCCCATCGAGACAACTTTTTGCTGCAGGGTGCGAATTAACTCCAAGCCCGTTCGGTCACCCACGTGGGCGAGGCGCGCGTAGCGGTGGCCACCAAAGTCACGCTGCAGAATCTTGCCGTCCTTGGTGCGATCAAAGAGTGCGCCCCACTGCTCGAGTTCGTGTACGCGGTCGGGAGCTTCTTTGGCGTGCAGCTCGGCCATGCGGTAGTTGTTGAGCATTTTTCCGCCGCGCATGGTGTCACGAAAGTGCACCATCCAGTTGTCTTCTGGGTACACGTTTCCCATGGCGGCGGCCATACCGCCTTCGGCCATAACGGTGTGTGCTTTTCCAAGTAGCGACTTCGTGACGAGCGCAACCTTCAGGCCACGCTGCTTGGCTTCAATGGCCGCACGAAGGCCCGCGCCACCGGCGCCGATAATAAGTACGTCGTACTCGTGGTGTTCAGACACAGTGTCAGTCGACATGATTACTCCTAAAACAACTTGTAGTCCGTGAGCGCGCCGGACGCGACCAATCGGACGTAGACGTCAGTGAGGGCAACAAACATCAACGACGCCCAGGCGAAGTTCATGTGCTTAGCGTTGAGGGGCGTAACGAACTTCCAAAGTTTGTGACGAATGGGGTGATTAGAGAACGTGCGCAACTGACCACCACAGAGGTGGCGACAGGCGTGACACGACAGCGAATAGAGCCACAGCAGCGATGCATTGACGCACAGCACCACGGTGCCCACGGTTACGCCCCAGCCAAGG
>Ga0181534_10001186_pt1 | contig 17313 bp, 14 predicted proteins | sample PEATcosm2014_Bin_37_FD_119758 | JGI IMG/M metagenome (GOLD analysis project Ga0181534, IMG submission 119758) | Peatland microbial communities from MTU Mesocosm Facility, Houghton, MI, USA - PEATcosm2014_Bin17_10_metaG | ecosystem: Environmental > Terrestrial > Soil > Wetlands > Peat | place... | reverse complement strand
TTGGGCGCAAAGCTCGGCGACTCATCCAGGTGCCCCTTCGACAACACCCGGAATGTGCCGCTACTGAGGTCCTGGACAGCAACGCGGTAGTTGCCACTGTCCAGCGTGACCATCGCCAACTGGTTGCCGTCCGCTGACACTCGGGGCCGCGCGTTGTAGTTGCCCGTGAAGGTGATGCGCTTCGGGCGGTCACCGGGATTCGCACCGATACGGTAGATCTGCGGACCGCCCGCGCGATCGGACGTGAAATAGATGTACTTGCCGTCTGGCGACCAGGCCGGCTCGGTGTCGATCGACGGATCATCCGTCAGCCGGATCAGATTCTGTGTCTGTAGCTCGAGCGTGTAGATGTCCGGGTTACCGCTGCTGCCACCCAACGTCAACGCCAGCTTCTTGCCATCCGGCGACCACACCGGAGCACCGTTGATTCCGGCGCGAGCCGATACCTGACGACGCTCGCCGGTACGAACCAGCTGCACATAGATGGCGGAGCGCTTGTTCTCGAAGGAAACATAGGCCAGCCACTGTCCATCCGGCGACCAGGAGGGAGACATCAGGGGATAGCGGGACTCGAGGACGAGCCGCTGATTCTCACCATCGGCATCCGCCACAATGAGTTGAAATTTCTGTGCCGGCGGTGTCCCCTCGACGGAAACGTAAGCAATTCGCGTCGCGAACGCCCCGCGGATACCCAGAACCTTTTCGAAAACGACGTCGCTGACACGATGTGCGGCATTGCGCAGCGCGCTCGGGGTGCCGATAAAACGCTGCCCTGCAACACGTTGTCCCGTGAGGACGTTGAGCAGATCAAAGTCGACTGCCAGATTGCCGCCATCCATAGGCACGACGCGACCGACGACGATGTAGTCCTCCCCCGCGTTTTTCCAATCGCCCATGACGACCGCATTCGGCTGTGTCGGCGTCGCCGGCATGTTTGTCCGCGGCAAGGTCCGGAACCGGCCGCTGCCCGCCAGGTCGTGTTCCACGACCGATGCGACATCCAGACCCGTGTCACCGGCGCTCGCTTTCGCGAATGGCACGATGGCGATCGGCACGGGATCCGCCACACCGTTGGTGACTTCGATCTTCAGTTGCGCCCACGCTGGCGCGGCACAGCCGACGGCCATCAGGGCGGTAGCAATCGAGGCAACTACTTTGTTTAGTCTCATAGCGTACTGTTGAAGTTTGACATCAATTGGGCTTGAACGTGACTTCCAGATCGCGTTCGAACAAAGACGGGTCCGGCGGCGGCGGTAACGGCGACGCGCGATACGCCGCAGCTTCAATCGATTCGCGCACGGCCTGATCGCCGTTGCAGGATTCAACCTTGGCGCTCAATACCTGGCCTCCCGGTGCCTGCGTGATATGCAACACGCACTCGATGCCCGGCCGCGCCGTCGGCGGCTGCAGCCAAGCGCGCTGAATACGGCCCCTGATCTGCCCTGTCCAGCTCGCCAACGCACCGCTGTTGCGTACCTGGTTGGCATGCTCTTCAGCCGCCAGACTGTTGCGCAATTCGGCCTCACTTTCCTGCCGCGCCTTCTCATCCGCCGCGCGCTGCGCTTCCTCAGCCTTCCTCTGCTCTGCCAGCCGCTTCGCCTCCGCGGCTTTACGCTCGGCTTCGGCCTTCTCGGCCGCCTCGCGCTTGCGCTTCTCATCGGCCTGGCGCTGCGCCTCCTGCTGCTTTTTCTGCTCATCGAGCTGGCGCTGCTTTTCCTGCGCCTCGTGCTCCGCCTGCTCTTTCACGGCCTGGTCTTTGGCAGCCTGGTCTTTCTGAGCTTGCTCCTTCGCGGCCTGGTCTTTGGCGGCCTGATCCTTCGCGGCCTGATCCTTCAGCGCCTGCTCCTGCTGCTCTTTCTCCTTCTGCGCCTGGTCGCGTTGTGCCAACTCCTCCGGCGTCGGTGGCGGAGGTCCCGTAGGCTCAACCGGCTCAGGCGCCGGTGGTTCCTGTGCAGGAGCCGGCGGCTCGGGAGCCGGCGGCGTTTTCACCGCTGCAACATTCACAGTCCGCGAGTCAACAACAGTCCCCTCGATTGCCAGCGTCGGGGCCGGGGGCTGCGACTTGCGATAAGTCCAGAAACCATATGCCAGCGCCGCAACCAACGTGCCGTGAAGGAGCACGGATAAGGCGATGGAGACCCAACGGTCACTGGTACGCTCGAGCATGGAGCCGTTTGAGCCTGTCAGTGAGCGCGACGATTGGGATCACGGCTGGGGTCCGGCAGCGGATCGGTGATGAAACCGACCTTCTTGGCCCCCGCCTTCTGCAGGATCACCATGGCCCGCACCACCATCCCATATTCGACATGGTTGTCCGCCTTGACCAGCACCGGCAATTCCGGGTTCTTCTGCAGCGCAGCCTCGGCCCGGGCGGACACATCCGCAGCGGTCAGCGGATCCTGAGGATTACCACCCCCGATATTCATATACAGCGCGCCTGCCCGGTCCACCGACAACACCAGCGGGATGGCATTTTTGAGCATGGCAGGGTCCAGAGGTTCCGCTCCCGCTTTCGGCAGGTCGACCTTGATTCCCTGGGTCAGCAAAGGTGCGGTGATCATGAAAATGATGAGCAACACCAGCATGACATCGATATAAGGCACGACGTTGATATCGCCCATCAGACGTCGACCGCGTGAGACGCTTGCCATTGCTTGGCGCTCCTACGCTACGCTCGTTGGCGCTGCTGCGGGTCCCGCGGGTGACGCATGTCCCCGGGTCGCATGCCGCTGGAGGATGGTTGAAAACTCCTCCGTAAAGGCGTCGAAACGGATTTCCAACCGGCTGACCTGATCAGCGAACCGGTTGTAGGCCACTACCGCCGGGATCGCGGCGAACAAGCCAATCGCCGTTGTGATGAGGGCCTCCGAGATACCCGGTGCCACCATCGCCAGCGTCGCCTGCTGGACGTTTCCGAGGGATGAGAACGCACTCATGATGCCCCATACCGTGCCGAACAGTCCGACATACGGACTCGTCGAGCCGACTGTGGCCAGCGTGGCCAGGCTCGCCTCCAGCCGATCGATTTCCTTCAGGTGAGCCACTCGCATGGCCCGACGCGCCCCTTCCAACAACTGATCCGAAGCAATCGTCCCCTGTTGCCGCAACCGTGCAAACTCGCGGAAGCCGAATTCGAAGATGCTCGCCATGCCGGTCGTGCCGCCTCGCTGCTCGATGGCGCGATACAGCTGGGCCAGATCGCCGCCCGACCAGAAGCTGTTCTCAAACTGATCCGCACCCCGGCGTGCCCGCGAGATGATCATGCGTTTACGAAAGATGATGGCCCAGGATGTCAGTGAAGCCAGCAGCAGGATTCCGATGACAATCTGAACCGGAATGCTGGCTTCGACAATCAGGCGAATAATTGATAGCTGATCACCCATTCGGCTCAGTCTCCTCGGGCGTTAGTCAGAAAGTCCGGCAGCCGCTTCGGCCGCAGGGTCCGGGCGTCGATACAAGCGACGCGTACATTAGCCTCCACCAACAGCTCATCTGCGCCGCGGTAGATCCGCTGCGCAAAACGCACAGAGGCCGCGCCTTCGATGGCCGGCTCACAGGTGATGAGCAGCTCATCATCGAGTTTGGCCGGGCGTCGGTACTCGATACTCAGACTCACCACTGCAAACAAAACCCCAGGTTCCTCGGCCAACTTTAGCTGCGAGAATCCCAGTGACCGCAGCCATTCTGTCCGGGCTCTTTCCAGGAAGCGCAGGTAGTTCGCATAGTAGACGATGCCGCCCCCGTCCGTATCTTCCCAGTAGACTCGTGACGCCCACCTGAACGGGCTCACTTATCGTCCTCGAAAAGCTGCAGATTGGCGGCGAGCCGCTCGGGAGTCTTCAGGCCGAAGTGCAGATAGGTGGCACGCGTCACGATGCGTCCACGGGCTGTCCGCACTACGAACCCTTGTTGAATCAGAAATGGCTCCACTACATCCTCGAGCGTGCCGCGCTCCTCACCGATCGCCGCGGCAATGCTGTCGATGCCGACAGGGCCGCCATCGAAGCGCTCAATAATCGTGGTCAGGAACTTGCGATCGAGCGTGTCGAATCCCAGTGGGTCGACCTCCAGCAGATTCAACGCTGCATCCGCTACCTGCTCGTTGATGCTGCCATCACCTTTGACCTGCGCGAAGTCGCGCACCCTTCGCAGCAGTCGATTGGCGATTCGCGGGGTGCCGCGCGAGCGCTGTGCAATGCGTCGCGCACCCTCTGCGTCAATCGGCGCGTTGAGAATGGAGGCCGAGCGCACGACGATCCTCTGCAGATCATCGACGCCGTAGAAATCGAGGCGCTGCACTATTCCGAAGCGATCTCGCAAAGGAGACGTCAGAAGACCTGCTCGCGTCGTGGCCCCAACCAGGGTGAAAGGGGGCAAATTCAGCTTGATGGAGCGTGCCGCCGGCCCCTCCCCGATCATGATGTCGAGCTGGTAGTCCTCCATTGCGGGATACAGCACTTCCTCCACAATGGGCGAAAGTCTGTGGATCTCATCCACGAACAGGACGTCGCGAGCCTGCAGGTTGGTCAACAATGCGGCCAGGTCGCCCGGCCGCTCCAGCACCGGACCTGACGTCTGGCGGAGATTGACGCCCAGCTCAGCAGCGATGATGTTGGCCAGCGTAGTCTTTCCCAGGCCAGGTGGCCCGAAGATCAACACGTGATCGAGTGCCTCGCCGCGTTGACGAGCGGCGCCGATAAAGATCTCGAGTTGAGTCTTGACCTGCGGTTGACCGACGTACTCGTCCAGGCGGCGCGGACGAATGGCGCGGTCGACGGAGTCCTCCTCCTTGGTGGTGGCACCGCTGACGACTCTTTCTGCTTCTACCTGCACCAGACAACCCTCAGAGCGCACCCTGGAGCGCGCGACGGATCAACTCTTCGGTGGAGTGTGTACCGGGACCCGCGGCCTTGAGCAAGCGGGTCGCCTCTGCCGGCTTGTACCCAAGAGCCACCAGTGCGCCGAAAGCCTCGGCCTCCGGGTTTACACCAGGCGGGCTCGAAACCGCACTGACCGTAGATTCTGATGGCGGCCCAAGCCGGTCTTTCATCTCCACAATCAGGCGTTCAGCGGTCTTGCGTCCGATGCCGGGGACCTTGGTCAACGCCGCAATGTCCTGGTTCTGAACACAATGCGCGAACGCCTCGACATTGATACCGGACAGCAGCGCCAGCGCGATTTTTGGACCCACGCCCGATACCTTGATCAGGCTGCGAAACAACCTGCGCTCGTCGTGGGTCCCGAAACCGTAGAGGATATGCGCGTCTTCGCGCACCACGAGATGAGTCAGGAGGAATACTTCCTCGCCAACGGATGGCAACAGGAAGAACGTGGACATCGGCGCCTCGATCTCATAGCCGACACCGCCGACTTCCACCATGAGTTGGGGGGGCGTTTTGGAGGCCACGCGTCCGCGGATCGAGCCAATCATTGCGATGCCAGTTGATGCAGTCTGCGCGTGTGCGCATGACAGACAGCAATTGCCAGAGCATCCGAGGCGTCGGGCGAAATCTTCTCGTTCAAATGCAGAAGCGCTTTGATCATGTGACCCACTTGCGCCTTTTCGGCCGCACCGGAACCCACCAGAGCGAGCTTGATCGCGCGGGGCGCGTATTCGAACACAGGCACGCCCTCGGGTACGGCACAGAGCGCAGCCCCCCGGGCCTGCCCCAGCTTCAAGGCACTTTCCACATTGCGGTTGACGAATACGCGTTCGACCGCAATCTCCCCGGGACCATGCTCAGTGATCAGGGTCGTCAAACCTTCGAAAATCCGTCGCAGCCGGTCGGCGAGCTCCAGGCCCGCCACGGCGATGCAACCGTGAGCGACGTGCTTGTAGTCAGCCCCGCGACATTCGATGACACCGAAACCTGTGCGCCGGGAGCCCGGATCCAGCCCGAGAATTCGTACATTGACCGCATACGCGGGACGCGGCTTTTGTTCGGCGACGCGAGCGCCCAACGCGCCGGGGGCCAGGCGACCTTCAGCAAGCGAGCTGACATCAAGAGCGCGCCAGGACCTCGTCCGGTATCTCGACATTTGTATAAACGTTCTCTACGTCTTTCAGGTCTTTGAGGGTTTCGATCAGGTGCAGCATCTCAATCGCCGCCTCTCCTGTGAGCGGAACCGTAATCGAAGCGCGTTGGGTCACTTCCGCGCTGGCTGGGGCGAACCCCGCGGCCTGCAGCGCCGCGCGCACGGTGTCGAAATCGATGGGATCGGTCAATACTTCGAGTGGAACAGGAACCACATCCTCGGCGCCCGCCTCGAGAGCGACGGCTGCCACCCGGACGGCATCAGCACCGGGAGGAAATGTCAGTCGTCCGACCTCATTGAACAAATAGCTCACCGCACCCCGTGCACCGAGATACCCGCCGTGCTCGCGCACGACCTGACGCACCTGCGCAATCGTTCGCTCACGATTGTCAGTGCGGCACTCGACAATGAGTGCACCGCCACCGGGGCCATAGGCCTCGGCGCGCAAGGTTTCAAAAACATCCGGCACCGAAATCCACTCGAGGCAGCTAAGCTTCGGCGCCGCCAAGAAAAACAGGCAGGTATGATAGCTGCAAACCGCGCGTGGCGACACGCCATAGGGCCCCCGCAGCTGTAGGCCAGTGGAAACCATTCAACTCTGTCCTCCCCCGATTCGCGAATCGATCGCTCTCACCCGGAGCGCCATCGAGGCCGCGACTCAATTGCCCTCCGAGCGCTTCGCTCTCGGTGCCGAGGCGGCGGAGGTCATGGGCGCACTGACCGACGATGCGGTCCTCGCAGCCGCGATTCTTGCGAAACCCGCGGTCGGACTTCCAGGCATCACGCCGGAGAAACTCGCGCGCCTGGTCGGGTCCCCGGCTGCGGAGACGGCGCAGGCGCTCGTGCGCCTCGGTGAGCTGGGCCTACCTCGGGATTGGTCCCCTGCCCAAGGATTGGATTCCCGTCAGGCGGAGACCCTCAGGAAGATGCTGTTGGCGGTGGTGAGCGACCCTCGCCTCGTGCTTGCACGCCTGGCCGAGCAACTCGTGGAACTGAGGCACGCCCGTGCCCTGCCCGCCGAGGACCGGGAGCGACTTGCTGTGGAAACTCGTGCCGTGTTCGCGCCGTTGGCCAATCGGTTGGGCGTGTGGCAACTGAAATGGGAGCTGGAAGACCTCGCGTTCCGATACCTCGATGCAGATGAGTATCGGCACATAGCGGCGGCGCTAAACGAACGCCGTGCGGATCGAGAGCGCTATATTGAAGAGCTGTGCGTGAGCCTGCAGGCGGAGCTGCAAAAAGCTGGAGTCGACGCCGAGGTCTATGGCCGGCCCAAGCACATGTACAGCATCTACAGAAAGATGCAGCGCAAGCAACTCGCCTTTGATCAACTGTTTGATGTGCGAGCGGTCCGGGTCGTCGTGAGCTCCATTCCGCAATGCTACGCGGCGCTCGGCGTCGTACACGGGTTATGGCATTACATTCCGGGCGAGTTCGACGACTACATCGCCACTCCCAAAGGAAACTTCTATCGCTCCATTCATACGGCGGTGATCGGCCCGGGTGGGAAGAGCGTCGAGGTACAGATCCGCACGCGCGAGATGCACGAGCACGCCGAGTTAGGAGTGGCTGCCCACTGGACCTACAAGGAAGGCGGTGCCCGGAACGCAACCTACGAACGCAAGATTGAGTGGGTCCGCAAGTTACTCGAGCCACAGGACACGGCTACCGACGAAACCGACCGCAACTTCCTCGAGCGCATGCGCACGGAGTTGTTTGAGGATCGGGTCTATGCACTGACCCCGAAGGGTGAAGTCATAGACCTGCCTCGCGGTGCGACGCCACTCGACTTCGCGTATCAGATCCACACTTCGCTGGGACATCGCTGCAAAGGTGCCAAGGTCAACGGGCGGATCGTGCCCCTCACCTACACTTTGAACAATGGTGAGGTCGTGGAAGTGATCGCCGGCAAGCTGGAGTCCCCGAGCCGGGACTGGCTCGCGCCGGAGCAGGGATACCTGGGGTCTCCTCACAGCCGGACTAAAGTCCGTAGCTGGTTTCGCAAACAGGAGGAGACAACGCAGCCTGCGGCCGCTGCGGCTCCCGCGGCAGCGCCTGTTGATGAGTCTATTCCTGAAGCACCACTCATCGTGCGTCGTCGAGCGCGGAAGGCAGTCGCAGGATCGCCAGTCGACATCGAGGGTGTTGGCGACCTGCCGACGACATTGGCACGTTGCTGTGCTCCCTTGCGCCCGCAGCCGATAGCAGGTTACGTAACATTGGGACGCGGTGTAACAATACATCGCAGTGATTGCGCCAGCCTCGCGCGTATGCGTGAGCTGAAGCCCGAACGGGTGCTTCAGGTTGAGTGGGCCAGCGATACTGCGGACGGGCTCGTGGTGCAGATATCAGTGAATGCCTATGATCGCCGCGGACTGGTCAGAGATGTGACCGATGTCTTGGCGTTGGAACGTCTGAGCATCGAGGCTATGACTACGACAACCGATCGGGATGCTGGTACGGCTCATGTGGTCGTTACAGTATCCGTCACGGATCTAGACCAGCTCGCGCGCGTTCTGCGCAGGCTCGCCGGCGTGCCGAATGTGACGCATGCACGGCGTGTCCACTGATCGGTGCGACACAGGCAAAACCTGTGCGCATTGGCCAACACTGTGTATATGGCCAGAATATGGAAACCGTGACCGCTACCGCTGAGCCACGCGTGCAGCATCCGGTAACATTTGCCGCATGCGTGTGCTCGTTGTCGACCAGGATTCCGCCAGCAACTTGGCGATCACCCGATCGCTCCGGGATCTATTCACTGTCGACTGTGTAACCAACAAGGGCGACTGTCTCGACCTGCTGCGTTCCAATCAGTTCGAGGTCATCGTGGCCACCGAACGCCTGGAAGACGGCTCGGGACTGGAGCTGCTCGGGCAGATATCCAAGAAGTGGCCATCGGTGTTGCGGATATTCGCAGCGGACCGGCAGCGGTTGCAGCTGTTGCGCGGGCGGCTGGGACCGTTCGAGTTATTTCAGACGCTCTCCTATCCTATTGATCCACAGAAGCTGCTGGCGACACTGGAGATGGCTGTCGCCGCTCAGCAGGGTGAGAGCCAACAGATTGAAGTGACCGATGAGGCGCCGCCGTCGGCCGAAGAGCCGGCGCCGGAGGCTGCGGAGCCGGTTGATCCTTTGGAACTCGAGCAGTCGGATGAGTTTTCTGAGCCGCGGTTTGCGCGCGCGGGTCGCGCGCGGCCGATGCAAGTCACTTCTGCGGGCGGCCGCTCGTCGGCCGGTCGCAGCGCTCCAGCGCGGTCTGCAGCGCCTGCGCCTCGGTCACGCCCTGCTCCAGTGGTTAGCGCACCGCCAGCCGCTCCGGCAGCGCGACGCTCGCGGACTCGGACCGAGCCGAACCAAGGGAATGACTTGGCTTCGAAGTTCCCGGGTTCGGGAACGATCGGGCCCCGCCGTAGTACGGCTGGCTCGTCACCCGCAGCGTCAGGTGGTCCTTCTAGAAGTCCGCGTGCTCGTCCTGCTGCAGCTAACAAGGCACCGCCCGTAAGATTCCCGCCGCTGGAGCGGACACCTCCGCTTGAGCGCATTCCTCCGTTGGAGCCACCGGGTGCTCGAGGTGGTGACTTCTCCGAAGCGGCCGCCATGGCGCGCGCTGCTCGGTCCAACTACGAGGCCAGCGGTGAAGAGTTCGATACGAAGCGCCTGGCAACGATGATCGGTGGCGGCGTGGCTGTCGCTGCGGTTGTGGTGATTCTCGGGTTCAAGATGTTTGGGTCGAAGAGCGAGGCGCCCAAGCCTGCTGCGACTCCTGTTGTGACTCATGCGCCTGAATATCCGCCCGGGGTCACTGACCTCGTTGCGCAGACAGAAGCGGCTTTCAAAGCGGATGATTTCAAGACCGCGCGGGCGGATGTTGATAAGTTGAGGCAATTGGCGCCTTCGCATCCGCGTTTGGATTTCTTTGAGGGTTTGTTGACGGCCAAGGGCACGGGTGCTTCCAATGGACGAGGGTCCAAGAAGAAAGGTTCGGCGTCGACCGGCACAGCCGGTTCAGGTGCGGGTGGCGCCGGTGGCGGTTCGCGTTCGGCTGGCTCGACCGCTGGCGACGTCAGCCACCAGACGGCCGTCGGTGGTGCTGGGACTACCGTCGGATCCGGCACCAACGCTGCCGTTGTGAACGGTGGCGCCTTCGGAACAGGCGCCGCCGCTTCGGCCAGTGGCGCTGGTTCGCGTGGCGCGGATGGGACCCTGCCGCCTGAAACGCCGGTTGGATTGACCCGCACTTCTCCTGAGTCGGCTGGCGGCACCAACACGGCTTCAACCTCCGCAGGCCCAGGCTCACCACCCCCAACGGCCGCAGGCCCAGGCTCACCGCTCTCAACTGTTGCTGCCACAGGCTCACCGCCCCCAACGGCCGCGGGCCCAGGCTCACCGCTCTCAATTGGCGCAGCCGCCGGCTCACCGGCCCCAACGGCCGCAGGCTCAGGCTCTCAGCTCTCGACTGCCGCAGCCGCCGGCTCACCGCCCCCAGCGGCCGCAGGCCCAGGCTCTCCGCTCTCAACTGCCGCAGCCGCCGGCTCACCGCCCCCAACGGCCGCAGGCTCAGGCTCTCAGCTCTCGACTGCCGCAGCCGCAGGCTCACCGGCCCCAACGGCCGCAGGCCCAGCCGCAGCGACCGGGGCCTCAGCCGCGCAGCCAGCGCAGGCGACTCCAGCGGCGCCGCCCTCGGCGCGTCGCAGCTCGGGCGAACCACCGCCGGTTGTCCAGGAAGCCAAACTCGTCCGCCGCGTCACCCCGGACTACCCGTCCGCGGCGAAGAAGGACGGCATTTCAGGCTTTGTCGACCTCGACGTCACCGTCTCAAACCAGGGAATCGTCGAGGACGTCTCCGTCACCCAATCAACGCCACCGGACATGTTTGATAAGTCCGCTGTAGCAGCCGTTCGCAAGTGGAAATACGACCCCCGCTTTGTCGACGGCCTGCCCTCACAGGCGCACCTGAAGGTGCACCTGGACTTCGGCCCCAACAAGTAACGCGACGCCCGGAAGCCTAGTGCGCGTCTAGCAGCGCCACGATCTCTTGCATGTTCCGCCGCCTCGCAGTGTCTAGCGCGTCGATGCGGTCCTTGTTGCGTACGCGGGCATTAGCTCCGCCATTCAACAGCACCTTGCAAACGCTCGCGTGACCTTCGCGGACCGCAACGATTAACGCCGTGTTGCCAGCGTTGTTCTGTTCGTCGATGGTCGCACCGCCACCCACGAGTACATTAACTACTCCAGCATCGCCGCGGGCGGCAGCGGAGATGATGGGCGTATCGCCTGCCGATCCCTTGGCGTTCGGTGAGAGCCCCTTGCGAATGAGGTGCTCGATCATCCGAGATCTTCCCGACCGCACTGCCGCAAACAGCGGCGATTGTTGCTTCCGGTTGGAATCAACAGGTGCGCCCGCTGCCAGCAACCGGTCAGCAATCTCTTCCGTGCCGCTGTCAGCGGCAAACCAAAGAGCATCGCGTCCCGTCTTGTCCGCCTGCTCAACTTTCGCACCCGCCCCCAGCAAAAGCTCGAGAATCTTCGAGTCAGACGACGCCGCAGCAACCATCAAAGCAGAGGTCCCGCCGGTCGATTGCAGATTCACATTCGCACCAGCATCAATGAGATGTTTGACGGCAACATCATCGTGTACGCGTGTCGCCCGCAGTACCGCCGGGTCTTCGGTATGCCCCCGGGTGTCCGGCGACACGCCTTTCTGCAGCAGCGCGTCGACCACTTCGATCTCATTGTGACCAGCCGCGTATCCAAGTGCGGTTTCCCCACTCTCGTCGAAGTGCGCAGGGTTTGCGCCGGCCTTCAGCAACGCTGGAATCACAGCTGCCGCTCGATACTTAGCTGCCACCAGCAACGGCGTATCGCGCTGAGGCGTCGGCTCGTCAGCACGCGCCCCGCCGGCCAGGAGATCTGACACCAGCCGCGCATCATTCCGACTAGCGGCAATGGCGATCGGCGGCCAGCCTTGATACAACTCGCCGCCGCGCGTCGGGTCAACTCCACCACCCTCGCGCATCATGGCTGCCTTCAGATGCCCAGTCGCACCGGCTTTCTTCAGAGCCGCCACTGTCTCGGGGTGATTGCTCTTCGAAGCAACGTCGACAACTGTCCAGTCGTCGGCGTTTGATTGATCAAATGTGGCCCCGCCCGCAATCAGCCGTTGCGCGTGATCGGTTCGACCCACGCGGGCGGCGTAGAACAAGGCCGTGTCGCCGACGCTGTCTTTCTTGTTGGCATCACTGCCGGCTTTGAGCAAATCGTCGAGGATGCCGTCACTTTCCGCTTCAGCGGCGAGCATCAAGGGCGTTACGCCAAAGCGATCCGCGTGACCGGTATCCGCGCCGGCTGCGATCAAGTGTTGCACGGCGACGTCTGAGCCGCTCATCACCGCATACTCCAGCGGCGTTCGGCCAAACTCGTCTGCGTTTTCGACGCCGGCTATTTTGGTGAAGAAGTCGAGGGTCTTCTCGTCGCCATGACGGATTGCCCAAACCAACAGCTCCCGCGCCATGGCAGTGTCGCCTTTAGCGTCCCGCGATGGGGCTAGTGGCAATGCATGGGCGGCCTTCAGCTTGATGGCAGTGGGCTCACCTGCGCTTGCAGCGCGGGCAAGCCACGCTTCAGCGGCCGTGCGATCGGCCTCGGAGCCGTCGGCGAGCAAACCAGCAAGCGCCAGGGCGGCCTCGGGATGCGACCGGGTGGCAGCCGCTTCGAGCCAGCGACGCGACTCGGTCAACGACAGCTCAGGCGCTACGCCGCTCGCGTAGACGAGACCTAACAGATACTCAGATTCAACGTCGCCGCGTTCGGCGGCTGTCCGAAGCTCCTGCAATGCGGCGCCGAACTGCTTCGTCCGAAGAGCCGCTTTCGCCTCCGCGGAAGGCGCGCTGTCAGGACGGTGGCGCATGACCCGCTTGCCCTTCACAGGCTTCACGTCGTTGGCAGCCACCTCAGTAGACTTGTGATGCCCCGGCGTAATCTTCGCCGCGAGGTCTTTAACGTGGCTCGTAAAAGACTTGTGAGGCTTCGGCGACGTGCCGGTGGCGGTGGACGTCTCTGACACCGCGGTGGGCACGGCCTCCAACGTGCCGGGGTGTGCTGGCGGCGTATCCGTCTGTACAGACGGCATAGGCGCCGCCTCGTTCTGCAGCGGATCCGAAGCCGCAGGCCCGCTCTGCGCCCCGGCTTGCGCCACGCAACCTGATGCAACGGCTACAACGGCAATTCGCCGCCATCGCCCACTAGTCTGAAACAAACTCATGCCGTGCCGTACTTCGTCTGAACCTGCACGCCGACGTTCTTCAGGAAGTCCGTTGGCACGATACCGCCCGCCTGAACGATCACCACCTCATTGGGAATCCGCATGAGCTTACCGCTCTGCTCCATCACCACCGCGTCTTCCGCAATCTGCCGAACCTGGGATCGCATCACAACATGCAACCGGCCAGTCTTGCGAGCGTGCTCGAGGCGTTCGCGGTTGCGAGCCTTGGCTCGCGTGAAAGCCTCTCCGCGGTAGGACAACGCGACTTTGGCGTTGGTGGACTCAGCAATGCTGGCGGCGGCCTCCAAGGCGCTATCGCCTCCACCCACCACCAGCACATGCTGCCCTGAATACTGCTCCGGATCGATCATCCGATACACCACCTTCGAAAGCTCCTCGCCCGGAACACCCAGTTTGCGCGGGGTGCCGCGCCGCCCGATGGCCAACAACACGGACGCAGCTGCGTATTGACCTTTGCTGGTGCGAACCAGGAAGCCACCGCCACGGGGAGTAATACTCTCCACCCGCTCCCGATACCGGATGGCAACGCCCGTCTTGCGCTCAACGTTCTGCCAGAACTCCAACAACTCCTCCTTGGAGGTCTGTGTAATTTTCAACTTGCCGATGATGGGAACCTCAACCGGTGAGGTCATGACGAGCTTCGCGCGCGGGTATTGAAACACGCAGCCCCCGAGCGATTCCTGTTCCACGGTCACGTACTTGAGGCCGAGCGACATCGCGGTGAGCGAAGCAGCAAATCCAGCAGGCCCCGCCCCAACAATCACAACGTCGACCATGCCCTGCCGCCGCTGCCTGCGGTGCGCAATGGCTTCGATAGCCTCGGTGCCCTGCACCAGCGCGTTGCGGATGAGCCCCATACCGCCCAGCTCGCCCGCGACAAAGATTCCTGGGACGTTCGTCTCAAAATCGGGCGACAGCACAGGAATGTCGATGCCCCGCTTAGCCGTACCGAATACCAGTGAGATCGCCCCCACCGGGCAGGCCGTACGACAGGCGCCATGGCCAATGCAATCGCCTGCGTTGATCAGCTCCGCCTTGCCATCCACCATCCCGAGCACATCGCCGTCCTTCTCCGGACAGGCCTTGACACATTCACTGCATCCAACACACAGGGCGGCGTTGATTATGGGATGGAGCGAGACGGGCTCGTTGAGCCCGGCGCGCTGCGCCTGCACGTGAGCTTCGCGACCTTTGACCGCAATTTTGCGGCGCCTGACAACTTGCCAGGACCACACGATCAACAGGGGAATGAGATAAACGACCCACCAGGCACTCATTGACGCAGATCACATTTCTTGGTGTACGGCACATGCGCTTCGCTGGGACAAATTACCCTTTCAAATCATCACGGCATAGACGTCTGTTCACACAGACAGCGCAGCTGGAAGTTAGTGTGAACTGATTCGCAAATTGCCCGCGTCTGCGAACCGCGACGCGTAGACGCTTAGCTCAACACACGTTACAAACTGTTCCGTAGATTTTCCTTCGACTTAACTCAGGGCTTATGTCACCCCGCGATTCATTTTGGTTTCTTGCCGGTGTGCTGGTCGCGGTCGCCATCATGGTGACCGTGCGTGCGTGGCTGCGTGAACGTCCAGCACTGGGAGAGGCGCCTGCCGCAGGCGGTGCCAAACGGCCTGGCATTCCTTCGTTCGCGGTCCCCGTAGCGGCGGGTCTGGCACTCGTCGGAGTTGCATTGGGAATTTATTTCCTGTTGGGGTCGCCCGACTCGATCGCTTCGGCCCACACGACGACGGCCGCCGTGCAACCGTCACCAACCGCCGGATCTTTGGACGAGGTCACAAACAAGCTAGCCGCCCGGTTGGCCACGCAGGGTGGCTCGGACAACGACTGGCAGTTGCTGGCGGAGTCGTACGAGTACATGGGCCGCGCGGCCGAAGCTAAGGCCGCCAGGGCGCACGTCGCCTCTACTGCGCCCATGGGCGCCGGCTCAACATCCGAAGGCGCTGCGCGGGCCACGGGCGACCAGATCGCCGACCTCGCCGACGCCTTCGATAAGCCCCACGTTATGACAGTGGCAAACACCACGACTGGCGCAACCGAAGCTGCACCCGACGCGACCAGCGGCCAGTTTGCCTCGGCAACCACCACACCAACGGGCCAACAGCCGGCCGCCGAAGGCGACACGCATTCCAGTTCCAGCACGCCGCATCTGCCATCGGCGGGCCCCAATTCACCCCGGAAGGCTCAGGTCACGGGTACCGTTGAAATCTCCTCCAAACTCGCCCGCCAGGCCCAATCGGGTGCCACCCTCTTCATTTACGCCAAACAGCCCAACGCGCCCGGTCCCCCGCTGGCAGTGCTGCGGGTGCGCGCCGAGCATTGGCCGGTAAGCTTCACGCTCACCGACGCCAACGCCATGGTCCCCGGCCGCAATCTCTCCAATGCCAACACCGTGCAAATTGAGGCACGCATCTCGAAAACCGGCGATGCACTTCCACAAAGCGGCGATCTTGTTGGAACTGTGACCAGTGTGAATCCGCGTGACGGCCATCCCGTTAAGATTTCCATTGATCGAGAAATTGGCTGAAGCCCCATGCAGCAGGCCCGCTCCCGCTTTTCAACGGAACAGATCATCTTCGTAGGCGCGGCCCTGGTGCTGATCATCGGCATCCAGTTGCCGGTCGCGCACTACCTCAGTCCCAAAAGCGGCTTGGGCTATGCCATTGGCATCGTGGGCGGCAGCCTGATCCTCGCCCAGCTGTTATATGCCGTGCGCAAACGCGTCCGCTCGCTGCGCTGGCTGGGAAGTATCCCGGGTTGGTTTCAGACCCACATGATGATGGGCATCATCGGCCCGGTCTGCATCCTGATCCACTGCGGCTTCAGCCTCGGCGCGACCAACAGCAACATCGCGCTGTTCTCCATGTTGACGGTCGCCGGCAGCGGCATCTTCGGTCGCTATTTCTATTCAAAGATCCACCACGGCCTGTACGGCCGCAAAGCCACCCTCTCTGAATTGCAGGAGCGCGCCAGCGAGCTGCGCGAGCGCTCCACCAAACTGCTGATGATGCCCGAGCTGGCCAACCTCGTTGAGAACGAGGAGCAGCGTCTGCTGGAGGTCGCCGACTGGCACCCGGCATTCATGATGTTCGCGCCCGCCGTCATCGCCATGCGTTTCTCCGGCGCTCGCTCGCGGCTTCGCCGCTACGTGCGGGCCGCCATCCGCGTAACCGCCGCGCGTCACAAAGCAGTCGCCAAACAGAGCGATCGATTCGAGCGTGTAGCATTCGACTACGTCGCGAGGAGGATGAAGGTCACACGGGAGGTAGTTGAGTTCCGGATTTACGAGAAGTTGTTCTCCGTATGGCACGTACTGCACATGCCGTTATTTCTCATGCTGATAGCTGCCGGCATCGTGCATGTGATTTCCGTGCACGTGTACTGACCGCAGCAGCAGTACGGAATGCTCAGTTTGCGGACACTGGCGAAGGCGCTGTTGCTTGTGTTGCTCGCCTTGCCATTCGCGCCCACGGCGCATGCCGCGAACATCGAAAAGCTCATCATGCCGGGCCCGGTCTCCCAGGCCCACGCCAAGATCGAAGGCGAATGCAGTAACTGCCACGACCGTGCCAACCGCGAGCGCCAGACCGCGCTGTGCCTGGACTGTCATAAGGAAGTCGCTGCCGACATCAGCTCCAAGACCCGCTACCACGGCCGGATGCCTCAGGCAGCCACCAGTCAGTGCCGCGGTTGCCATACGGAGCATCTGGGCCGCGACGCCGACATCAACAAGCTGAGCCAGGCCGGCTTCACGCACGACCTGACAAATTTCCCGCTAAAGGATGCTCACGTAGCTGTGGCGTGTACGGGATGCCATCGGGCAGATACTCCGTATCGCAAGACCCCTTCGACCTGCATTGACTGCCATCGGAAGGACGACATCCACCGCGGTGCCTTAGGAACCGAATGCACAACGTGTCATGACGCCAAGTCCTGGCAGAGAAATAACTTCGACCACGAGAAGACGA
>Ga0181534_10001185_pt1 | contig 17319 bp, 16 predicted proteins | sample PEATcosm2014_Bin_37_FD_119758 | JGI IMG/M metagenome (GOLD analysis project Ga0181534, IMG submission 119758) | Peatland microbial communities from MTU Mesocosm Facility, Houghton, MI, USA - PEATcosm2014_Bin17_10_metaG | ecosystem: Environmental > Terrestrial > Soil > Wetlands > Peat | place... | reverse complement strand
GTCTTCCCAGTCGGCAAAAGTTCGCATCTGTTTTTCAGTTTGGTCCTCGTCCTTGTTTTCTATTTTTAATTACGAGGACGAGAAGGATTTTTACGAAAGAGTCTGATCCATTTTCCGCTGGTAAAAAAACCGCTCTTCCGGCACAAAAATGCGCGTGTGCAAAACCCGGATTGAGCTTCCGTTCGTCCGATACACGCTGAAAATTCCGATACCACCGGCGGACATCCCCAGGTTGAAAAACCGCGCCTGCACACCAAACCTCGGCGAGTCGGGCAGCAACCGGACAGCAAAGGGGTCTTCAAAGGACTCTTCAATTTCCCGTTGAGTCAAAGAACCATCCATTTCAAATGGCGGATTATTCCAATCAAACTCCATAATGAGTTAATTGTATTTAATACGCCCATGCAATGTAATTACATTGTATTTACACTCTGACATGGCTTTTGTCAACGGTTTTTTACAGGTTTCAAGGAAATAATTGTTGGATTTGCCGGTTAATTTCCGGCACCGCCACCGCTGTCGTCACCGCTCATGACGGTAATCATTTTGATCAACGGCAGAAACATGGCGATCACGATGCTGCCGACGATGACGGCCAGAAAAACAATCATGATGGGTTCAAGCAATGAAGTCATGGCGGAGACGGCATTGTCCACTTCTTCATCGTAGTTATCGGCGATTTTCAAAAGCATCTCGGGCAGGGCGCCGGTCTGTTCGCCGACATCCACCATGCTGACGACCATCGGCGGAAAAACGGCGGAGGCCTCCAGCGGTGCGGTGATGGTTTCGCCTTCTTTCACGCTTTCGTGGACTTTGCTGACGGCGTTGCTGATGATGACGTTGCCGGCGGTTTCTTTCACGATCATCAGAGCCTGCAAAATGGGGACGCCGCTGCTGATGAGCGTGCCGAGCGTGCGGGTGAAACGGGAGATGGCGACCTTGCTGATGACCGGGCCGAGCGCGGGCATTTTGAGTTTGAACTTGTCCCAGATATAACGTCCCGATTTGGTCTTGTTAATGATGATGAGAAATATCACCACGGCCAATGCCATGCATCCCATCGTGGACACAATGTGATCTTTGATGATGGCGCTGACGGCGAGCACGAAGAGCGTAAAGCCCGGCAGCGTGAAACCCATGCCGTTAAAGACATCTCTGAACTTGGGCACGACAAACACCATCAACATGATCATGATGCCCACGGCGACAATCATCACCGCGCTGGGATAAAACATCGCCGCCTTGACCTTGCCCTTGATCTTCTGCGCCTTCTCGGAAAATTCCGCGAGCCGCTTCAGGACAACCTCCAGCACGCCGCCCAGTTCACCGGCCTTGACCATGTTGACGAACAGGCGGTTGAAAACCTTCGGATGCTGCGCGAGCGCCTCCGAAAACGTGCTGCCACCCTCAATCGCCAGGGACAACTCCCCGAGGATCTTTTTCAAATTGACACTGCGCTCCTGCTTTTCCAGCACCCGCAACCCGCGCAAGAGCGGCAACCCCGCATCCACCAGCGTGGCCAGCTGCCGCGTAAACGTCGTCAACACCTTCGGCTTCACCTTGCCGCTCAAGCCCGGGATTTTGATCTCAAAATTGAACCCGCCACCCTTCTTGCCACCCTTCGCCGCCGGCTTGGGCTTGGCCTTTTTGCCCGCCGATTTATCCTGCACCTTGGCCTCCGCGATCTTCGTCGGAAACAGCCCCATGTCCTTCACACGGCTGATCGCCTCGTTCTGGCTGGCGACCTCCATCGAACCCTTGGTCTCCTTGCCGCGCGAATCCAGCGCCACATAATCGAATCTAGGCATAAATCAATCCAGTTCGGAGTTCGGAGTGCCGAGCGCGGAGTGCGGAGTTTCCGCACTCCGCCTTCCGCACTCCGCATTTTTTTCATTCCGCATTTTTTTTCAAGTGTATTTCACAATTTCCTCAATGGTTGTATCACCTTCAAAAATGGCACGCAAGCCGTCTTCGCGCAAGGTCACCATGCCCATCTCCACCGCCTTCTGGCGCACCACCACCGTGGGCGCGCGCTCATTGATCAGCGTGCGGATGGCCTCGCTGACGACGAGCAGCTCAAAAATGCCCTTGCGGCCCTTGTAACCCGTGTCATTGCACGCCGAACAGCCGCGCCCATAATGAAACGCCTTGTCGCCCAGATCATGCGGCGAAAGATTGAGCAGCTCCAACTGGCTCTCCGTCGGCTCAAAGGGCGTGCGGCAGTTTTTGCAGACCGTGCGCACCAGCCGCTGGCCCAGCACCGCCATCAAAGTGGAAGAAATCAAAAACGGTTCCACGCCCATGTCCACCAGCCGCGTGACCGCCCCCGGCGAATCGTTCGTATGCAGCGTGCTCAAGACCAGATGCCCCGTGAGCGACGCCTGCACGGAAATCTGCGCCGTCTCCAGATCGCGCATTTCGCCGACCATGATGATGTCCGGGTCCTGGCGCAAAAACGAGCGCAGCGCCTTGCCGAAAGTCATGCCCGCCGCATCATTGATGGCCACCTGCATGATGCCCTCGATGTCGAATTCCACCGGGTCCTCCGCCGTGAGCAATTTGGAATCAATGACATTGACGCGGCGCAGGCAGGAATAAAGCGTGGTGGTCTTGCCGCACCCCGTCGGCCCCGTAACAACGAAAATTCCGTTTGGCCGTTGAATCACCTCGGAAACAAATTCAAAAACGGATTTTGGAAAACCGAGCGATTCCAGTTCCAGATTCACCGACGAACGGTCCAGCACGCGCAGCACGACCGATTCACCAAACTGTGTCGGCAGCGTGGACATGCGCAAGTCTATCATCTTGCTGCCAATCGAAAAATTGATTCGCCCGTCCTGCGGCAGGCGGGTTTCAGAAATGTTCAGGTTCGCCATGATTTTCAGGCGCGAAATCACCGGCAGCGCGAGATGTTTCGGCGGCGGCGCCATTTCGTAAAGCGCGCCGTCCACGCGGTAGCGGATTCGAAATTCCGTCTCGAACGGCTCGAAGTGGATGTCGCTCGCGCGGTCCTGCACGGCCTGTTGCAGCACGAGCTGAACAAATTTAACGATCGGCACCGCGTCGGCAAGCGCCTCGGCCGCTGCGAGGTCGCCGCCAGCTTCGACGACTTCACGCGCGATGTCGGTGTCCGCCCCGAGTTCCTTGAGGATTGCGGAAAAATTTTCCGACTCTCCCTGCCCATAAAGCCGTTCAATCGTCCTGTCAATCTCGACAGGATCGGCGACGACCACCTGCAAGTCGCGCTTGACGGCAAAATGGATTTCGTCCGCGCGCGCCGGGTCGAGCGGATTGGCCAGCGCGACCTGCAAAATGTCGCCGTTCCACGAGACGGGGACGCAGCGATACATTTGCGCGACGTTGGCCGGGAGCATTTTCAGGAGGTCGGGCGAAAATTCCCGGTCGCGCAGCGTGACGATTTCCGTGCCGAGCGCGCCGGCCATCACCTGCAGGATGTCGTGGAGCTTCATCACGCCCGTGTCCTGCAAAATCTGGATGATCGGCGTGGCGTTGCGCTGGTGCTCGGCGATGACGTCCTCGTATTGCAGGTCGTCAATCAAGCCCTGCTCCCTGATGAGCGACAGCAACGGATCTGATATTTCTTCCGCCATGTTAAAAATAAAAAATCATTTGGCCGGGTTTTGCGGCGGTGGCTTTCCGCCGCCGCTGATGGATTGCGCGAGTTCCAGTTCCTGCAACTTCGCCTGGATTGTTGTCGGATCCTGCGACTTGGTGATGACTTCCTCGCGCGCGATCAAACCCTGCTGGTATTTGTCCATCAGAAAAGAGTCGAGCGTCACCATGCCCCATTTCGAGCCGGTCTGAATGTCGGACTGGATTCGGAAAGTCTTGTTGTCGCGGATGAGCGCGGCAATGGACGGCGTGTTGACCATGATTTCAAAAACGGCCACGCGGCCCGGTTTGTCCACGCGCGGAATCAGCAATTGTGAAATGACCGCCTGCATGACGGTCGAAAGCTGGATGCGGACCATTTCCTGCTGGTTTGTCGGAAATGCGTTCGTGATACGGTCAATGGTTTTCGCCGCGCCGGTCGTGTGCAGCGTGCCGAAAACCAAGTGGCCGGTTTCCGCCGCCGTGATGGCCGCCTCGATCGTTTCCAGGTCGCGCATTTCACCGACGAGGATGATGTCCGGATCCTGCCGCAACGCGCGGCGCAGCGCCTCGGCAAAATTCGGCACGTCAACGCCGATTTCGCGCTGTGTCACGACGGCCTTTTTGTGCTTGTGATAATACTCGATCGGATCTTCGACGGTGATGATGTGCGCCTCTTCACGTTCTTCGTTTATGATGTTGATCATCGAGGCGAGCGTCGTCGTTTTTCCCGAACCCGTCGGGCCTGTGACAAGAACGAGTCCGCGCGGCTTGTAAAGAAGTTCCTTGGCGCTGGGCGGAATGCCGATCTGTTCCATCGTCAGCAGCTTGCTGGGAATCTGCCGGAGAACCATCGCGAAATTTCCCCTTTCCTTGAACACGCTCACACGGAATCGCGCGGCGTCGCCGAACGCAAAGCCGAAGTCCGCACCGCCGCGCTCGCGCACGCTCTGGATGTGCTCCTCGGATGTGATGCTGCGCATGATTTCCTCCGCGTCTTCCGGCTTGAGCGGCGGCCCTTCGATTCGGTGCAAAATGCCGTGGACGCGGATTGTCGGCGGGATGCCCACGCGGATGTGCAGGTCGGAAGCGCCTTCGGCCACCACCAACTGCAACAGGTCTGACATTTGATAGGACATAATCAATAAGGCAAAAGCCAAAAGCCAAAAGGCAAAAACACCGCATGCGATGGAGCGCGAACACGGCGGGATAAGCCGGAGGCGCGTGTCGTTTTTAATTTTGAATTTTTCATTTTTAATTGATCACGCTTCGTCTCCCACGGTGGCGCGGATCACTTCCTCGGGCGTGGTCAATCCGCCGAGCACTTTGCGGATGCCGTCCTCCCGCAAGGTCCTCATCCCCATTTCCCGCGCGCGCGCGCGCAAGACGGAGGTCGGGGCCCGGTCGTATATCAGTTTTCGCGCCTCGTCGTCGATCAGGAATATTTCAAATATCCCGAAGCGCCCGCGGTTGCCCGTGTTCGCGCAGTTCGCGCAGCCGCGCCCTTTCATCGGGGTCGCGGTCTTCATCATTTCAGGCGTCAACTGGAGCGCGCGCAGTTCGCCTTCGGTCGGCGCGTAGGCTTGCCCGCATTTCTTGCACACTTTGCGCACCAGCCGTTGCGCCATCAGGCATCGCGTGGAGGAGGCCACTAGAAATGGCTTCACGCCCATGTCCACGAGCCGCGCGACGGCGCCGGGCGCGTCGTTGGTGTGCAGGGTGCTGAAGACGAGGTGCCCGGTCAGGGAGGCGTTGATGGCGATGGACGCGGTCTCGAAGTCGCGGATTTCCCCGAGCATCACCACGTTGGGCGCTTGCCGCAGGATGGCGCGCAGGGCGGCGGCGAAGGTGAGGCCGACGGTTTCGCTGACTTGCACCTGGTTGATGCCGGCCAAGACGTATTCGACGGGGTCTTCGACGGTGATGATTTTGCGGTCGGGCCGGTTGATGAAATGGAGGCACGAATAGAGTGTCGTGGTCTTGCCGGAGCCGGTGGGGCCGGTGACGAGCAGGATGCCGTCGGGCAGCCCGATGACGCGTTCGAAGGTGGCCTGGTCGTCCTGGAAAAATCCAAGTTCGGGCAGGCCGAGTTTCAGCCCTTCTTTGTCCAGGATGCGCATGACGATGCTTTCGCCATGGTTGGTGGGCAGGCAGGAGACGCGCAGGTCGATGAATTTGTTGCCGGCTTTGGTCTGGATGCGTCCGTCCTGCGGGATGCGGTGTTCGGAGATGACCATGTTGGCCTGGATTTTCAGCCGGGCGATGATGGAGGCTTGCAGGCGTTTCGGCGGGGCTTTGACTTCTTGCAGCATGCCGTCGATCCGGTAGCGGAGGCGGAAGCGTTTTTCCAGCGGCTCGAGGTGGATGTCGGAGGCGCGCAGTTTGAAGGCGTCCATGATGATCTGGTTCACGAGCCGGATGAGCGGGGCATCAGCTTCGATGGCACCGCCGTCGTCTTCCAGCGCGGCGACGTGGACTTCGGACTCGGTCAGTTCCTGGATCACGTCTTTGAAGACGCCGTCGTCCACCCGGGTTTTCTCGCCGCCGTAATATTTGTTCAGGGCGGCTTCGATGTCGGGCTCCGCTGCCACGCGCACGTCCACTTCCGCGCTCAACAGGTGGGTCAGCGAATCAATCGTGTTCAGGTCGGACGGATCGGCCAGCGCGACGGCCACTTTGCCGTCCGATTTGAAAAGCGGGATGACGCGGTATTTTTTTGCGACGTGGCGCGGGATGATGGCAATCACGTCGTCCTCGATTTTCATCCCGCCGAGACTGACGACCTCCGCGCCGAACTGTGCCGCCTTGGCCTGCGCCACGTCCGTCGGACGGATGACTTTGTTCGCCACCAAATAATCCACCACACCCACGTTGGCCGCTCCGGCCTCCGCGCGCGCCTTGGCGACCTCCCCGGCGTTTGTGAAGCCGAGATCCACCAGCAGGTCCAACAGATAATCGTCTTTTTCTGCCACGATGATTTACAGCAAATGTTTTTTTATTCTGGAACGCGCAGAGAAGCTTTCATCTAATCCGCCGAATGTCAATGCCGAGTGGCTGGCGGCGCTGAACTTTTGCGTTCAAGCAGTTCGGCGGGAAGGCGCTTCGACTGGACCGGCTCGCCGCGAATCAAGCCCATCATCAACTCCACGGCGGCCATGCCAAGCCGGAATTTTGGCTGGCGCACCGTCGTCAGCGGCACGCGAAAATGTTCCGAAGTCAAAATGTTTCCAAAGCCGACGACCGAAATGTCATTGGGAATCTTCAATCCCTGCGAGAGCAGCGCGTCCGCGCAGCCGATGGCAACGAGGTCGCTGACGGCCTGGACGGCGGTCGCATTGCATCCCTCGTTGAGCATTTGCAGCGCGGCGTTTGTGCCGTCTTCAATCGCGCTGCCGGATTGAAAAACCAGCTTGTCGTCCACGTCCAGCCCGGCCTCGCGCAGCGCGCGGCGGTAGCCGTTGAACCGCTCGTGCGCCCAAGGCGCGACCTGCGGGCCGGTGAAATAGGCGATGCGCGTGTGGCCGAGCTTCAAAAGATGCTGCGTCACATTGTAGCTGGCGATGAGCTCCTCAATCTCCACGCTCGGAAAATTTTTGCAGAACGGCGCGGGCGAACCGAGCAGAACCGTCGGTGTGTTCCGCGCAAGGATTTCCTGGTAAATCCTGGCCTCGGCCTCAAAACGATATACCGGCGAAATGAAGAGGCCGTCCACGCGCCGCGAAAGAAAATGCCGGATGCAATGCTCCTCGCGCTCCGGCTTGTTGAGCGAATGGCCGAGCAGCACGTCGTAGCCGAGTTCATGCGCACGCTCTTCAATCGCAAAAACGATGCGCGCGTAAATCGGATTTGTGATGGACGGGATGACGAGGCCGAAAAGTTTGGTCGTCTTGGTCCGCAATCCCTGCGCGCTGGAATCCGGGACGTAGCCCATTTGCTGCGCGAGCAATTTTATTCTGGCCTTTGTCGCGGCGGAAACGTCCGGCGCGTCGCGCAACGCCTTCGAGACGGTCATCACGGAGACGGCGGCGTGCCGGGCGATGTCTTTGAGTCGGACCATGGGAATTAAAAATTAAAAATGCAAAATGCAAAATGAATGACGGCCACGGTTCGTTGGCAGTCATTTTGAATTTTTAATTTTGCATTTTTCATTTCAGAGATACGCTCCGCGCCATTGCAGTTTGCGGCGCAGTGCTTCCAAAAACGAATTGTCCGCCAGGTGCATCAAACGGATTTTGCGGCGGCTGCGGCGGATTGTGACTTCATCATTTGCGTCAAGTTCGGCGACAACTTGTCCGTCCACGCTCAAAATCGTCGCGGGATGCGGGCTGACCGCCTTCACGGAAATCTTAGATGAAAGCGGCAAAATGATGGAGCGGTTCGACAGCGCGTGCGGGCAGATTGGCGTGAGCGCAAAAACTTCCGCCGTCGGCAAGACCACCGCACCGCCCGCCGAAAGCGAATACGCCGTCGAACCGGTCGGCGAACTGATGATGAGCCCGTCGCAGCGGTAGCGCGTGATCAACTCGCCGTCCACGCCCACGTCGAGCGTGATGAGCCGCGACACTGCGCCACGGCTGATGACGATGTCGTTGAGCGCGGTTTCGCGGATTTTTATTCGGTTGCAAACGCCATCGGCTTCAATCAACGCGCGAGCCTCAAATTTGAAATTGCCGTCCCAGATTTGTTTCAACGCGTGCGGCAATTCACTTGACGGAACGGCGGTGAGAAAGCCGAGGCCGCCGATGTTGATGCCGAGGATCGGCGTGGGCGAGCCGGCGATGTCGCGCGCGGCACGCAGCATCGTGCCGTCGCCGCCGAAAACCAGCAGCAAATCCGACTCCCGCGCGAGCGTCGCGATGTCGCCGTCAACGACGGCCTTGCGCCCGGCGCTCTGGATGAGCCGCGCGGCCTTGCGGATGATTTCGGCGCATGCGGCCTTGTCGGAATTTCCGATCAGGCCGATGCGTTTTATTTTGTCAGCTTGGTTTTTCAATCAATGCCAAAAATTCTTTGTTGCCCGCCGGGCCGAGCAGCGGCGATTCCACCACGCCGCACCAGTGCAGATTTTTTTGCGCGGCGGCAAAATCTTCCAGTTCCTTCAGCACCCGCTCATGCACGACGGAATCCGTGATGACGCCCCGGCCCTTGTCCGCCTCGGCTTTGCCGGCCTCGAACTGCGGTTTGACGAGCGCCACGATTTTGCCGTTTGATTTTAACAAAGCAACCGCCGTCGGCAAAATCTTTCGCAGCGAAATGAACGAGCAGTCAATCACGGCCAGGTCGGCGGGTGAAAATGTTTCCGGCATCTGCTCCAGTTTCAAATGCCGCGCATTGGTTTTTTCCATGACGACGACGCGCTTGTCCTTGCGCAGTTTCCACGCAAGCTGGCCTTGCCCGACATCCACGGCGAAAACTTTCGCCGCGCCATTCTGCAAAAGGCAGTCGGTGAATCCGCCGGTTGAAACGCCGAGGTCAATGGCAGTCATTCCGGCCACGTCCAGTTGAAAATGTTTGAGCGCGTGCTCGAGTTTGTGTCCGCCGCGGCTGACAAATTTTTCCGGCGCGGCCAAAGAAATTGCATCCCCGGCTTCGACGGAATCGCTCGCCTTGCGTGCGGTCTGGGCGTTGACCCGGACTTGTCCGGCGAGGATGGCGCGTTTGGCGCGTTCGCGGCTTTCGCAAAGGCCGCGTTCCACCAGCGCTTGATCGAGGCGAATCATTGACCCGCAAACCTCACAGCGAGGCAATGTGCTTTTGGACGTCGCGGAAGCTGAAGAGGAAAAGGTCGTTCTCGGCCACGGCTTTTTCGACGAGCTGCCGGAGCATGGGAACTTCCGCGCTGTTGATGACGGCGTGGACGCTCTGCTGGAAGGCCTGCATCGGATCGAAAGTCCTGAAAGAGTTGCCGATCAAAATGATGGTGGCGTGGCGGCGCAGGTTGACGGGCATCATTTGCAGCCACTTGAGCGTCAAATTTTCTTCGGGCTTGCTTGCGGCAAAAAGCTCCTCGACGAGGACGACCTGATAGCGGACCTGGTTGAAGCGCGTGGAAAATTCGGCAGGGGTCGCGGCGGCGTGGGACTTGTAGCCGAGTTCGCGCAACGCCCTTTTGGCGGCGTCAATCCATTCAGGATTGGAAAGTCCCAGGAGCGCCGGCTTGTCGGCGGCGGTGATGAACTGTGTTTCAAAGGCGTCGGACATTTTTTATTTGAGTTTGAGGCCGGGACTGGGCGGCGCAGGCTCGCCTTCCGACTGGCCGCCGCTCCGCATTTTCAACGAGCCGACGGTCGAGGTGATTTCGCCACGCTCCTTCTTGATGTTGTCAATGCCGCGCGAGACGACGCCGCGCTTGCTGCAATAAAGCAAGGCGGTCTCCTCGGTGATGATGCCCTTTTCAAAACCCTCGATGCAGGCCTGGTCAAACGTGCGCCAGCCGAAGGTGTAGCTCGCCTCGATGATTTCGTAAAACGTCTTGCCCTCGCTTTCGCCGAGGCGGACAGTTTCCTCGGTGCGGAGATTGTGGCCCATGATTTCGAGCAGGGCATAACGTCCGCCGCCGATTTTGGGCGCGAGCCGCTGGCTGACGATCCAGCGCAGCGAATCCGCGAGCCGGATCCTGATTTGCTCCTGATCCTCGGATTCAAACATTCCCAGGATGCGGTTGACGGTTTCGCCGGCGTTGACCGTGTGCAGCGTGCTCAAGACCAGGTGGCCGGTCTCCGCCGCGCTCAACGCAATCTTCACCGTCTCCTGGTCGCGCATTTCGCCGACGAGGATCACCTTGGGTGCCTGCCGCAGCGCGGCGCGCAGGCCGTTGGCGAACGAGTCAAAATCAATTCCCTGCTCGCGCTGGTTGAAGGTCGCCTTTTTGTGCGGATGCACAAATTCCACCGGATCCTCGAGCGTGACGACGTGGCAGGCCTTGGCCTCGTTAATTTCGTTCAGGACGGCCGCGAGCGTGGTGGATTTGCCGGAGCCGGTCGCGCCGGTGACGAGGATCAGCCCGGTTTTTTCCTTCGGCAAAGCCTTGAAAATCTCCGGCAGACCCAGTTTTTCCAGCGTGGGAATCTTCGTGGTCAACTGGCGCAGGACGGCGGAAAAATTTCCCCGCTGCGAAAAAATATTGACGCGGAAACGCGCCTTGTCCGTGAGCGCGTAGGCCGAGTCGCACGAGCCGTGCTTCAACAGATGCTCGACGAGCTGGAGATTGTCGCCGATGATGTTGAGGGCGAGCGTTTCCATCTGGAACGGCGTGAGCTTCTCAATCGGCGGTTCAATCGCGACCGGCTTGAGTTCGCCGTAGGATTCGACCTGCAACGGGCGGTCCACGGTGAACAGCAAATCCGACACCTCCTTTTGCGAGGCAAGCATCGTGCTTAAAATCTGGTCAAGTTCCGGGCGGCGCATAAATCAGTCCTCGTCTTCGGGCGGATGCGCGAGGAACGGGCGGAATTTTTTCCGGTCGAGCGACTTGTCGTAGGCGTCCTCCGGCGAGATGCGCTTCATCCGCAAATGCTCCATGATGTGGTCGTCGAGCGGCTGGTTGCCGGTCTTTTTGCCGACCTGGATCATGCCCGGAATCTGGTGCGTCTTGTTTTCGCGCACCAGGTTCGCGACAGCCGTGTTGAAGACCAGAATCTCGAACGCGGCCACGCGGCCTTTTTTGTCAATGCGCTTGAACAATGTCTGAGCCACGATGCCTTTGAGGGATTCGGAAAGCGTCTGGCGGATTTTGTTCTGCTGATCCGCCGGAAAAACGTCAATGATACGGTCAACGGTCTTTGCCGCGCTTTGGGTGTGCAGCGTGCCGAACACCAGGTGGCCGGTGCTGGCGGCGGTCAGGGCCAGTTCGATGGTTTCCAGGTCGCGCATTTCGCCGACCATGATGATGTCCGGGTCTTCGCGCAATGACCCGCGCAGGGCGGACGCAAAGGACTTCGTGTGGACGCCCACTTCGCGGTGGTTGATGAGGCAGCTTTTGCTTTCGTGGACAAATTCAATCGGGTCTTCAATCGTGATGATGTGGTCTTTGCGGTTTTTGTTGGCGTAGTCCATGATCGCCGCGAGGGTCGTGGATTTGCCGGAACCCGTCGGTCCGGTGACCACAATCAGCCCCTTGTGCAGCATGGCGAATTTTTTCAGGACGGCGGGCAGCGGCGCGTCGAATTTTTCAAAGTCCTCGAACGACAGCACGCGGCTGGGAATCTGGCGGAACACGGCGGCCACGCCATTTTTCTGGTTGAAGAAATTCACCCGGAAACGCGAGATGTTCGGGATTTCGTAGCCGAAATCCACGTCACCCGTTTCCTCGAACTGTTTGATTTTGTATTCCGGCGAGATTTCGTAGAGCATCGTCTTGAGCGAGTCGCTTTCCAGCGGCGGAAAATCCACGCGTTGCATCTCGCCGTTGATGCGGAGAATCGGCGGGTTGCCGGAGGACATATGCAGGTCAGACGCCCTCTGCTCGAACATCAGATTGAAAAATGCATCTATTTTGGCCATATATCCTCTTCTGTTGCCGAAATCTTAACCGAGACCGCGCCAAACGCAAGCCATGAAAACGCCCGCCGAAATCATCCGCCGAGAAATTGGGGAACGCGGCGTGCTGCCATTTGCGCGCTTCATGGAACTCGCGCTTTACGCGCCCGATTGCGGGTATTATGAAATGGAAAGCGGCAACGTCGGAAAGCGCGGCGATTTTTACACGAGCGTCAGCGTCGGGAATTTGTTCGGCGAACTGCTCGCGTTCCAATTTGCGAAATGGCTCGAAGAACTGCGGAACGCCGAATGTGGCGTGCAAATAATCGAGGCCGGCGCACACGATGGAAAACTGGCCGGAAACATTTTGAACTGGCTTCAATTGAACCGGCCAAAACTGTTCACGCAAATCGAATACTGCATCATTGAACCTTCGCCGCGCCGCCAGGAATGGCAGTGTGAAACACTGAAGCAGTTTGCGCCGCGTGTCCGATGGCTTTCACGGTTCGACGGTTCAGCGGTTCAGCGGTTCAACGGAATCATTTTTTCCAACGAACTGCTCGATGCCTTTCCCGTCCAAAGATTTGGCTGGGACGCGAAAAATAAAAAATGGTTCGAATGGGGCGTCGCGATTGAAGGCGAAAAATTCATCTGGGCGAAAATCCAGAAGCCGCAATCGGATTTTCCATCTGCCATCTGCCGTCTTCCATCTTCGCTTTTGGATGTTTTGCCGGACGATTACACCGTCGAAATTTCCCCCGCCGCCGAAAGCTGGTGGCGCGAAGCCGCAAACATATTGGAAAATGGAAAACTGCTGACAATTGATTACGGCCTTACGGCCGACGAACTGATTTCACCCGCGCGCACAAACGGCACGCTCCGCGCCTATTCTCGACATCACGCGAACGACGACATACTGGCAAACGTCGGCGAACAGGATTTGACCGCGCACGTCAATTTTTCCGCCATCCGAAAAACCGGCGAAGACGCCGGGCTGATCACCGAAGAATTTTGCCCGCAGGCGAAATTCCTGACTGAAATCCTTGCGCGGGCGGCGAAAAACAATTCCTTTGGCCGATGGGACAGTTCCGACACGCGGCAGTTTCAAACCCTCACGCACCCGGAACATCTTGGCCGCGCCTTCCGCGTTTTGGTTCAATCGCGCTGAAGCTCGTAATTCAAAACCGACAGGCAGTAAACCGCCGCCGTCTCGACGCGCAAAACCAGATTGCCAAGTGAAACCGGGTGCGCCCCGGAATTTTCAATCGCCCTCAATTCGTCCAAGGTAAAATCGCCTTCCGGCCCGATCCAGACGCCAACGGTTTTTGGTGAACGCCCGTTTGCCTTTTCAAATTCCTGAAAAACCTCGTGCAAATGCCGCCGCTCCTTTTGCAGCGAGCCGACGAGCGCCAAATCGAATTTTTCCTTTCGCGCGAGAAATTGTTCAATCGTCACCGGCGCGTCAATTTTTGGCAGCCACGACGCGCCACATTGCTTGATGGCTTCGATGCCGACCTGTTCCCATTTCTCGCGCTTGTGCTCGCCGCTTTCGCCGTCCAATTGTGTCACGACGCGCTCGGACAAAATTGGCGCGACACGATGCGCGCCAAGCTCGACGGATTTCTGGATGATGCTCTCGATGATTTTGCCTTTCGGTATTGCGACGAGCAATGTGATCTGGCAAAGGGGTGGCGGCTTGAAGTTTTTCAGCGACACGGAAAGCGTCACCGCATCGCGCGAACAATTTTCCACGGTGCAAAGAAATTCGTTTCCGTTGCCGTCCAGAACCGCCACGAGTTCGCCGTATTTCACGCGCAAAACCTTCAGCGCATGATGCGCCTCACGCCCGTCAAGCCGGAGCGAATTCCCGGCGCAATTTTTGGGCGGCAGATAAAATCGGCGCATGGCTTACTTAAAAAACCTTTTTGCCTTCTCAAAAAAACCGTGCGCGATCGGCGTTTCATTGCCGTCCAGCAATCCGGCGAATTCCTGCAGCTTTGCCTTCTGCTCGTGGCTCAACCGCGTCGGCACTTCCACTTGCACGCGGACGTGCAAATCGCCGTGGCCGTAGCCCTGCACATTTTTCACGCCATGCCCTTTCACGCGAAACGTCGTCGCAGGCTGCGTTCCGGCGGGAATTTTAACCGTCGCCTTGCCTTCGAGCGTCGGCACTTCGATTTCCGCGCCGAGCGCGGCCTGGATGAAGCTCACCGGCACTTCGCAAAGCAGATCGTCGCCGTCGCGCTGAAAAATCTCGTGCGCCTTGACGAGCAGCATCACATATAAATCGCCCGCCGGCCCGCCGCGAAAACCGGCCTCGCCGTTTCCCGTCGAGCGCAGCCGCGAACCGGCGTCCACGCCCGGCGGAATCCGCAGTTTGATTTTTGAAGTGCGCTCGCGCTTGCCGTTTCCGTGGCAGGATTTGCACGGCTTGTCCAAAGTCCGTCCCGCGCCTTTGCAATGCGGGCAGGTCTGCGCGATGCTGAAAATCCCGCGCGACATCAAAACCTGCCCGCGCCCGCCGCACGTCGCGCAGGTTCTTAATTTTGAGCCGGCCTCCGCGCCGGAGCCGTTGCAGGTTTCGCATTTGTCGAGCTTCGTGACGGAAATTTCCCTTTCGCAGCCGAGCGCCGCTTCTTCGAGCGAAATTTCCAGGTCGTAGCGCAAATCTTCGCCGCGCTGCGGGGCGGAAGGATCGTGCCCGCCGCCGAAAAAATTTTCAAAGATGCTCCCGCCTGCCGCGCCGCCGAAAACTTCCCGGAAAATGTCGAACGGATCGTGGAATCCGCCCGCGCCGCCAAACCCGCCGCCACCGCCGCGCGCGCGCTGGCGCGGGTCGAACGCGGCGTGGCCGAACTGGTCGTAGGCCGCGCGTTTTTGCGCGTCGCTCAACGCCTCGTAAGCCTCGCCGAGCTCCTTGAATTTTTCCTCGGCATGTTTGTCGCCGGGATTTTTGTCGGGATGATATTTGACCGCGAGACGGCGGTAGGATTTTTTGATGCCGTCGGCGGTTTCCTCGCGGGAGACTTCGAGGATTTCGTAATAGTCACGCTTTGCCATCTGAAAAAATTTGGATTTACGATTTGGCCGCCGGACTTTTGGCGACGATGACGGTGGCGGGACGCAGCAAACGTTCGCGGAGTTTGTAACCCTTGCGAAGCTGCTGGACGACGTGGCCTTCAGGAACGTCGGCGGTTTCCTGCTGTGAAACGGCTTCGTGCAAAGTCGGGTCAAACAATTTTCCAGTCGCGTCAATTTCCTCAAGTCCGGTTTCGGCGAGCGCGCTTTTGAGCTGCTGCTGGATCATCGCGATGCCGGATTGCAACGACGCGAGCTTGTCGCCTTGCGCGGTCTGCGCGGCGGTTTGCGCCATTTCAAAATTGTCGAGGATGGGGATCAGCTTTTGCAGGAGCGAGGCATTGGCGAATTGCGCGGCCTCGGTGCGCTCGCGCGCGGCGCGCTTCTTGAAATTTTCAAGATCGGCGGCGGTGCGAACCCAATTATCCTTAAACTCGTCGGCCTTGGCGGCGCGGGCCTGCAATTCGGCCAGTTGCTCCGGCGTGAGTTCCGGCGCAATTTCAGTCCCGGTTTCGTTTGTTTCTTTTTTCTTCATGCTGTTGTTTCGTCGCAAAAAATTCAGGCCGACAGGTTAAACCATTTTTCGGAATCCGCAAGCCGCGCTGCTCAAAGCTGCGCGCTGTGATTGAAAATTTCAGCCGCCGCGATTACGGACGGTTGCGGTATAGACTCTCGTGGCAATTGAACTCGACACGCCAACCATATCGCGCGAGATGCTAAGTGAAAATTGAACACCGGAACTGCTTCCCTGCGCACTCGACACTTTGCCCCCTGACAGTTAATTTTCACCAATGAATTTTCTCGTCACCGGCGGCGCGGGTTTCATCGGCTCGCACGTTTGCGAACGGCTTCTGCGCGACGGCCACGGCGTCTGGGCGTTCGACGACCTGAACAATTTTTACGACCCGCAATTCAAGCAGCGCAACCTCCGCGAAATCCAGGCGCTCGCCAAGCCGTTTGAATTTATTCATGGCGACATTTGCGACACAGACGCGCTCGACGAGATTTTTTCCGCCGTCAAATTTGATCAAGTAATTCACCTCGCCGCGCGCGCGGGCGTGCGCCCGAGCCTCGAACAGCCGGCGCTTTACCAGCGGGTGAACGTGGAGGGCACGATCAATGTCCTCGAAGCCGCGCGCAAATCCGGCGTGAAGAAAATCATCATGGCGTCGTCATCGTCGGTTTATGGTTTGAATTCCAAAGTGCCATTTTCGGAAAGCGACCCGGTTGTTTCCGCCATCTCGCCCTACGCGGCGAGCAAGCTGGCGTGCGAATCGCTCGGCCACGTTTATCATCACATTTATAAAATGGACGTGACGATGCTGCGCTTCTTCACGGTGTATGGCCCGCGCCAGCGGCCGGACCTCGCAATTTACAAGTTTGCGAAGCTCATCACAGAGGGCAAACCAATCCCCGTCTTCGGCGACGGAAGCGCGGCGCGGGATTACACGTTTGTCTCGGACACGGTGGACGGGGTCATCGCGGCGACGAAGAAGGAATTTGGCTATGAAATCTTCAATCTCGGCGAATCGGAGACCATTTCATTGAGCCGGATGATTGAACTGCTGGAAGCCGCGCTCGGCAGGAAGGCGGTCATTGACCGGCAGCCGTTGCAGGCGGGCGACGTGCCGGTGACGTTTGCGGACATCTCCAAGGCGCGCGCGAAACTCGGCTACAATCCACAAACCAAGTTCGAGAACGGCATCAAGGTGTTTGCGGATTGGTTCCGGAAGAACGAAACAAAATAATAGTTGCGGCGGCTCGCGGGGACGCTCGCCCCACCAAAATTATTTTTTTGCGGGCGCGTTGGTGGGCTTCACCTTGAATGCCGAGCGCAGCAGCCAGTGGCGCTTCAAGCCCTGGATGAAATCATCGGAGTCCACGACCATTTTTGAAATGCCGCCGAGCATGTTCGTGTCGCCCTGAACCTGCACGTTGAGGTTGCTGGTGATGTCGGCGAGGTGCGAGAGGATGGCGTCCAGGTTTGTGTCCGTGTGCGCGAGGAGTGAATTGACGTTCGTCAACGCGCCCTGAAACTGCCCGCTGCCGTTGGTGCCGAGCGCCCAGGCGACGGGGCCGCCGGGCTCGTGCAGTTGCGCGCTGATGTCGGTGAAGTTCGAGAGCAGCGGGTGCGTTTCGACGAGCGTGATG
>Ga0181534_10001183_pt1 | contig 17330 bp, 20 predicted proteins | sample PEATcosm2014_Bin_37_FD_119758 | JGI IMG/M metagenome (GOLD analysis project Ga0181534, IMG submission 119758) | Peatland microbial communities from MTU Mesocosm Facility, Houghton, MI, USA - PEATcosm2014_Bin17_10_metaG | ecosystem: Environmental > Terrestrial > Soil > Wetlands > Peat | place... | reverse complement strand
CCGCTGTTGTTGCGCGGCGACGGTACGAAGTTCGGCAAGTCGGCGAGCGGCGAACAGATCTGGCTCGATCCGGCGCGCACGTCGCCCTTCAAGATGTACCAGTTTCTTTTGAACAGCGATGACATTGTCACCCCGATGTTGCTTCGCTACTTCAGTTTTCTCGATCACGACGCGATTCGCGAACTCGATGAGCTCGTTCAGGTGGCCCCGCACGAGCGTCGCGCTCAGCGCGCGCTCGCTCGCGAGGTGGTCACGATGGTACACGGCGAAGGGGCCGCCACCAAGGCCGAACGGGCGAGCGCCGCGCTCTTTGGCGAGTCGATCGCTGATCTCGACGAGGCGACACTCCTCGACGTCGTCGCCGACGCTCCCTCCTCGACCTGGTCCCGGGAAGAGCTGCTGAGCGGGGTCGACCCGGTCGACCTGCTGGTCCGTACGGACCTGGCGAAGTCCAAGGGCGAAGCGCGTCGCTTCCTCGACCAAGGTGGGGTCTACCTCAACAACGTGCGACTCGACGACGGCGCGAAGGTCGGCCCGGACGACCTGCTGCACGGGCGGTACTTGGTGGTTCGACGCGGTCCGCGTCAACTGCACCTCGTCATCGCGTCGTGATACGAGCGATCGCGATTCTTCTGGCCGGGGGACTCCTCCTCAGCGCCTGCGGCACGCAGTCGATGTCCACCGCGATGAAAACGTGGACGCGCGAAAGCACCTACGGCGCCAACAACAAAACACTCCTCGGTGACGTGCAGCACTCCGCGACGGCGCTGCGCGTAGCGAACGAGGGCGTCAACGACCTTCACACGGTCTGTGGGGTGTTGCTCATGGAGTCCGAACAGGCCAACGGGGCGTTGCCCACACCCGACGGCCTGGTTAACACGTTGCTCTCCAAGGCCTACGGCAACTTGGGCGCGGGGGCCAACGTCTGCTACCAGTCCGGCAACGATCCCGCCAAGAGGGCGAGGGCTCTGCGCTTCTTGTCCCAGGGAGTCGCTCAGCTGGCCGAGGCCTCGGCGCGTATTAGGAGTGACCTCACGCCCTAGTCGGAGCGGGGACGAAGGTCGATCTCGAGTCGCAAGATGCCCTCCTCCAGCGTGGCCGTGGCGTCGCCGAGCATGGCGAAGTCCTGAAAGTCGATCTTCGCCGCCTCCATGAAGCGCAATCGCTCGGGCCCCTCGACGGGCGGGAGGCCTCGGCGCTTAACGGCGTCGGCCCGCTCGCGAAATCGTACAATCATCTCCTGGGGATCAAAGGCTTGGCTCACAAGCGAGATGCTAGGGGTTCTACGAGAAGGTCGACTTGGTAGTATGGATCCACAGCCCCGCGGAAATCGGGCTTTGGTCGCCGCCCACATCCCTGGCCCGCGGCCAGTGAGGAGTTGACGTGAAAAAGGGTCGCCATCGCCGTTTTGTCGAAGCCCGAGAGTTGAAAAGGTCGACGGGCCCTCGCGCCACCACCTGCGCGGAGTGCGGCGCTGCCCCTGATGACGTTCACGCCGAATGGTGTCTGGCCGAGGAAGACCGCTACGACGAGATCCTCGGATCCCTGCCGCGCACGTCCTTTAACGAGGAAGATCCCCTCGCCGCCGAGGGCTAGGACTTCTTTCGCAGCACCGGGTGTTCGAGGCGAGTGCCCTTGGGCGCGGTGGCCCGCTGATCCATGTACGCCACGAGTCGGTCGTAGACCGGCTTGGTGACCATCGCGATTAGTTCTTCCCTCATCGAGTCGACGACTCGCGTCTTGCCAACGAAGGCCGACGCCGACTCGGTGCACCACCAATGAAACTCGGCGCCGCCCGGTCCCCAGTCGCGACGACCCCACTGCGAGATTCGCGTAATGACGTGACCGTCGTCTTGCACTTCTTCGTCGCGACGTAGGGGCAACTGCCAGCACACCTCGGGCTTGAGGGGGATGTAGCTCTCCTTGTTATCGATGGCCATCACGTGCAGGGCGCACCCCGCGCCGCGCGGGAAGTCGGGACGGTTCAAGAAGATGCACGCGTCTTGAACGAGCCGCGTCACCATCTCGCCGTTCTTCTTGACTCGGGTGGTGCCGTTCTTTCCCTTCGACTTGAACTGCCACTGGTCGGCGGTCAGTCGTTTGGCGGCCTTTTCGACGCGGCGGCGATCCTTTTCGTCAACGAAGTGAGCCCCGTAACTGCAGCACCCCTGCACCAGTTCGGGGGTGGGTCCGGTGAGGACGCCCTGGCAGCCGTTGCCAAAAATGCACGTCCAGTTGCTCTCCAAGAAGGTCACGTCGAACATCCAGGTCCGCTCGCGCTTGAGGTCTTCGAAGCTGATCCACTCGTGGGCGTCTTTCGGGATGGCAGTCACGCACAAAACTTACAACGCGTGGCGGCTTCGTTGAACCACCTCTAGACTTTGCTCATGACCTCGATCGACACCTTTGACGTTCTCACCATGACCGATGAAGCACGTAACGTCGTCACCGACGCGATGAATGGCGAAACGCCGAGCGACACGTTGGCGCTGTGGGTGGAAGTGACCGGCACGCGCGGCGCGGGCTACGCCTACGACCTCTACTTCTCGGAGTTGAATCTGGCTCCCGAGGGCGCGGCGATCGGTCGTGACGGCGACATCACCATCGTTGTTCCGGCGGCCAGTGTCGATCGGCTGCGCGGAAGTCGGCTGGAGTTCGCCAACGAGGGCGGGGGTGGCCTGGTCTTGGTCAACCCCAACAGCCCGTCGCTCGAAGAGATCAATCCCGGTGTTCCGGCGGAGATCCTGGCGCTCGGGGTGGAGGGAACGCTGGGTTCTATTGCCGTGGTGGTGCTCGAAGAGCAGATCAATCCTTCGATCGCTCAACACGGCGGCCGCGCCGACCTCATCGCCATGGACGAGGAAAAGGGCATCGCCTACATCAAACTCTCGGGCGGCTGTCAGGGCTGTTCGATGAGTCGGATGACCTTGTCCCAGGGCATCGAGACGAGCTTGCGCGAGTCCATTCCCGAGATCACCAAGGTGCTGGACGTGACTGATCACGCCTCGGGTGACAACCCCTTCTACACCGCGGAGTAGAAGACTCCTCGATTCTTCAAACTAGAATCGAACAATGTTGCGCTTCCTCACGGCCGGTGAGAGTCACGGACCCTCCCTCAGCGTCATCGTCGAGGGACTTCCGGCGGGCCTCGCGATTGACGAAGAGGCGATCTCTGGTGAGCTCGCCCGTCGACGCCTGGGCTATGGACGAGGACCCCGCATGCGCTTCGAGCGAGACGTCGTACGACTGATCGGCGGCATTCGTCACGGCCGCACGTTGGGTTCCCCGGTGTCGGTGGAGATCCTCAACTCCGAGTGGCCCAAGTGGGAACAAGAGATGTCCGCGGCCCCGGGCGAGCCCGAGAAGAGACTCACGGCGCCTCGGCCGGGGCACGCCGACCTGGCCGGAATGCAAAAGTACGGTTTCGACGACGCCCGCGACGTGCTGGAACGAGCCAGCGCGCGCGAGACGGCCGCGCGGGTGGTGGCGGGCTCCCTGGCGAAGGCGCTCCTCGCCACGATTGACGTGGCGATCCTTAGCCACGTCGTGCGTATTGGGGCGGCCTTCGTTCCCGATGGCGTGCGCCCCCTCGCCAGCGACCTCGCGAGCATCGACGAGAGCGAAGTGCGGTGTTTTGACGCGTCGTCGGAGGCGGCGATGATTGCCGAGATCAAGGCCGCCGCCAAAGAGGGTGACTCCTTGGGCGGCATCGTCGAGGTCATCGCCTACGGCGCGCCGGTTGGACTGGGCAGCTACGTTCACTGGGATCGCAAGTTGGACGGCCTGCTGGCCGGAGCGTTGATGAGCATCCAGGCCGTCAAGGCCGTCGAGATCGGTGACGGGATGATTCAGGCGAGCCAGCGCGGCAGCGTGGCCCACGACGCCATCGCGCGTGATGAAAGTTTCGATCTCGGCGGTGGATACGTCCGGCGAAGCGATCACGCCGGCGGGCTCGAGGGCGGCGTGTCGTCGGGGGCGCCGATTATCGCCAAGGTCGCGATGAAGCCGCTGGCCACGCTGAACCGTCCGGTTCTCGAGACGGTTGACGTGGCGACGGGGGAGTCGACCATCTCCTTCAAGGAGCGCACCGACGTGACGGCCGTGCCCGCGATGGGAGTGGTGAGCGAGGCGATGATGGCCCTGGTGCTGGCCAATGAGTCGCTACGCAAGTTTGGTGGCGACTCGGTGGATGAGTTCGTGCGCAACCACCACTCGTACCTCGCGAACCTTGGCTCGGTCGTCTCGGGCGCTCGCCCGGCGTAACCGTGGCTCGTCTGGTGCTGGTGGGACTGCCCGGTGTCGGGAAGAGCGCCGTGGCGCACGCCCTCTCAGAACGTTGGGGTTGCCAGGAGTTCGACACGGACGCGCTGGTGTCGACGAGCGTGGCCATGCCCGGTGCGCAGTACTTACGTCAGTTTGGCGAAGCGCACTTTCGAGAGCGCGAGCTCGACGCCTTACACACGGCTCTCGTCGGTGACGCGGTGGTGGCGACCGGAGCGGGCATTGTTACGACGGCGCCCGCCAGGGAGTTGATCGCGCGCGAGTTCGCGATATGGCTGGACGCCGATGACGAGACCCTGATCGAACGCGTGGCGGGGGGAGACGATCGTCCCCTCCTCGGTGAGGATCGCGCCGCGGGTCTTCAACGTCTGCGACGCGAGCGTGAGAGGTGGTATCGCGAGACCTCGCGCGTGCGGGTGAACGCGGCGGGGACCCTCGAAGAGGTACTGGAACGCGTCGTCGTCGCGGCCAAGGAGTTCGCTCCGTGATCTTCACCGTCGAACTCGAAGCGCGACCCTACGACGTCGTCGTTGAAGAGGGCGCCCGCTTTGGGCTCGCCGCGTTGATCGCGGCGAAGGCCCCGCGCGCGAAGAGTGTCGCGGTAGTCACCTCGTCATCGCTCGCCGAACAGCCGTGGTTCGATATCGCCAGTGGTCTCGATCAGTTCACCCTCTTCGTCCCCGAGGGGGAGTCGGCCAAAACTTTCTCGGCGCTCGAGGAACTGCTCGAGGCTTTCGCCGAGCGTCGCCTCTCGCGTGATGACGTGGTCGTCGCGGTCGGGGGAGGGGCCATCACCGACCTGGTGGGCTTCGCCGCCGCGGTGTACTTGCGCGGCGTTTCGTTGGTACAGATCCCGACCTCCCTGGTCGGCCAGGTGGACGCCGCGCTCGGCGGTAAGACCGGCGTGAATCTTCGGGCCGGCAAGAACCTGGTCGGAGCGTTCTACCAGCCGCTCGGCGTCCTCTGTGACACCAGCGTCCTGTCCACCTTGGCCGAGCGAGAACGGCGCAGCGGCCTGGGGGAAGTGGCCAAGTGCTGGCTGCTCGAAAACCGCGACGTCGAGTCACTGCGAACCTCGACCCTCAGCGAACTCATGGAGATGGCGATCGGCGTGAAGGTGGCCCTGGTGGCGCTCGACGAGCGCGAGGGGGGGTCGCGCGTTCTCTTGAACTACGGCCACACCCTCGCCCACGCACTCGAGAAGTTGGCGTTGCGACGGGGAGCGGACGAGCTGCGCCACGGCGAGGCCGTGGCCGTGGGCCTCGCCTTCGCCGCGCGCCTGGCGCGCGCGCTCGGTCGCGTGGGCGACGACGTCGTTGAGCGACACGATCAGGTACTGCGCGCGCTCGACCTGGAGGGACGGCTCCCCGCTCAGTACGCACCCGAGGAGCTGCTCGAGGCGATGACCTTCGACAAGAAAGCACGCCACGATCTCAGCTTCGTCCTGGCGGGACCGGAGGGGTACTCCTTGGTTAGCGGGCTCGACCGCGCGGTGGTGGGTAACGTACTAGAGCACTTCAAAGGAGAGTCGTGAGCGGCCAGATACTGCTGTTGTCCGGACCGAACCTGGATCTCCTGGGTTCGCGCAGTCCCGAGATCTACGGTTCGACCACCATGAGAGAGCACGTGGACGCCTTTCGCGCCCGCGCGGAGTCCGCGGGCTACAGCGTCCTCGACGTGCAGTCCAACTTTGAGGGCGATCTGATCGAAGCGGTGCACGCCGCGCGCTCGACCTGCGTGGCGCTGGTGATCAACGCGGCGGCCCTCTCGCACACGTCCTGGGCCCTCACCGACGCGCTGGCCACCTTCGACGGGGTCAAGATTGAGGTCCACCTCTCAAACCCGGCGGCCCGCGAGCCCTTTCGACACGTCAGCACACTCGCCGGGGTGGTGAACGGTACGATCGCGGGTTTTGGATCCCTGAGCTACGTGCTCGCCTTAGACGCGGTGCGCCACCTCCTGGAATCCTCGTAGATCGGCGCCACGGGGGCGCTAACTAGAATGAGTAGCGCACCAATCGTGAAAGGCACCGAGGCCCATGGCCGCAATCTCTACTTCTGACCTACGAAACGGCATCACCCTCAAGATCGACGAGGGGCTGTTCACCGTTCTCGAGTTCCAGCACGTCAAGCCCGGCAAGGGCGGCGCCTTCGTTCGCACCAAACTGCGTAACGCCCGCACCGGGGCCGTCATTGAGCGGACCTACCGCGGCGACGAGCGACTCGAACAGGCCATTATTGACAAGCGCGACACTCAGTACCTGTACCGCGACGGGGATGACTACATATTCATGGACCAGAGCAACTTTGATCAGGTCCCCGTCTCGTCGAAGAGCCTCGGTGAGGCGACCAACTTTCTCGTCGAGACGGGTAAGGCCATGTTGATCTCGTACGACGACGAGATCATCGGCGTCGAGCTACCGGCGTCGGTGGAACTGACGATCACCGACACCGAGCCCGGCCTGCAGGGCGATCGAGTCTCGGGCGCTCGTAAGTCGGCCACCCTGCAGACCGGGTACGTGGTGCAGGTTCCGCTCTTCGTCGGTCCGGGCGAGGCCATCAAGGTCGACACGCGCACCGGTGAGTACATGACCCGAGCGTAGGGTGAGCGAACTCGGTCAAAATCGACACCGCGCGCGAGAACGGGCCCTCGAGATCTTTTACGAATCAACGATCAAGGAACGACCGGTCGCCGTGGTGCTGACCGAACTGAGCACCCGACCCGACCCCTACGTCGTGGCCGTGCTGACCTCAGCGGCCGATCACCAAGGTCGAGCAAATGAGCTTATGTCCGAGGTGTCCATTGATTGGCCGCTCGAGCGAATCGCTCTGGTCGATCGGCTCATCATGACGCTCGCGGTCGGCGAGATGCTGATGGAAGATGCGCCACCGGTGGCGGTTATTCTGGACGAGGCCGTTGAGTTGGCGAAGGTGTATTCCACCGATGGTTCCTCATCTTTTGTGAACGGCGTGTTGTCGTCAATAGCCCAGCGGCTTGTCGAGTAGATATTGGAGCGATGAATGCCAGGAATGGGCCAGAACAATGTCTCGTTGCTGAACCCGATCGTCGTTTCGCTCTTTCGCCATCACCTTTATGTCTCGAGCGTCTACTGGATCATCGGCATTGCCCTCGCGATTCTTCTCGCTGCGACCTTCGCTCGCCGCCTGACTACCTTTAATGTTTCCCAGGCTGGTCTGAGCGAGCCTCGTAGTCGTACCATCCTGCGCATTGGTTTTGGGATCATTTGGGTCTTCGACGGCATACTGCAGTTTCAGCCCTCGATGCCGCTGGGCCTAGCGAACGACGTCGTGCGCCCCACCATTTCGGGCGCGCCGAGTTGGCTGCACCCGCTGATGCTGCACGCGATCTCGCTCTGGAACGCTCACCCGATCGACCTGGCGACCGGTACCGCCTGGATTCAAGTAGGCATCGGTCTCGCGCTCATCTCGTCGAACGCCGCGATCGGTCGCTACGCGGCCGTCGTGGCTGCGGGCTGGGCTGCCCTGGTGTGGGTTATCGGTGAAGGGTTGGGTGGCGCCTTTGCCTCGGGCGCGTCAATCCTGTTCGGCTGGCCCGGCGCCACCTTGTTTTACTGCGCGGCGGCCGTGTGGATCGCCCTGCCGCCGGGGTACTTTGCCGATCACTATTCGCGCTGGACGTTACGTTTTATTGCGATCGTTCTCCTCGTGGCCACGGTCTTGCAGTGCCTGCCGTCGGCAGAGTTCTGGCACGGGGGCAATAACAACGCCCTGACCGCGATGACGCGTTCGATGACGGTAACGGCCCAACCACACGGTCTGACGTGGGTGGTTCGACACGTCGGGGACTTCGCTGGAACCCTGGGTGGCGGATTCAACGTCATCGTTATTCTCTGGCTCCTCGCTAGTGCGGGAGGGCTCTGGTACGCCAGCACCCACGACGTCAACTGGCCCATCGTGACGGTCGTGGTCGGTGCGGTCGTTTTCTGGGTGGTGGGCGAGGACATCGCCGTCTTCGGTGGCGTGGCGACCGACATCAACTCTTTGATCCCCATGGCTCTCCTGGTCTACTGCGCGCGACCCGCACTACGTTCGGCACCACCGCTGGTACGTCGCCTACCCGAGGAGTTTCGTTCGAGCACCGGAGCGGTCGTGGCCGCCTTCGCGAGCGGGATGATCCTCTTTTCTGTCGTGTCCATGGGCATCGCGTCGGTCTCAGCCGCCGAGCCGACGCTCTTCGTCGCTCAGAACGGTCCGGCGGCGCCGGTCAATACGAAGGCGCCCGTCTTCACCCTGACCGACCAGTACGATCAGCCCTTTCGACTCGGCGAGCACAAGGGGCGCTACGTCCTCCTGACGTTCCTCGATCCGGTGTGTTGGACCGACTGCCCGTTGCTGGCGGCCCAGCTTCGCCACGTTCGATCGGAACTGCCCGCCTCGACGCCTCTGGACATCGTGATCGTCGCGGCCAACCCGCTCCACCAGACGCTCGCCAACGTGCGACGTTTCATCAAGATCCACTATCTGACGTCGGTTCCGAACCTCTATTTCGTGACGGGTCCCGTGGCCCAGACCAAGAAAGTCTGGGCCGAGTACGGGATAAGTGTTAGCAATGAGCCGGGGGACATCATGAGTATCCACTCCGACTACATGTTTATTATCAAGCCCTCGGGTCGCCTGCGGTTCATTATTCCCGATGACCCCCTTCGTAATTCGGCGGGTCAAGAGTCAAGCGAGAGTGAGCTGATGAACCTCTTGCACCAAGCCGGGTTGCGCTAGCGATGTCGCCCCTGGGTGTGGTCGCCGTCCTCGGGGCGATCGCATCGATTGTGGCGTACTCCCGCCGAAAAACCACGCCCCCGCGGGTGAGTTTTCAGTTCGCGATCGCGATGCTGAGTTGGGCGCTGCTCTGGTACGCCACGGCCTCCCCCTTTGCGGCCCAGGGAATGGTCAGCCTGCCCAAACACATGATCGCCCACATCCTGGTCATGTTCATGATCCCGATTGGCCTCACCTACGCGGGGACCCTACGCTCCCTGTGGTGGATACTGCGTCCTGAGCCACGGCGCCAACTTTTGTCGTGGTGGTACCTACGACGTACCTGGCGGGCGCCGAAGTGGCTCTTCAATATTCTGAGCGCCACCGTGGTCCTGAACGCGGTCATGATCGCTTCGCACCTGCCGCGGGTCTTCGACTACGTCATGGCGCGCACCTGGATGATGCAGTGGGTCGTCGAACCCGCGTTTCTCCTGAGCGGACTGTTCTTTTTTCACTTCATCGTGTCGTCGCCGCCACGCGTCAATCACGTGCGCATCCGCTACCAACTGATCGCGCTGCTCGTCACGGTGTTCGAAATGCTGATGCTGGCCATGTCGATGTCCATCTTCACCAAGGCGTCGTGGTACAGCGTGATGGTGATGCACCCGGGCATGGCCGCGATGCCGGGGATGGCCCGGTCCGCGGGCGTCGCCTTCAGCCAGCAACGTCTCGCCGCGGGGATACTGTGGATCTGCGGTGACGGGTGGGCAATCCCCTGTCTGGTCCTCGTTCTCCACCGACTGGTGAAGCGCGAGGGGTCACTCTTTGGAGCGATCGAGCGTCAGACCTCTCGATTGTCCGGTGTGACCGGTTGATCGGGGCGGTGCACCGAGGCTAGGTAGGCGTTCCACTCGGCCAGGCGCGCGTCGTCCCCGGAGGCCCTAGTTCGCGGGGGCTTGGTTTGACCGCGCTCTTCGCGCAGCATTTTCTTCCACATGTAGATCGCGTAAATACCCAGCGCCGGCCACTCAACCACGTAGGCCCACGAGAGTTCGTTGCCCGAAAGTGCACGATACATTTCGAAGGCGAAGGCCGGGATGCAGAATAATTCGGCCAGAAATAGCCCTACATGGATCCTGAAGATGTTCTTCTGATTGCCCGCCACTTCACGAGACTTTAGTGCCATTGGCTATGTACGTTCCGGTACCTTGGTGAGAGACGGAGGGGCGTGTTGTTGCGTGCGCCCACGTGAGGACGCGTAAAAGGAGAACGAATGATTCGCTCGAGGTCCCTGGGCGTGGCGCTCGCTTCGGTGTTACTGGGCGGCGGTGCTCTCGCACTGGCCGGTTTTGCGTTAGCGACGGCCACGCCCCACCAAACTCCGCTCACCTGCACACCGGTCTCTGGAAAAGCGCACACGTGCAGCGTTCACCTCAGTACGTTTCCCGACTCGCTCGAGGGCGTACACGGTGCGAGTGGCGGCCCTCACCCCGACTGGGTGACCTACTCCAACGACAACGTCGTGGTTCCGGCCCACGAGACGATCGACGTGACCATCGACCAGTACGACACCGGTGGGGCGGCGAACAACCCCTTCTTCGACAACGTCATCGGCACCAACGGAGGCTTCGACACGGTGAACGGAGTGAAGACCACCCACGTGGGCGTCAACGACATCGGTCACACGTTCACCATTCGCGGAATTCCGGGAAACGGAAAGACGCTGTTCGTTTCGATCCCGTTGCCGGCGAACAACAGCAACAAGTTCCCGGTGAAACTGGGAATTGGCACGTATCCCAAGCCCATCGTGGTGAAGTTCTCCTTCGACACGGGTGGACCCACGGTCTACGAGTTCAACTGCGAGTTTCCCTGCGGCGGGAGCCGTTTGGGGAATGGTTTTGGTGAAGCTATGAGCAGTTATGGCTACATGTCCGGCACGTTCACGGTTCAATAAGGAGACATTGTGGCTACTTCTTCCGGCAAGCGATCGCTAAAGACGTTTTATTACAGCTGGGGCATCTTGACCGTCGTCGGCGTGCTGCTGGCGATCTGGATTCCCAAGCGCTACATGCCTCACATGATGAGCAACGACGGCAATCTCTCGGTGACGACAATGATTCTTTTCAGCGTCTTGGCGGCACCCGTGGCGGCCGGCGTCTACGCGGCGGCGATCCACGTCTTGCGTCACGACCGCTACAAAGGTGACGGGGTACCACCGGCCGCTGAACAGGTTCGAGAGAACACCAAGTTGACGGTCACGTGGCTGACGGTGTCGGCGGTATTGACCGTGTTCGTCTTGGTCTGGGGCCTTGGGGCACTGGCCGCGGAGAACTCGAGTTCGGGGAATCCACTGGTGGTCGATGTGACCGGCCAGCAGTGGGTGTGGACGTTTGCGTACCCGGGCACCCACGTGGTGTCGAACGAACTCATCGTGCCCGATCACCGAGAGGTCGAGTTTCGGGTCACGTCGGTCGACGTCACGCACGGCTTTTGGGTGGTCAACTTCGGTGTCCAGGTGGACGCCAACCCCGGCACCATTACGACGATCCACACCACTCCTGACAAATTGGGCACGATCGAAGTTCGCTGCGAGCAGTTCTGCGGGCTGAACCACGCGTTCATGGACGCGGTCGGTCACGTTGTCACCCCATCACAGTTCTCTGCGTGGCTCGCGAGCCAGCCGGCCCGAGCGTAGGAGGAATTATGACCACAACTCTTGAACACACCGAAACGTCGGCGGAGCCGCGCGGCGGCGGGCTCGCGCGCTACCAGAACTTCGGCACCGCCGTGGTGGCGGGCGTCATCTTTGCCTGGATTGGCTGGTTCATCGCGCGCAAGCTCTTCTGGTCCAGCAGCGACAACTTTTCCGACCAGGTAGCGACGATGACGGCCGTGGGCTGGATGATCGGCTTTTGGATCGGCATCGGCGCGTTCAACGCACCGTTTCGCTGGCTACTCGGAAACGACAACTCTCGTGACGACGACCTCTACTACGCGGGGTACAAGCAAGGCCGGGCGAGGTACTGGAAGTACACGACCGACCACAAGGTGGTCGGGGTCCAGTACATCATTGTCACCATGTCGCTGCTGGGCGTCGGCGGCATTCTCGCGATGGCCATTCGCACCGAACTGATCGTCCCCGGCACTCACTTCGTCAATCAGCAGGTCTATAACAGCTTCATCGCGATTCACGGCATGGTGATGATTTTGGCCCTCATCGTGGCGGTGGCCGGTCCCTGGGGCAACTTCGTGATGCCGATCATGGTCGGGGCGCGCGACATGGCCTTTCCGCGCCTGAACGCGCTGAGCCTTTGGACACTCGTCAGCGCGGCCGTGCTGCTCGTCACGGTGTTGGCGGTGGGTGGTCTACCAGTGGGCTGGGTGGTCCTCGGCACCATCGCCGATCAGGCGGGAGTCGGAATGGACTTCTTCGCCATGGCGATTGTCGTCTTTACCGTATCGACGACGGTCGCCAGTATCAACCTGATTACGACCGTTATCACCATGCGAACCAAAGGAATGACGCTGGACCGCCTGCCCATCTTTGTGTGGGGCACGATCATCACGGCGGTGCTGGCGCTGTACGCATTTCCCTTCTTCTTTGTGGCGGAACTCAATCAGCTTCTTGACCGTACGGCGTCGACGAGCTTTTACATCGCCGCCGGCGGTGGCACGAGTTGGCTCCAGGCGAACCTCTTCTGGCTCATGGGCCACCCCGAGGTGTACGTCATCTTGATTCCGGCCGTGGCGGCCCTCTTTGAGATCTCCTCCACCATGGCTCGAAAGCCGCTCTTCAGTTATCGAACGGCCGTGGGAGCTATGGTCGCGCTGTCGGGACTCTCGGCGTTGGTCTGGGCCCACCACATGTTCACCTCGGGTTGGGCGCCCACCCTGGGCGGTCCCTTCATGGTCACCACCGAACTCATCTCGATACCGACTGGCATCTTCTTCTTGGTGTTGGTGGGCACGCTGTGGCGGGGCAACGTCTGGATGAAACTTCCGACTATCTGGATGTTCGGGTTCATCTTTAACTTCATCATCGGCGGCGTAACCGGCATCTACCTGTCGGACGTTCCCCTCGACGAGCAACTCCACGGAACCATGTTTGTCACCGCTCACTTCCACTACATTTTCGTGGGATCGGTGCTCTTTGGCGCGATCGCGGCACTGGCCTACTGGTTCCCCAAGGTCACCGGTCGATATCTTGATGAACGAATGGGCAGATACTCCTTCTGGCTCGTGTTCATCGGCGTTCAGATCACCTTTGGGGCCATGTTCCTGTCGGGCCTGAAGGGCATGCCGCGACGCGACGCGTCCTACAGCTTGGCCTTCGAGCACACCAACTTCATCTCGACGCTCGGCGCGTACATCATCATGTCGGGCATGCTCGTTCTTCTCGGCGCGGTGATCACCTCGTGGCGCCGCGGTGAGCCGTCCGGTCCGAACCCCTGGCACGCCAACACACTCGAGTGGCAGGTGCCCACTCCGGTGCCGCTGGAAAACTTCTTAGAAGAGCCGGTCATCACCCAAGACCCCTATCACTACGGAGAGGAACTGGTGGGTCAATGAGCATCGCCGACATCGAACCACAGAGCGAGATGCATGGGGGTACCCCCGGACATCACGAGTCGCCGGAAAAAGTCGACGCTCGACAACGCGTCGGAATCTGGCTGTTCATCGGCGCCGACGTGGTGACCGTCGCCGCGCTGCTCTTCACCTACCTGTACCTGCGTGGCGTCGACACCGCTGGTCACTGGATGTCCATGGTGGGCTTTCCCGGGCACCTCCACACGTACTCCGAGTGGGAGAACCTGTACAACAACGGCACCTTGGGTAACCCGAAGCCGGTCTACGTGGGCGTGCTGTCGGCTGGTCTGCAGTGGTTGACCGCCGCGCTCACGGTCGTCAGCGCGGGCGTCCTCTGGTTCGGCGAGAAGAGCCTGCGCGCCACCAAAAACGCCAAGGCGTTCTCACCCTTCGCGATCGTGGCGATGGTTCTGACCTTGGTGGGCGTGGTTGTGTGCGCGATTCAGTTGGGTGACATTCCCCAGATCTTCGTGGGCGCCAACGACTCGATCACTATGTCCTACACGACCTACGACTCCGCGATGATGGCCATCATCGGTTCGACCCTGGGCCACCTGGTGTTGCTCGCCTTCCTCGGACTCGGACTCGCCATTCGATCGGCCCGGGGCGTCATCAGCGGTGACAAGTGGTACCAGGTTCGGCTGGTTCGTTATTTCTGGGTGTGGGTGGCCATCTCGGCGGTGGTCTCAACGCTGATTACGACTACCATTAACACGGTTCACTAAGACAACAGCTCCTCGGGCGCGCCCGGGGGACTGTCGTGAAGCGGGTCCCGCGAGGCCCGTACGACAGGAGAGCAATGACGAATGACGACCAACGCCGGGCGCCCTCGCGCGACGTGAGTTTCGTGGCGAAGAGTCAACTTCTTCTTCCAGATGACGTGGCGCGCGCCCTGACCCGCATGGCCCACGAGATCGTGGAGCGCAATCGTGATCTGCACGGAGTGTCCGTCATCGGCCTTCAGACCGGCGGCGAGCCCTTCGCGCGACAACTGGTGCAACTCCTCGGTGACGTGGCGGGGGAGACGCCGCCCCTGGGCCTGCTCGACGTCTCGTTTTATCGTGACGATCTCTCGCGCAACCCCGTACCGCGACCCTCACGCACGATCATCGATCACGACCTGACCGATCGCACGGTGGTGGTGGTCGACGACGTTCTCTTCACCGGACGCACCATTCGCGCGGCCCTCAACGCGCTGACGGACTGGGGGAGGCCCCGCTCGGTCCAGCTGGCCGTCATGGTGGACCGCGGACATCGCGAGTTGCCGATCCGACCGGACTACGTCGGCAAGAATCTTCCGACCTCGCTCGACGAAGACATTAAGGCCACCCTCGAGGGTGTCTGGATCGGATCGAGATCGTGAGGGACACGCTCCGCGGTCAGAACCTCCTGTCGCTGGAGGACTTCTCCCAAGAGGCGCTGGTCGAGATTCTCGACGTGGCCGAGTCCTTCGTGGAAGTGAACCAACGAACGATCAAGAAAGTTCCAGCCCTCAAGGGCCGGGTGGTGGCGTCGCTGTTCTTTGAGGAGTCCACCCGTACGCGGCTGAGTTTCGAAACGGCGGCGAAGCGTCTGAGCGCCGACGTCCTCTCCCTCGCTATCGCCTCGAGCAGCGTGAAAAAGGGCGAGTCCCTCCGCGACACGATCTCCACCATTGACGCACTGGGCATCGACGCCGTCGTGATGCGACACCAGTCGAGTGGGGCGGCGTTACAAGTGAGTCGTTACGTTCCCCACGTGCGAGTGATCAACGGGGGTGACGGACAACACCAGCACCCCACTCAAGGTCTGCTCGACGCCTTTACCATTCGCCAGATCCTCGCCGAGCGCCGCGGCACCACCGGACCCGAGTCGGGCGCGGAGTTGTTCAAGGGACTGCGCATCCTCATTGTCGGAGACCTTCGCCATAGCCGGGTCGCGCGAAGCGACGTCAATGCCTACGTGACCCTCGGCGCCGAGGTCCGGGTGGCGGCGCCGGGGACGTTGTTGCCCGATGACGTGGCCTCCTGGCCCGTGACGGTCGCGACTCACTTCGACGAGGCCTTGGCCTGGGCTGACGTGGTGGGACTGTTGCGACTTCAGACCGAGCGGGGTTCGGGCTCATTTGTGCCGACCCTCCAGGAATTTACGACGACCTACGGTCTCACCATCGAACGGGCGAAGGGACTTCGCCGCGAGACCATCATCATGCATCCGGGACCGATCAACCGCGGCGTCGAGATCGACTCAGCCGTCGCCGACTCGCCGAGCGCGGTCATCGATCGTCAGGTGACCAACGGCGTCCCGATCCGCATGGCCGTGTTGTACTTAAGCGTGGCCGGCGGAACCGAGGAGAGAACGTGAAAGTACTGATACGCGGGGGCCTCGTGATTGGTGAGAGCGCCAGTGCACGGGGCGACGTGCTCATCGACGACGGTCGCATCCGCGAGGTGGGACCGTCGCTGGGCGCGCCCCCGGGTGCCACGGTGATCGACGCCGAGGGATGTTGGGTGGGTCCGAGCTTTGTTGATGTGCACACCCACCTGCGCGAGCCCGGGCGGGAGGAAGCCGAGACCATCGAGTCCGGCGCGCGCGCCGGCGCTCTCGGCGGGTACGGCGCGCTCGTCGCGATGCCCAATACCGAGCCCGCCCTCGACACCCCCGCGCTCGTCACCTACGTCTTGTCCCGCGGGGCGAAGACGCCCCTCGACATCGCGGTCGCCGGCGCGATCACCCAGGGTCGCCGGGGCGAGAAACTTGCCCCCCTGGCCGAGATGGCCGCGCTCGGGGTGCGTCTCTTCACCGACGACGGCACGGGCGTGCAGGACCCGGCTCTCATGCGCCGAGCTCTCACCTACGCGAAGGCCCTGGGGGTCCGACTGGCGCAACACTGCGAGGATGAGCAACTCGCGGCCGGCGGTTCGATGAATGAGGGTGCACTCAGCAGCCGACTGGGCCTCGTGGGTCGTCCCGCGCTCGCCGAAGAGTTGATGGTGATGCGCGATATCGAACTGGTGCGACTGACCGGTTGCCCGGTACACTTCATGCATCTTTCGACCCGTCGCTCGATCGCGTTGGTCAAGGCGGCGCGAGAGGAAGGACTTCCCGTGACGTGCGAGGTCGCGCCGCACCATTTCACGCTGGACGAGAGCGTGCTGGAGACCTACGACCCGATCTTCAAGGTTCACCCGCCGCTGCGTGGGCCCGACGAGGTCGCGGGCCTGCGCCGTGCTCTGGCGGCCGGGGAGATCGACGCGGTGGCGACTGATCACGCACCCCACGCCAGTGAGCTAAAGGACCTGCCCTTCGATGAGGCGCCCCCCGGAATGTTGAACCTGGAGCACGCCGCGTCACTCACCTACGAGGCACTGGGCGAGGACCCCAGTGCGCAGACCTTCTTCTCACTCTTGAGTCGCGGGCCGGCGCGCATCGCCCAACTTCGCCCCGGGGACGAGCGCCTTGATCACAGCGGACACGGTGGTGCGCTTCAGCCCGGCGAGGACGCCAACGTCGTGGTCTTTGACCCCGCCCTGCGCTGGCGCGTCGAGCGCCGCACTCTCTCGAGTCGCGCTTCCAACACGCCCTACGACCAGCGCGAGATGAGCGGACGCGTCCGGTCGCTCGTCGTGCGCGGTGCCGTCGTCGTGAACGAGGGGTCGCTCGCGTGACGCGCCACGACTCGCGCCTGGTGTTGGCTGATGGCACCACCTTCGACGGCAGCGCCGCGGGATACCTCCCGCCGTCGGG
>Ga0181534_10001181_pt1 | contig 17343 bp, 12 predicted proteins | sample PEATcosm2014_Bin_37_FD_119758 | JGI IMG/M metagenome (GOLD analysis project Ga0181534, IMG submission 119758) | Peatland microbial communities from MTU Mesocosm Facility, Houghton, MI, USA - PEATcosm2014_Bin17_10_metaG | ecosystem: Environmental > Terrestrial > Soil > Wetlands > Peat | place... | reverse complement strand
GTAGCGCTGACATCGCGTGCACGCCCGGCACCGGCCTGCGCCTCCCGGTTGGCGCGATGGCGCTGCTGCCAGCCGGCGGGCTCGTTCACTCTCAGCACCTGCACCGCCGTGACCTTGTACTCCGGGCAGTTGGTGGCCCAGTCGGAATTCTCGGTGGTGATCACGTTCGCACCGGACTCCGGGAAATGGAACGTCGTGTACACGACGCCCGGCTGCATCCGCTCGCTCACGCGGGCGCGCAGCACGGTCTCGCCGGCACGGCTGGCAATGCCCACCCAATCCCCCTCGGCAATGCCGCGCTCTTCGGCATCGTGCGGATGGATCTCGAGCCGATCCTCCTCATGCCAGCGGTTGTTCTCGGTCCGGCGGGTCTGCGCACCCACGTTGTACTGGCTCAAGATGCGCCCGGTCGTGAGGATCAGCGGGTATTTGGCGTTGACCTTCTCGTGCGTCGGCACGTACTCGGTGATCAGGAACTTGCCCTTGCCGCGCACGAATTCGCCGATGTGCATCGTCGGTGTGCCGTCAGGGTGCGCCGCATTGCACGGCCACTGGATCGAACCGAGTTCATCGATGCGTGCGAAGCTCACACCGGTGAAGGTCGGGGTGAGGCTCGCGATCTCATCCATGATCTCGGACGGATGGGCGTAATTCATCTTGAAACCGACCGCATTGGCGAGCAGCTGGGTGATCTGCCAGTCGGCGTAGCCGGCCTTCGGCCGCATGACCTGCCGCACCCGCGAAATGCGCCGCTCGGCGTTGGTGAAGGTGCCATCTTTTTCCAGGAACGAGGAGCCCGGCAGAAACACGTGCGCGAACTTGGCCGACTCGTTCAGGAACAGGTCCTGCACGATGATGCATTCCATCGAGGTCAGGGCGGCGGTGACGTGCTGGGTGTTGGGGTCCGATTGGGCAATGTCCTCACCCTCGATGTACAGACCCTTGAACTCACCGTCGAGCGCCGCCTCGAACATGTTCGGAATGCGCAGGCCGGGTTCGTTCTGCAGACTCACGCCCCAGGCCTGCTCGAACTGTGCGCGCACCGCATCGTCCGAGACATGGCGGTAGCCGGGGAATTCGTGCGGGAAGGAGCCCATGTCGCAGGACCCTTGCACATTGTTCTGGCCGCGCAGCGGGTTCACGCCCACACCCTCGCGCCCGATGTTGCCGGTGGCCATGGCGAGATTGGCGATGCCCATCACCATGGTCGAACCCTGGCTGTGCTCGGTCACGCCGAGACCGTAGTAGATCGCACCGTTGCCGGCGTTCGCAAACAGGCGCGCGGCGGCGCGCACCGTCTCGGCGGGCACTCCGGTGATTCCGGCCATGGCCTCGGGAGAGTTCTTCTCCAAGGCGACGAAGTTGCGCCACTTCTCGAATGAATCGATTTCGCAGCGCTCGCGCACGAAATCCTCTTTGACCAGGCCTTCGGTGACGATGACGTGGGCGAGGGAGTTGATCAGTCCGACGTTGGTACCCGGCCGCAGTTTCAGATGATGCTCGGCCTGGATATGCGGCGTGCGCACCAGATCGATGGTGCGCGGATCGGCGACGATCAGGCGCGCGCCCTGGCGCAAGCGGCGCTTCATCTGCGAGGCGAACACCGGATGCCCGTCGGTCGGATTCGCGCCGATGACGAAAATCACGTCGGCTTTCATCACCGAGTCGAAGTTCTGCGTGCCGGCCGATTCGCCGAGGGTGTTCTTGAGGCCGTAACCGGTCGGCGAATGGCACACGCGCGCGCAGGTGTCGACGTTGTTGTTGCCGAAGCCCGCCCGCACCAGCTTTTGCACCAGGTACGTCTCTTCGTTGCTGCAGCGCGAGGAGGTGATGCCGCCGATCGCATTGCGTCCATACTTGGCCTGAATGCGCTTCATCTCGGACGCCGCGTAGCCGATCGCCTCCTCCCAGCTCACTTCGCGCCACGGGTCGGTGATCTTCTGGCGGATCATCGGCTTCAGGATCCGATCCGGATGGCTGGCGTAGCCGATCGCGAAACGTCCCTTGACGCACGAGTGGCCGTGATTGGCGTGGCCATCCTGGTTCGGCACCATGCGCACCAGTTCCTCGCCCTGCATCTCGGCACGGAACGAGCAGCCCACGCCGCAGTACGCGCAGGTGGTGGTGATGCTGTGCTCGGCCTGGCCTTTTTGAATCAGGGTGTTTTCCGACAGCGTGGCCGTCGGGCAGGCTTGCACGCACGCGCCGCACGAAACGCATTCGGAGTCCATGAACGAGACGTTCTGGCTCGCCGATACACTCGAGTCGAAGCCGCGATTCTGTATGGTGAGCGCGAGCGTGCCCTGCTGCTCGTCGCAGGCGCGCACGCAGCGCGAACACACGATGCATTTGCTCGCGTCAAAGGTGAAGTAGGGGTTCGAGGTGTCCTTCGGCGCGTCGAGGTGATTGGCCCCGGTGTAGCCGTAGCGCACCTCGCGCAGACCCACCACGCCGGCCATGTCCTGCAGTTCACAATGCCCGTTGGCCGGACAGGTGAGGCAGTCCAGGGGGTGATCGGAAATGTACAACTCCATGACGCCGCGGCGCACTTCAGCGAGCTGCTTGTTCTGGGTGCGCACCTTCATGCCCTGCGCAACCGGCGTGGTGCAGGAGGCGGGCAGGCCCTTCATGCCCTCGATCTGCACCAGGCACAAGCGGCACGAGCCGAACGCCTCGAGCTGCTCGGTGGCGCAGAGTTTCGGAATCTTGATCTCGCTCAAGGCCGCGGCGCGCATCACCGACGTGCCTTCGGGCACCGTCACTTCGCGGCCATCGATCTGCAAGGTCACCAGCTTTTCGCTGATCCGCTCGGGGGTACCGTAATCGTGCTCGACAATGGACCGCATGGGGCAAATCCTCGCTTAAGCTTGAGTTCTTGAGAACGTCATGCGGACGCTTTGCGCCGCTCTGATTGGACAAAATCCTCGGGGAAATGGTTCAAAGCCGACAATACCGGGTAGGGCGTGAGGCCGCCCAGCGCACACAGCGAACCGTAGGTCAGCGTCTCGCACAAATCGCGCAGCAAAGTTTCCTGCGCGGACGCGTTCTCGCCCGCGATCAGGCGGTCGATCACTTCGACTCCGCGGGTCGAGCCGATACGGCAGGGTGTGCATTTGCCGCAGGATTCGATGGCGCAGAATTCCATCGCGTAGCGCGCCTGCTGCGCCATGTCGACCGTGTCGTCGAAGGCCACGACGCCGCCGTGACCGAGCATGCCTTTGATCTCGGCGAACGCCTCGTAGTCGAGGGGCGTGTCGAACTGTGATTCGGGCAGATAGGCGCCCAGGGGTCCGCCGACCTGCACCGCGCGGATCGGACGGCCGCTCAAACTGCCGCCGCCATAGCCATACAGCAGTTCGCGCAGGGTCGAGCCGAAGGCGATCTCGACCAGTCCGCCGCGCTTGATGTTGCCGGCAAGCTGCAGCGGCAGGGTGCCGCGCGAGCGGCCCATGCCGAAGTGCTGATAGAACTCCGCGCCGCGATCGAGGATGATCGGCACCGAGGCGAAGGTGATGACGTTGTTGATCACGGTCGGCTTGCCGAACAGGCCCGCGAGCGCCGGGAGCGGCGGCTTGAAGCGCACCTGCCCGCGTTTGCCCTCGAGCGACTCGAGCAGCGAGGTCTCCTCGCCGCAGATGTACGCGCCGGCGCCCATGCGCACTTCGAGGTCGAAGCGCGCCCCGCTGCCTTGGATGTTCCCGCCCAGATAATTGGCCGCATAGGCCGCCTGGATCGCCGCCTCGAGCGCCCGCTTCGCGTCCGGATACTCCCAGCGCAAATAGATGTAGCCGCGGGTCGCCTGCGTGGCGAGCGCCGCGATCGTCATCCCCTCGATCAGCACGAACGGGTCGCCCTCCATCAGCATGCGGTCCGAGTACGTGCCCGAATCGCCTTCATCGGCGTTGCATACGATGTACTTCAAATCGCCCGGCGCACCGAGCACGGTTTTCCACTTGATGCCGGCCGGGAAGGCGGCGCCGCCGCGGCCCCGCAGACCTGAGGCGGTGACGCTTTCGACGATCTGCGCGGGTTTGAGCGCGAGCGCCGCCGCGAGGCCCCGATATCCGCCGTGGGCCAAATAATCATCCAGGCTGGTCGGATCGGTGATACCGACCCGGGCAAAGGTGAGCCGCTGCTGCGACTTGAGGTAGGCGATCTCCTCGGTGGGCCCGAGCGCCTTCGAATGCCGCGCCGCAGCGGGATTGGCCGCATCGGCGAACCCGGCGGCAAACAGCCCGGCGACATCGGCGGCCTGCACCGGGCCATACGCATAGCGACGTCCCGCGATCTCGACCTCCACGAGCGGCTCGAGCCACAGCAGGCCGCGCGAGCCGTTGCGAACCAAATCGATCTCGATGCCGCGCTTGGCGGCCTCGGCGGCCAGCGCTGCGGCGGTGGCGTCCGCGCCCACGGAGCGGGCGGCGGCGTCCCGGGGGACGAAGACCTTGAGCGCGCTCATCGGCTTCCCCGCGCCTGCGAGACGACTTCATCGAACCGCTCGGGCGTCACACGACCCACGATCTGCTCGTCGAGCATCAGCGAGGGTCCGAGCGCGCAATTGCCCAGGCAGTACACCGGCTCGAGACGGATGGCACCATCGGCGGTGCTGGCATGAAAATCGATGCCGAGCGCGGCCTTGGCATGTGCCTCGAGACCGGCCGCACCGAGTGCCTGACAAGCCTCGGCGCGGCACAAATGCAAAACGTGCCGGCCGCCGGGGGTGCTGCGAAAATAATGGTAGAAGCTCACCACGCCGTGCACTTCGGCAATCGAGAGATTGAGCTCGCGCGCGATCAGCGGCACGGCATCCGGGGGTACCCAGCCGAGTGCCTCTTGCACGGCGTGCAGGATGGGCAGCAGCCCCCCTGGCAGCTCCTTGAGGCGAGCGCAGGCGGCCAGCACCGCAGCCCGTTCCTCGGCCTTGAGCGAAGACGCCGGCTCGACCTTGATTGGTATGACCCGCCGCGGCGGGGACTCGGAACTCGTCGGGGGCTTGGCCATGCTGATATATTAACCCGAAAGCCAGCGGGTTGATGAGGCCTAATCCCCCCTTCCCGATGGAAATATTTGCCTACGCGCCTATGCTCCCCCCGATGACAACCACCCTGCAGCGCAAGATCGGCCCCCTGACCGTCTCCCCCATTGGCTTCGGCTGCATGAATCTGAGCCACGCCTACGGCACGCCGCCCGGGCCGCGGGAGGCGGCCGCCGTGCTCGAGCGCGCCTTGGATCTCGGGGTCGATCATTTCGATACCGCCACCCTCTATGGCTTCGGCGCCAACGAGGAACTGGTGGGGCGTACGCTCGGGCCGTTTCGTGCGCGCTTCACCCTGGCGAGCAAGTGCGGCATCAGCGGCGTGCGCAATCCGGAGGGCATCCGCCGCGTCATCGACGCCCGCCCGCAGGTGCTCATCGAGGCCTGCGAGGCGAGTCTGCGGCGGCTGCAAACCGAGGTCATCGATCTTTACTACCTGCACCGCTGGGACAAAGCGGTCCCGATCGAGGAGAGCATCGGGGCGCTGGCGCAGCTCGTGCGGCAGGGCAAGATCCGTGCGATCGGCCTGTCCGAGGTCTCGGCCGGCACCCTGCGGCGCGCGCAGGCGATACACCCCATCGCCGCGGTGCAGAGCGAATACTCGCTCTGCACCCGCAATCCGGAGATTGCCGTGCTCGATGCCTGCCGCGAACTCGGCGCCGCCTTCGTGGCCTTCAGCCCGCTGGCACGCGGCTTTTTGAGCGGCGAGCTGCAGGACGTCACGCAACTCGCGGCCAAGGACATCCGCCGCGCCATGCCGCGGTTCGAACCGCACCACCACGCGGCAAACCTCGAGCTGCTGACCGCCTACCGGGAACTCGCCCAAAGTGCCGGCTGTTCGCCGGCGCAATTGGCGCTCGCGTGGCTGATCGGCCGCGCGCCGCACGTCATTGCGATACCCGGCACCACCCGTACCCTGCATCTGGAGGAGAACCTGGGCGCACAGCGCATGCGTTTGACGCCCGACATCGCGGCGCGGCTCGATGCGCTGATCAACCAGCGCACCGTGGCGGGTGAGCGCTACAACGCGGCGACCCAGGCCGAAGTCGATACAGAGGAATTCCCCGCCGCGTGAGATGCCGGGCGCCCGCAAGGGGTATAAACTAAGGCCCGTACGCTGATAGCGCGCCCGGACATGAAACACATGCCTCGCGTCGGTTGGACATGGCTGATGGTGCTGGTGCTTTTCGCCCCACGGGGTATGGCGTCGACCCCCGTGGCCGCACCGGCGATTCCGCCCGCGGCGTCCGCCGATGCCATCGATCAGCTCACCGAAATCATGGTGCAGACGCGCGAACCGCGCTTCGTCGCGCCGACGCGGCGTGATCAAATCGGCCGCATTTGGGCGCCGGTCTTCATCAACGGCCGGGGTCCTTTTCGTCTGGTTCTCGACACCGGCGCCAGCAGTTCGGGGGTGACCGCGATGGTGGCGCTCGCGCTCGGTCTGCCGACCGATCAATCACCGCCCGTGACGTTGCGCGGGGTCACGGGTTTCGCCACCGTGCCGACCATCCGCGTCGACACGCTGAGCGTCGGGGATCTGGCCGTGGACTCTCCGCTGCTGCCGATCGTGCCCGACGCGCTCGGCGGCGCGCAGGGCGTGTTGGGCTCCGAAGGGCTGTCGAACAAGCGCATCTTCATCGACTTCCGCCATGACCAGATCATCATCACTTATTCGCGCGGCGAGCGTTCGCAGCGTGATTTCGTGAGCGTGCCGTTTCGCTCGACGCGCGGGCAGTTGATCGTGATCGATGCGCGGGTCGGCGATGTGCCGACCAAGGCCATCATCGACACCGGCGGACAGACGACCATTGGCAATATGGCACTGCGCGAGGCGTTGGCGCACAGCTCCCGCCGCTTCCACGGCAAGCCCGATCAAATCATCGGCGCGACGCTCGATGTGCAGGAGGGCGAACTCATCGCCACGCCGGCCATCCAACTCGGTGAGATCCAGATCCGCGACTCGGGCGTCACCTACGCGGACATGTACATCTTCAAGCAGTGGAAGCTCACGACCGAGCCGGCCATCATGATCGGCATGGATGCCTTAGGCACGCTCGATACCCTCATCATCGATTACAAGCGCCACGAATTGCAGATGCGGATGCCCCACATCGGTTGATGGGTCCGCCCGGCCGGCGCTGCTTTTTTCGCAGGATTGGGCGAGAATGGGATGTCCAAACCGCGCGGGGAAAGTGATGACGAACAAGCCGATGATAGGAGTGGCCGCGGTCGTGGTGGTCGCCGGTCTCGGTACGGCGTACTACCTGCACCACCGCGGCGCGCAGACGGCTCCCGCGCCCGCCATCGCGCAGAGCGTCCCGGCCGCGGCGGAGCCGCCGATCGAACACCCGGTGCCGGCGGCGGGCGGCGAGACGGCCTCGAAGGTTCCGCTGCCCGCCCTCGAGGACAGCGATCCGCCCATGCGCGATGCGCTCGGCGACGCAATCGGGGCAGATGCGGTCATGCGCTACCTGGTGCCCGAGAACATCATCCGGCATCTGGTGGTCACCATCGACAATCTGCCGCGCCAAAAGGTGCCCGTCGACAGACGTCCCACGGTCACCGTGCCGGGCCCGTTCCTGGCGGACGGCGATGAATTACATGCGACGCTCGACCCGAAGAATTTCGCCCGCTACGAACCGCTGATCGCCGTTTTGCGCGGGCTCGACATGCAAAAAACCGCGCAGGTGTACCTGCGTTTCTATCCGCTGTTTCAGCACGTGTATCAGGACCTGGGGTATCCGAACGGTTATTTCAACGACCGCCTGGTACAGGTCATCGACTCGCTGCTGAAGACCCCGCAGCCCGCCGGGCCGCTCGAGTTGACCCGGCCCAACGTCATGTACACCTTTGCCGATCCGGATCTCGAATCACGCCCGGCGGGCCAGAAGCTCCTGCTGCGCATGGGGCCGCAGAACGCGGCGGTGGTCGAGGACAAGCTCAAGGAGTTGCGCGTCATCATCACCGCGGCGCCCCCCAAGCGCTGACGGGGGATCCCGGCCCCAGCGTGCGGGGTGCGCCCCGGGGACGGGTTACATTCGCTTCACGGAGCTAGCCGGTTTTGGAAGTGTGACGTTATATGCGTCAGGAGCGGCGTTTTTTACATACGCTGGCGTGTAAACCTCACTATGGCGGGCACCATGTCGAAACTTCCCGATCAGCCTTCTTGCACCCCCCCGACGGTTCAAAAAATCATCTTCTTGGGCTTTTGCGCCGCCGGCTTATTGGGCGGCTGCGTGGTCGCACCCCCGCCCCCAGCCCGTGTTTACGTCGCGCCGCCGCCGCCTCCGGCCGTGTACGTGGCGCCGGCTGCGGAGGTCGAAATCCAGGCCAACGAGCCGCCGCCGCCGTTACCCGACTATCAGCAGCCGCCCTGTCCCGAGGACGGGTATCTGTGGACGCCCGGGTACTGGGCGTGGGCCAACGGGGGCTATTATTGGATTCCCGGCACCTGGGTGCAGCCGCCGCGCGTCGGCGTGCTGTGGACGCCGGGATACTGGGGCTTCAGCGCCGGGGTCTATGGCTTTCATGCCGGCTACTGGGGACCCCACGTCGGCTTCTATGGCGGCGTCAATTACGGCTTCGGCTATGTCGGCGTCGGCTATGCCGGCGGTCACTGGGCGGGCAATTCCTTCGCCTACAACACCGCGGTGGTGAACGTGAACACCACGGTCATTCACAACACCTACGTCAACAACGTCACCGTCAACAACGTCACGGTGAACAAGGTGAGCTATAACGGCGGCGCCGGCGGCGTCGCGGCGACCCCGACCCCGGCGGAGCGTACGGCCATGCAGGAGCCGCATACGCCGCCGACGCCGGCACAGCATCAGCACGTGCAACAAGCGGTGAGCAACCCGGCCCTGTCGGCCAAGGCGAATGGCGGACATCCGGCGATCGCGGCGACCCCGAAACCGGGTGCCTTCAATGCCCCCGGTGTGGTGGGAGCGAAAGGGGCGGCCCCGATGGCCCCGCATGCCATGAGCCCGAATCCCGCGGTGGCGGGAGCGGCCGGCGCGCATCCGAACGCCCCGGGCACGGTGCCTGCCAACGGTAATGTCCATCCGAACGCCCCGGGCACCGTGCCCGCCAACGGTAATGCGCATCCGAACGGTACCGCGCCGGCGACCGTTGCCAAGGCCCCGCCCGCGAAACCCCAACCGCCGAAGGCTCCCCCGAAGCGGCCGCCCGCCGAGAAGCACGAGGGCGAGGGCAAGTAGGCAGTAGCAAGTCGCGCAGCAAACATCCCTCGCGTCCCATCGGCCTTCAAAGGCCGGTGCGGCGCGAGGGTTTTTTTTTGGCGCCGATTACGGCGGCACCGCGGGGGCTTTGACCACCGGCAATTCGACAAAGCTCGCCGCACGCCCGCCATCGAAAATCTTGATCGTGGCTTTTTGGTAATCGCCGGGCTTGGCAAAAAAGATGTTCTCGACGTAGCGCTGCGGATTGCGGTCATAGAGCGGAAACCAGCTCGACTGCACCTGCACCATGATGCGATGCCCGGGCAGGAACACATGGTTCACCGTCGGCAGCGCGAACCGGTACAGCTGATTCGTGCCGGCCGGAATGGGTTTCGGGTCGCTGAATGAGTCGCGGTAGCGGCCGCGCAGGATGTCGGCCGACACCATCAATTGGTAGCCGCCCATCTTCGGGTCCCGCCCCATTTCGTCCGGATACACGTCGATCAGCTTGACCACGAAATCCCCGTCGGTGCCACTGGTGGCGGCGATCAGATTGGCGATCGGCTCGCCGCTCAACTTGAGCGGTGCGCGCAGGATGGGCGTCGTGAAACTCAAGACATCGGTGCGCGACGCGGCGTTGCGCTGATCGCTCACCAGCCAGGTCTGCCAGCTCGACTCGCCGTCGTCCTCGATATGGATCGGGCGCGGCAGGTAGGGCACCGGCTTGGCCGGATCGGCAACGTAGGATTCGAAGCTCGAAGCGCCGGGCGTCGCCGCGCCGGGCACCTCCAACCCCAAGCCACCGCCCGGTTGCAGGTAGAAGTGCGTGGGCTCGATGCGGCAGGCGGCGGCACAGCCGGCAGGCCAGTGGGGCAAATTGAGCCAGCGATTGGTGCCGGTCTCGAACGCGCTCACCGCGGCGATGTCGAGCGGCGGCGCGTCGTCCTTGAGGAAGTGATCCAGGAACGGGCGCAGCAGGTGCCGGCGGAAATACTGTGCGGTGTCGCTGCCGAATTCGATGGCACCGATGCGGCTGCCGTCCAGCCGTTCCTGATGGTGAAACCACGGCCCCAGCACCAGAAACACGTTCGGGTCGCCGGACTGACGAACCTGCAACGCCTTGTACAGGGCGATGTTGCCGTAGATGTCCTCCTGGTCCCACAGGCTGTGAACCAGCATCACGGGCACGGTCACGCCCTGTGCGGCGAGAATCTTGTCGAGCGCCTGGTCCTGCCAGAATGCATCGTAGGCCGGGTGAGCCATCAGCTTTTGCGCGAAGCCGAGTTGTTCGAGTCCGTGCAGCCGCGCCATCCCGCCGGCGGAGCCCGCCGCGAGCCAGCTGTCGTAGTCATCGTAATGATCCGACCACCAGGGCACATCGCTCGCGCGGGTGGCCTCTTGTTCGTGGGCGTAAACCAGGCTGTCTTGGCGGAAGGCGCCGTTGTGAAACCAATCATCGCCCCTCCAACCATCGACCATGGCATTGATGGGCACCGCGGCGCGCAGCGCCGGATGCGGGTGCACGAGCGCCATCAAGGCGGTGAACCCATCATAGGAGATGCCGAGAATGCCGACCTTGCCGTTCGATTCGGGCAGGTTTTTCACCAGCCAATCGATGGTGTCGTAGGTGTCGGTGGCATGGTCCACCGGCGTCGGATTGAGCGGTCCGTGCAGCGCACGGGTCAGCACGTAATCGCCCTCCGAACCGTGCTTGCCGCGCACGTCCTGCGAGACGCGAATGTAGCCGCCGTCGGCGACCGCTTCGTCGGCCACGTCGGCGCTGTCCATGACCGCCGCAAGGTGAGCGCTGGTCGCGCCGGCAATCCGCGCCCGCGCGCCATACGGGGTGCGGGTGAGCAGAATGGGGGCGCGCTGCGCGCCGTGCGGAATGAGGATCACCGTGTGCAACCTGACCCCGTCGCGCATGGCGATCATCACGTCGCGTTCGGTGTAATCGAAACCGTCGACGCGCACCGTGAACGCCGCCGGCACCTCGCTCAAGGGTCCCTCCGGCACGCCCGGGTCGGCGGCGCGGGCGAACGGGCCAAACAGGAGCGAACCGAGCAGGAGCGAACCGAGCAGGAGCGGGCTGAGCAGCAGGGCGCCGAGCCGGGCTGCCCGCAGCGGTGCGGACTTCGGTCCGAGCATGAGCGCTAGCCCGGCCGCGAGCAGGCACAGTGCCCCCGCGGTCATGAAGGCCGGCAGGTAGCTCGCGAGTTCGGTGCGCGAGAGACCGGCGCCGAAGGCCGCGGTGGCCGCTCCGAGCTGATGACCGGCGAACACCCATCCGAACACCAGCGTCGATTTCTCGCGCCCGTAGGTCTGCACGCTGATGGCCACCGTGGGCGGGACGGTGGCGATCCAATCCAGTCCGTAGAACAACGCGAACGCGGACAATCCCAAATAACTGAATTGGGCGAGCGGCAAATAGATCAAGGACAAGCCACGCAGTCCGTAATACCAGAACAGCAGGTTGCGCGGGTTGTACCGGTCCGACAGCCAGCCTGAGGCCACGGTGCCGATAAAATCGAATACGCCCATGGTGGCGAGCACGCCCGCCGCCGCGACCTCGGTGAGTCCCTTGTCGGAGCAGAACGGAATGAAATGGGTTTGGATCAACCCGTTGGTGCTTGCGCCGCAAATGAAAAAAGTCGTGAACAAGATCCAAAAGGTCCGCGTGTGCGCCGCGTCTCGCAACGCCGCCAGGGCTGCGCCGATCGGTCCGGCGACGGGCCCAGGCGGCGCGACGGCCACCGCCGGCGCTGCACCGGTGAACCTTTCCGCGCCGTAGGGCTCGAGCCCGACATCCGCAGGGCGATCCCGCAGCAGGATCCACGCCACGGCCGCCGCCGCCATGAGCAGCACACATACGATCATGAGCGCACTGCGCCAACCCATGCGGGTGGCCACCGCCGCGAGCAGCGGCAGGAAGATCAGCTGGCCGGTCGCGGAGCTGGCGGTCAACAGCCCCACGATGAGCCCGCGGCGCGCGCTGAACCAGCGCGTGGCCACGGTGGCGGCCAGCACGAGCGCGGTCAAGCCGGTGCCGATACCCACCGTCACGCCCCACAGCAACTCGAGTTGCCACAGATGCGTCATGGCGAGCGAACACGATAGCCCGAGGCAGATCAAGGTGAGCGCGCTCACCGTCACGCGTCGCAGTCCGTAGCGGTTGAGGAAGGCCGCCGCGAATGGGCCCATCAGCCCGAACAGCAGCAGCCGTATCGCGAGGGCCGACGAAATGGCGGCCGTGGACCAGCCGAACTCGCGCTGCAGCGGCAACAGCAGCACGCCCGGGGCGCCGACCGCCGCGGCGGTGACCAGCATGACCAGAAAAGTGGCTGCGGCCACCACCCAGCCGTAATGCAGACGCCGCCCCGCCAGGGCGGCGGCGAGTCGGGTGCTGATCGACATGCCCTTACGGTCTCCTTGCGGCAACGCCTGCCCGGGGGCATGATCGTCGCATAAGAGGGTCTGCGGAAGCGAGTTACCGAAAACATCCGTCGGTGCCGCCCGGCGGCAATGAGCAGGAGGGCATGCCTATGAGTTCCTTGTCCGTGACCACATCCAACGGCGTCGCGACTTTGAGCATCCAGCGACCGGCTGTCAGCAATGCCATCGACATCACCATCATCCGCGCGATGCACCTCGCGCTCGATCAGATACAAAAAGGCGACAGCGGCGCCCGGGCGGTGGTGATCACCGGCAGCAACGAGGTGTTCTGCAGCGGCCTCGACCTGCATTCGATCGACTTGAAGACCCAGCAGGCGCGCCAGCGCGCGCATTTCGAAATGCGTCGTTTCATGGATCCGCTGATCCTGCGCTTGAGCGGTTTCCGTTTCCCGATCGTCGCGGCGGTGAATGGCGCCGCGGTCGGCGCCGGCATGAGCCTGGCGCTCGCCAGCGATATCATCGTCGCGGCACAAAGCGCCTATTTTTGCCCCTCATTCGCACGGCTCGGCCTGGTCCCGGATGCGGGCATCACCTTTCATCTCGCGCGCCGCATCGGCGGCGGCCGCTCCTTGGCGGCGCTCATGCTCGCGGAAAAAATTCCCGCTGCGACCGCGCTCGAGTGGGGCCTTGCGTATTCGGTCGTGCCCGACAGCGAGGTGGTCGCGCGCGCGCAGGAAGTCGCGCATCGGCTCGCCATCGGGCCCTGCGCGGTACTCGGCCAGATCCGCGCCCTGCATGCCTCGACCTTCGACAACTCCTTGCAGGAGCAATTACGCGCCGAACGCAGCGCCCAGGAGATGACGCTGGAGACGCACGATTGCGTCGAGGGCGTGCGCGCCTTCTTCGAGAAGCGCGAGCCGCACTTTTCAGAGCATTGAGCTGGACAGCGGTGGGGCGGGCATCGAGCGCGCGCGCAGCTCGCACAGCGCCCTGATGTCCTCGGGCGTGGTGCGGCAGCAGCCGCCGATCAGCCGCGCACCCGCCCGATGCCAGGCCGACGCCTGCACGGCGAACGGGCTCGCGGCCGCGGGACCGCCCCAGCGCTTGGCCGCGGCGTCATAGCATTCGCCCGAGTTGGGGTACGCGAGGAGCGGCTTGTCGGTGTGCCCGCGCAGGTGGCCCAGCAGTTCGAGTACATGCTCGGGTGCGGTGCAGTTCAGTCCGATCGCGGCGATCTGCGCATGTCCCTGCAGGGCGGCGGCGCATACCGCGATTTCCTCCCCCTCGCAGTCGTGTGCCCCGTCGCGGCAGGAAAAACTCACCCAGGCCGTCATGGCCGGAAATTCCTCGAGGAGTTTCGCCAGCACCAGCGCCTCGCGCAGACAGGGAATGGTCTCGAACGCCAGCAGATCCGCCCCTGAACCGGCCAGCAATTCCAAGCGTGGGCGATGAAACGCGGCCAGGGCCGCATCGTCGATGGCGTAGTGGCCGCGGTATTCGGAGCCATCCGCCAGCATCGCGCCATACGGGCCCACCGAGGCGGCGATGAGCGGGCGGGTGCGGTTCGTGCGGTTTTCGAGGTTCGACCAGAATTCATCACGCGCCGCGGCCGCGAGATCGACCGCGGATTGCAGCATTCGAGCCGCCTCGTGCCGCCCGAGTCCGTGTCGCGCGAAAGCCTCGAAGGTCGCCTGGTAGGTGGCGGTGGTCGCGACATCGGCGCCGGCGCGAAAGTAATCCAGGTGCACCGCGCGGATCAGATCGGGCCGCTCGAGCAGGCATTTCGCCGACCAGAGCGGGTCGGCGAGATCCGCGCCGCGCCGCTCGAGTTCGGTGGCGAGCGCACCGTCGAGCACCAGCCAGGGAAGCACGGCGAGGCGCTCGGCGATGGGGCTCGGGGTCGAGGGGCTATGCATTGAGCCGCCGCGCGCCGCTCAGATAGCCGTTGCCGGCGATGAAAAAACGCAGCCGCGCCTCGGCGCCCTTGGTGAGTCCGATGCGCACGCTTTCACCGATCGTATCCGGCGCGCGGCCGTCGTCGCCGAGCCACAAGGGCCCGCGCCGCGTGAGGTCGATCCCATCGTCTCGGCGGTCCACTCCGAGCGCCGCGCTCAGGCGTCCGGGACCGCGCGTGAGGTCGCGCGCCGCTCCGGCGCGCCGCGCGTGGCGCATGTGCTCGATGCCGCAGAGCGGTTCGAGCGCGCGCAGCAACACGCCCGCGCCGACGCCCGCGGCTTCGCTCGACACGTTGAGCATGTATGAGGTGCCGTAGCACAGGTAGACGTAGGCATGTCCGGCCTCGAGAAACAGCGACCGATTGCGCGGCGTCATGCCGTTGAACGCATGGCAGGCCGGATCGCCCTCGAGATACGCCTCGGTCTCGACGATGCGTCCCATGAGGAGGCGGGCGGGGGTCGTGCCACGCGCGCTCTGCGCGCCCCTGCGGGTGCCCCATTCGCGCACCACAATCTTGCCGAGCAGGAAACGCGCGAGCGCCACGGTGTCGCGCGGCAAGGTCCGGCGCTCGAGCGGCCTGACGCGCGCCGGGAGCTCGACGCGCGCCGGCGGGTCGATGTCCGCGGGTGTCGTCGGCGATGTTACTCTGGCGCGGTTCATGGGCTTTGTAGGATTATTGTGACCCCGCCCCCGGCATTCAAGTCTTATTCGATTGCGCTTCCGGTCGGCGTGCTGCTCATTGCGATGGTCAGCATTCAAATGGGGGCGGCGCTCGCGAAGGGTCTGTTTCCGATCGTCGGCGCCACCGGCACCACCGCGCTCAGGCTCGCGCTCGCGAGCCTCATGTTGCTCATCGTCTGGCGGCCGTGGCGGATGCGGCCGAGTGTGCGCGAATGGCGCTCCATCGCCCTGTACGGGCTCGCGATGGGATGCATGAATCTGTTCTTTTATTTGTCGCTCTCCCGGATTCCGCTCGGCATCGCCGTCGCCCTGGAATTCACCGGACCCCTCGCCGTCGCCATCGCGGGCTCCCGCCGGGCCATCGATTTTTTATGGATCACGTTGGCGGTGCTCGGCTTGCTGGCGCTGCTGCCCCTGGGGGCGCAGTCCAGAGCGCTCTCGAGCACGGGTGTCATTTACGCCTTGTGCGCGGGATTTTGCTGGGCGTTGTACATTTTGTTCGGACAGAAGGCCGGCACGGCGCACGGCGGCGCGAGTGCGGCGCTCGGCACGCTCATCGGCGCGCTCGTCATCGTGCCGATCGGCGTGGTGCAGGCCAAATCGGCGCTGTTTGCGCCGTCACTGCTGCCGGCGGCCTGCGGGATCGCGCTGTTGTCGAGCGCACTGCCGTATTCATTGGAAATGTTCGCCCTGACGCGCCTGCCGGCCCGCACGTTTGGCGTGCTCATGAGCCTGGAGCCGGCGCTCGGCGCCCTGTCGGGTCTGGTCTTTCTGCACGAAACCCTCACGCCGGTCCAGTGGGGCGCCATTGCCTGCATCATGTTCGCCTCCGGCGGCAGTGCGGCGACGGCCCGCCAGGGCTGGCCGGCTCCGCTGCCCGATTGATCAGCCGATGAAGTTGATGGCGAGATACAGCACGCCGGCGCCCGCCAAGGTCATCGCGGTGGTGAGAAACTTCGGATGCGCGTGGTAGCTCTCGGGGATCAAATCGCTGGCGCCGATGTAGAGAAAAAATCCGGCGAACAGCGCGAGCACGATGCCGAATCCCTCGCGCGGCAGCGCGAACCAACGCGTGGCGGCGATGCCGAGCACCGGCGCCACGGCATCGAGCAGCAGCCAGCGGAATGCGCGGGTGCGATCGCCGCGATTTTTCAGCACCACATTCATGGTGTTGATGCCGTCGGAAAAATCGTGGGTGAGGACCGCAATGGTGACGACGATGCCGACGGCGCGGGAGGCCTGGAAGGCAAATCCGACCGCGACGCCGTCGAGCAGGCTGTGGCAGCACAGCACGGCCGCCGCGGCCGCCCCGCGCGGCGCAGCGGCGCCGTGGAAAAAAACGATGCGATCGAGCACCAGGTAGGCGAGAAACCCGAGCGCCGTCCACGAAAAAATGGCGCCCGGGGTGTGAAAGGCGCTGCCGAAGTTGACCGCCTCGGGCAGCAGATCGAAGAACGCGACGCCGATGACGGCGCCGGCGCTGAACCCCAGGATCAAATGCAGCTTGTCGCGCAGGCCGAGCGCCAGCATGCCGCCGGCCATCGTGCTCGCGAACGCCGCTGCGGCGATGAGTGCAAGTATCACGTGCGATGCATTCCTTGACCCCGCGCCACGGCCGCCGGGTTATATTGCCGCCTCAAGCATCTGCTTTCCGGAGGCCAGCGTGACATACGAGGCATATCATAAACGTAAAATCGGCGACCACGTGCTCAAGCCGGAGACCCAGATGATGGGTTACGGCTACGATCCTTCCCTCTCGGAAGGTTCGCTCAAGCCGCCCATATTCCTCACATCGACTTTCGTCTTCAAAACCGCCCAGGACGGCAAGGACTTCTTCGATTTCAGCTCGGGCCGGCGCGAGCCGGACGCCGGCCAGGCGACCGGACTGGTCTATTCGCGCTTCAACAATCCGAACCTCGAAGTGCTCGAGGATCGGCTCGCGCTGTGGGAGCAGGCCGAGGCGGCCGCGGTGTTCTCGAGCGGCATGTCGGCGATCTCGACGGCGCTGTTTGCCTTCGTGCGCCCCAACGATGTGATCCTGATGAGCCAGCCCCTGTACGGCGGCACCGAGACGTTGATCGAGAAGACCTTGCC
>Ga0181534_10001180_pt1 | contig 17347 bp, 11 predicted proteins | sample PEATcosm2014_Bin_37_FD_119758 | JGI IMG/M metagenome (GOLD analysis project Ga0181534, IMG submission 119758) | Peatland microbial communities from MTU Mesocosm Facility, Houghton, MI, USA - PEATcosm2014_Bin17_10_metaG | ecosystem: Environmental > Terrestrial > Soil > Wetlands > Peat | place... | reverse complement strand
GCCGAGTGCGGGCGTGCTGCTTGAGATTCTGGTGCCCGAAGGAGAAACCGTTCTCGTCGGTGGACGTGTTGCGGTCATTGGTGAGGGTGACGCGAGCTCGGCGCCGAGTCCTTCGCCGGCTCCCGCGCCCGCGGCCTCGAATGAAGTAAGTGCACCTACGCCACCCGCCGCCACCAAAACGCCCAGCACGCCGGTTCCGGCGACACCACCGGTTGCTGTAGTTCCCACTCGTCAAGCGACGAGTGATGGAGAGGCGGGTGTCGTCACCTCGCCCGTCGTTCGTCGCATCTTGGCTGACGGCGGCGTCGAGCCAGCGGCCATTAAGGGCACAGGACCTGGTGGCGCCATTACGCGACGAGACGCTGAGCGCGCCGTCGCTAACGGTCCCACCGACGAATTGCTCGTGCCATTAAGCAATGGTCGAAGGCGCATGGGTGAGCACATGGTGGCGTCGTCACAAACAACGCCGCACGGCTTCGTGGTGGTGGAAGTGGACGCCAGCATTGTTGATCGACTCGACCTCGTGGGAAGAGAAACCCGTGATGGTGCGCACCTGAGTGACGAGATGCTCGTTGCTCTTTCAGCCGTTCGGGCTCTTGGTGAGTTTCCGTTCCTCAACGCCACCTACGCCGATGACGAATTGGTCGTGCATCGCACCATCAATCTGGGGCTCGTTCGTACCCAAAAGGACGACGGCATGCTCGTTCCGGTGGTGCACGCCGCTGCTGGTCTGACGCTTCGTGCGCTTGCGCGCCGAGTAGCTGATCTTGACGAGCGTCTTTCAACTCGCCAATTGACGACCGACGACCTCATGGGTGGAACGTTCACGATTCTTGGAGCGCCTAATGAGCAGACGCTGTGGACTCAACCCATCATTATCCAACCGCAGGTAGCTGTTTTGTCCGCCGGTGCCGCGCGATTGGTGCCCGTGGTTGAAATGGTGAACGGTGCGCCGAGCATTGTGCTTGGTCGACGAATAATGTTGGGCCTCACGTTTGACCACCGAGTCTGTGAGCCGACAATTGCCGCGAACTACCTGCAACGAGTCGGAGAACTCCTCGCGGGATTTGACGTTGAGGGTGAACGCTAAGTGCTTCGACGTCGCCACCTAGGACGCGTTGCGTTCCTTGAGGCGAACGATTTACAGCGAGCGCTGCTCCATTCACCAGACGATTATTTGTTGCTCATGGAGCACCCGCCGACGTACACGAAGGGCATCCGAACGCTCGATGAGCATTTTCTCGTCCCCGAAAGTGAACTCGATGCCGTAGTGGTTGACGCCGATCGCGGTGGAGACGTTACCTATCACGGGCCGGGACAAATCGTGGCGTGGGCCATTGTCACAGTTGCTGACGATCCCTCGGCCGGGAAAAAGCACGTCACTTCCTTGGAAGATGCCGTCATAGCGACGGTGCAGCATTTTGATGTTGATGGTCGACTCGGGCAAGTCGGTCGCCTCGAAGGATTTCCTGGCGTGTGGGCACGACTTGACGACGTTCCCCACAAGATTGCGGCTGTAGGTGTTCGCACCGAAAGAGATGATGCAGGTCGTCGACGCACGTTGCACGGTGTGGCTCTCAACGTCAACGTTGATCTCGCCGCGTTTAACGCCATCGTGCCCTGTGGCATCGTGGGAAAACCCGTGGGGTCTCTCACCAGCTTGGGACTAGAAGTGTCGCTACGCGACGTCGAGGACCAACTAGATCTCGAGCTAACGAGTCGACTGAGCACGGAGAATTCCTACGCGAGCGTCGAGCGCGCTATAGCGACGTGGACGTCAGAGCGTCCCTTACTTCGCCGGCTTCGAAAGGCGGGCGTCAATCCCGAAGACGGCCTTTCCATTCATGATCGAAAGCCCGAATGGCTACGTATTCCCGCACACATGGGAAATGAATATCAGTCGCTACGTACGCTCACGGAAGATTTGAGACTCGTCACGGTCTGCGAAGAGGCCGGATGTCCAAATATTTTCGAATGTTGGTCGCAGGGCACGGCCACGTTCATGGTGAACGGTGAGCGTTGCACTCGGGCGTGCGGATTTTGTCTCGTTGATACGAGAAAGCCCATGCCGCTTGATCCATCGGAACCCGACCGCGTAGCTGAAGCGGTGGTGCGCCTTAATCTTTCTCACGCCGTCATAACGTGCGTGGCACGCGACGACTTGGACGACGGTGGCGCTGGTGCCATTGCCGCCACGATTCGAGCCATTCGCGAGCGTAAGCCCGACACGGCCGTAGAGGTATTGACGAGTGATTTGAAGGGCGACCCCGACGCTTTGCAGATGCTCATTGATGCTTCGCCGGACGTGCTGAGTCATAACGTGGAGACGGTGGCGCGACTGCAGCACGCGGTACGACCGAGCGCTGGTTACGCCCGCTCATTGACCGTGCTCGCTCGAAGCGCCAAGGCGGGAATTACTACCAAATCGGGCCTCATGGTCGGTCTGGGTGAAAAGGCCGACGAAGTTGCAGAGGTTCTGGTCGACATGGCTTCGGTGGGCGTGTCCATCGCCACGATTGGTCAATATTTACGTCCCAGCGAGCAACATCTGCCGGTGGCGCGTTGGTGGACACCCGAGGAATTTGAGGAATTGGCACAGGTGGGTCGCTCGCTCGGACTTTCTCACGTGCAATCCTCACCGCTCACGAGGTCGAGCTATCACGCGCGCGAGGCCTTGGCGGCTTCGACACCCGTGTCGGTTTCGCTTCGTCGCTAGTACGACGTTGGCGTTGAGGGCTGAGTGGTGCCGGCGGGGCCGGAACCAAAAAGAGAAAGAACGTTCACCGTGGCTCGGCGTATGGGCAGCGTGACGTTGGCGATTGGCGGCGCCAACATATAACCCTGTTGGAGGGTGTACAGGTTGGGAAAATTCGAAAGGTCGTAGATCCAGTGGCCAGTTCCCGAACAAAAAACACCACCACCGTCGGGTTGAGCAACGTACGTCACGTCGCTTTCGCCGCCCCCAACACTCGAGCGAGCAAGAATTTCTACGTTGTCCGGATTGACGGCGGTGGTGACGTAGTGATTGAATTCGCCACCGAGGGCGTTGGGAAGAACAGAGCCGTTGCTCAGTCCCGTGTTCGCCCACAACCAGGTGGAGGCGTTTTCCACTTCGAGTGATCCGGTACCGTCAACGCCTCCCCAGTACGACCCAGAAAAAGTGCTTGAGGCAATGCCGGACGGATAGTCCTGCCAGTTGACAGTGGCGAGTTGTGGATTCGTTGCCATGATCGGATCGGCAGTGGATCGATAGTTCACCATGAGTCGGTATTGCCCGTTCACGCTTGGTTCAAAACGGATCTTTCGGTAAATAAAGTTGGCGCCAAAGAAGGACACGTTGAGACCATTGTTGACGGCGGTAGTGACGGCATCGCGCATCGCGGGGGAGTAATACTCGTCGTGGCCGAGAGATAACAACGCCTGGTGCGAGGAAAGCAAGTCTCCTCGCTCGTGAAGATCCAGACTTGTCCAGTACGTCATGTCCAGACCAAGTTGTTCGGCCAAGAACAACAATGGAAATTCGTTTCCGAGAAAGTCACCGGCACCGTTTTGCATGGACCGCGAATAGGGTCGATTAAAAGAAACAACGTCGGCTCGCGTGGCGTCGTTGAAGCCGTCGTCACCGTCTTGATTGGCACCACGGTAGAGGCTGAAACCACCCCAGGCGTTATACGCCTGCCAGGTCGTCACGGAACTCATGTACACGAAAGCGGCCTTGGACGAATCGTCACGGACGAGGAACGGTACAAAACGACCCGTTTGGTCGGGCGCTACGAGCAGGGCGAGATATTGTCCCGGCGGATAGCGGTGATTAATTGAAAGTTGGAGCGAAGATTCCCAGTGGCAATCGACCGTGCCCAATTGGTCGGGACTGGGAATCGCTTGCATATTCCCGTCGACTTTTGACGACGTTTCGATGAGTCTCGCACCGAGTCCCTGGTAGTACCCCATGCGAAATACTTTTACGATGAAACTTGCATAGGTCGTGGAAACAAACAGATCGAGCGACTCGCCACGATTCACACTGGTGGAACTAGCGTAACCGTCAAGCGCTCCCACGGACGCAGCTTTGTGCGATAACCACTCTGTTGATCCTGCGCGACGATTCTCGTGTCGCAACCACTTGGATGTAGGCAACGTTGTCGCGCCAAGTGCACTCGCGAACGCCTCGCTTGACTGGCCCGCCCACAGCGTCGATCCGGCGAGTAGGCCAATACTTCCGAGCAATTGACGACGATTGAGGGAAAATGGCACCTGGGAGATACTACGGTTGGCGCACCCCGCAATATGGTCGGGCAATAAGAACTTTTAAGAAGTAATCGCTATGCCACGAAATACTTCGCCATTGGGTGATGGCAAATGATGGCGTCGGTGGTCTGTTCAGGGTGCAACTGAAATCCTTCCGAGACACTGACCCCAATGCGACCGGCTTCGAGCAACGTAGCGACCTTCGCGTTATCGGTGAGATCGGGACACGCCGGGTATCCCCACGAATAACGACCGCCGCGGTACTGCTGGCGAAAAAGACCCGTGAGCGTTGGGCCGTCTTCTTGCACGAAACCAAGTTCCTCACGAATGCGGTGGTGCCAAAGTTCGGCCAAGGCTTCGGCCATTTCGACACCGAGACCGTGCAACATGAGGTAGTCGGTGTAACGATTTTCTTCAAAGAGTTCTTGGCAGCGTTCGGAGACTCGTGAACCCATAGTGACGAGCATGAAACTCGCGTAATCATGGTCGGGGCTTTGTTCTTCCCGGAAGAAATCCGCGATGCAGAGATACGGGTCTTGATGCTGGCGGGGAAAGTGAAATCGACAAGCTTCAGTATCTCGTTGGTCGTTGGTGTAAATGATGAGATCTTGCCCATCGGACGCTGCCGGAAAATGTCCCCACACGACCTGGGGAATTAGAAGGTCGTCGGCCTTGGCAATGGCGAGTTGGTCGCGAAGCACCGAACGAACGCGCTCTTTGAACGCACCATCGTCTTCGCCATTTTCGGGACGAAATCCCCATTGATTCCGAAACAGCGCCGTTAGATTCAAATATTCACTTATGTCGTCGAGAGAGACACCCTTGGCTACTCGACTTCCAATAAAGGGCGGAGGAAACAAGGGTGTATCAGCGGGTACTGAGGGGCTTCGCGAAGGAAGCCCCTCGGGCGTGGGTGCTTGACCGTCGCGACTACGACGCGGCACACGTCGCTCTGAGATTTCACGACCGAATAGAGGATCATCGTCTGCGCCACGGCGAAGCTCACCCAAACGGTCGAGAACGCGCAGACCCTCGAATGCGTCCTTTCCGTAGAAGACGCGGCCGTTATAGGTTTCTCGAAGGTCGCGCTCAACGTACGTGCGAGTCAGTGCCGCACCACCGAGCAAGACAGGAATTTTTTCGAACTTTCGATCGTTCATGACTTCTAAGTTCTCACGCATGATGAGCGTTGATTTGACGAGAAGACCACTCATGCCGAGCGCGTCGGCGTTGTGCTCTTCGACGGCGGTCAACATTTCATTGATGCCTACTTTGATGCCAAGATTGACGACCTCGTAGCCATTGTTGGTGAGAATGATGTCGACTAGGTTCTTTCCAATGTCGTGAACGTCGCCCTTCACCGTCGCCAGAACGACCGTTCCTCTTCCACCCTGGTCACTTTTTTCCATAAATGGTTCGAGATATGCCACGGCCATCTTCATGGTTTCCGCACTCTGCAAGACAAACGGAAGTTGCATTTCTCCGCTCGCGAAGAGTTCGCCGACTTCACGCATGCCATCAAGAAGAATGTCGTTCACGATATCGAGCGGCAAAATGGGCTCGTCGAGAGCTTGTTGGAGATCAACTTCAAGTCCGACGCGCACACCGTCGATGATTCGACGGCGCAAGCGGTCGCGTAGGGAGAGATTCTCCAAACTCGGACCCGACGAAGATGAAACGCTTACGCCTTCAAAAAGATGAAGAAGAGCCGACAAGGGGTCGTAGTCATCACTTCTACGGTCATAAATGAGGTCGAGACAGATTCGTCGAGCCTCTTCATCCACTCGTGCAAGGGGGAGAATCTTTGAAGCGTGCACAATGGCGGCGTCGAGACCGGCTTCTGCGCATTCGTGCAAGAACACGCTGTTCAACACTTGTCGGGCGGCCGGATTCAACCCGAACGAAATATTCGATAATCCGAGAATTGTTTGGACACCAGGCAGCTCGGTCTTTAGTCGCCGAATGGCTTCAATTGTTTCAATGCCGTCGCGACGTGAATCCACCATGCCCGTTGACAGTGGCAACGCCAACGTGTCAATAAAAATGTCTTCGGGACTGAGGCCATAGCGCTCAACAGCAAGTTCCGTGATGGCCTTGGCGGCGCGAACTTTCCAATCGGCGTCACGAGCTTGACCCTCTTCGTCGATGCACGTAGCGACGACGCCACAGCCAAATTCGGCGGCGAGCGAGAGAAAGCCATCTAAGCGAGTTCCGGGTCCGTCGCCTTCTTCCAAGTTGACGGAGTTGAGTATGGCCTTTCCGCCCAACCAACTAAGGGCCGCCCGCGCGACTTTGGTTTCGGTGGTGTCAACCATTACTGGCACCGACGATTGCGTGGCGAGTCGGCTCATTAGTTCGTGCATGTCTGCTACGCCGTCGGCGCCGGTGTAGTCAACGCAGACGTCCAAAATGTGGGCACCTTCTTTGATTTGATCACGGCCGATTGCGATGCACGTGTCCCAGTCGCCTTCGAGCATGGCTTCACGAAATTTTTTTGAACCATTGGCGTTCGTGCGCTCACCCACGAGCAGCACTGACTGGTCTTGACGGTAAGGAGTTGCCGAATAAATGGATGCCGCCGATGGCTCCAAGATGGGCGATCGCGGTGCGGGCGTCACATTTCGAACCGCGTCGACGACGTGGCGTAAGTGTTCTGGCGTCGTGCCACAACACCCACCTACGGCGGCGACACCAAACTCAGCGACAAAACGACTGAGGTGTTGCGCAAGCGCCTCAGGTGTGAGGTCGTAGTGCATTAGTCCGTCGACGACGCTTGGAAGTCCAGCGTTCGGCAAACACGCCAGTGGCAGCGGTGCGGTGTCGCTTAGCTGGTGAAGTGGCTCGTACATTTCGACGGGTCCGGTGGCACAGTTGAGTCCGAGCACGTCAATGCCCATGGGGACGAGTGACGTAATCGCCGCGCCAATTTCGGTACCGGGCAACATGCGACCGGTGAGTTCAATCGTGACTTGGGCTTGAATGGGAACACGCCGTCCGTGACGGGCCATGGCTCGGTGGCAGGCGGCAATGGCGGCCTTGCCCGATAAGAGGTCGTACATCGTTTCGACGAGTAGTAAGTCGACGCCACCCTCGAGGAGCCCGTAGGCTAATTCCTCGTAGCTGGCGCTTAGATCCTGGTAGGAAATTTGTCCGAGCGAAGGAAATTTGGTTCCTGGTCCGATTGAACCGGCGACAAACCTCGGTGAACCAGGACTCGCGTATTCGTCAGCGACTCGCCGAGCAATTTGTGCGGAAGCGAGCGCCAATGAATGTGCCTGGTCGGCAATGCCGTATTCGGCGAGGACGACCGAAAAAGACCCGAATGAATCAGTTTCAATGGCGTCAACGCCAACGTCCAAGAACGAGCGGTGCAGGTTTTCAATGATCTTGGGTCTCGTTTGTACCAATATTTCGTTGCAACCTTCAAAGGTGGCGCCACCAAAGTCGTTGGCACCAAGATTGAGCATTTGCAAGTTTGTTCCGGTGGCGCCGTCGTAGATGACGGTGCCGCGAGCGAGCGCGCTGAGATAGGGGTCAGCGGGGTCCACGTGGGTATAAGGAAGGAAGGAAACGGATTCCATTGGACTTTTAGGCTACCCCCGACACGTAGAACTCAGAGCGTTCAACGTGTTCTTGGAGGGACAAAGAAGCCTAACGATACGCTTGGCGAATGAAGATCTACACCCGAGCCGGCGATGACGGTACGACTGGTCTCTACTTTGGTGGCCGTGTGGAGAAAAGTTCTGATCCTATTGAAGTAAACGGTGCCGTCGACGAGGCCCAAGCGTGTTTGGGCTGGGCTCGATCACTGAGTGAAACAGGAAGTCCGATCAACGAGTTGCTAATTCAACTCGAGAGGGATTTATGGGTGCTGATGGCCGAAGTCGCCACGCTGCCTGAAAACCGCCACAAATTGAAGCCCGAACAATCACTGGTCACCCAGTCCATGATTGATCGTCTCGAACAAGAGATTGATCGGCTTTCTTTAGAGATTGAAATGCCCAAAGAGTTTGTAGTGCCGGGTGAGAATCAACTTTCTGCCGCGCTCGACGTGGCGCGAACTGTAATCCGCCGCGCCGAGAGAACGGCTGTTGGTTACGCCATCGAGAATTCTCTTGTCGTGCACTATCTCAATCGATTGAGTGACCTCGCCTGGACGATGGCTCGCTGGGCCGAGGGTCCGATGCATCGCCCGGCGCGCGTTCGTTAAGCAAGAAGAAAGGCTGTCTCATGTCGCGAAATGCTCTTTTAGCCACCGTCAATGATCTCGGTGAATTTTCGAGCGTGGCAATCCCCGTTCGTTTCGATGGTGACTTTGCCCGCGTATCGCCGTTGGTTCCGAGCACGATTGGCGAGCTGACGATTCCACGGGCTCTCGAGGTTCCCTGGTGTTCGCAACAAGGTTTGACGAGCGCCATTGGTTCGTTCGCGGTTGTTCGCAGTTTTGGGCACTGCAACGTGACGTTTATTAGCACAGGCAAAGGAACGATCTCTTTGGATGATTGGCGCCTTATTGCGGCTGCGGCCGTTAAGGGTGCTGGGAAAACGTCCGTCGCCGTCTTGCTTGATATTGATGACATTACAAACTTCCGGTCGGTGGCACAATCGCTGGGCGAAGGCGCACTTCTTAGTTCCTATCGCTATAAGACTGCTGACGCGATCGACACGGTGTTCGCCGTTGTTCCTCTCAGCTCAACGCTTCCTCCCGTGGCTGTCCATGACGACCTCGAAGTTGGTCTTCGTGATGGTGTCGTGATTGGTGACGCCGTGAACTGGGCGAAGTATCTCATTGACACACCGGCAGGATATCTGCCGCCTAAGGAATTCGCAAAAATTGCTCAGTCGCGACTTGAGTCCGACGCGCACGTCAGGGTGAATGTTTGGAACGAAGGAAAGATTAAGGACGAGCGTCTTGGAGGACTACTTGGCGTTAGCCAAGGTTCGGAAGAACCCCCACGCCTCATTTACGCCACGTACGATCCGCGACCAAAGGACAAGTTGCCGCACGTTGTCCTCGTGGGTAAAGGCGTGACGTTTGATTCTGGTGGCTTGTCGCTCAAATCGGGCGAAGGAATGATGACGATGAAAACGGACATGACGGGAGCAGCGGTTGTCCTAAGCGTTCTTTCTGGCGCTAGTCGTCTCAACATCCCCGTCAAAGTGACGGCGATTACACCGGTGACGGAAAATCTTCCGAGTGGTACCGCCACAAAACCCGGCGATGTCTTGACCATACGAAACGGTATGACCATCGAAGTGCTGAACACGGATGCGGAAGGTCGCTTAATACTGGCCGACGGACTCAGTTTGGCCGCCGAAACAAAGCCCGACGCGATTATTGATGTGGCGACACTTACGGGCGCTCAAGCCGTTGCCCTTGGTGACGAAATTGGTGCACTGTTTTCGACGAGCGACGATTTGGCCGAAGAATTATTGAAGGCCAGCGGAGAGTCCGGCGAAGCCTTTTGTCGTCTGCCTCTATTTGATTCTTACGAATCTCATATCGAATCCGACGTGGCCGACATGAAAAACATTGGCAAGCCGGGAAAGGCTGGCTCCATTGCGGCCGCGCTGATTCTTCGACGATTCGTCGGCGAAGAAAACTGGGCTCACCTCGACATCGCCGGTCCCGGTAGGTCCGACGCCGCTAAGGGCTACCGAACTAAGGGCGCCACGGCGTTTGGTGCAAGGACGATTCTTTCGTACCTCACGGACCTCGCGAGTAGCGCCATCGTCGACTAGGTCGTTACTCGTCGCACTCGATGTTTGCGTGTGGGAACATCTCGATCAAGTGAGCGCGACCGAACGTCCTTACCGTCGGAACGACCTACCAATACGGCTCCAAAAAGTTCTTCGTCCGGACCAGCACCAATCCAGGAAAGTACTTCGCTCGTTCGTCGAAAACTTCCCCACAGCGTTGCTTGCCAGTTCGCCTCTTCAAGAAGGAGCAACAGCGCCATGGTGGCCATTGCGGCGTCGGTGTGCCAGTAGGGAAGCGGCCACGTTGAAAGGTCGCCTAAGCCGGAGTTAGCTTTGTCGTCCTCGCTGTATCGATTGGCGTAAAGCTGCGGACTGGACGTAACGAGCACTACGCCGCCCGCTCGAGTTAATCCCGGGGCTCGATTCGCCTCTTTTCGCCACGACTCGTCAGTCGAAAGTGTCATATACGTAGCAACGTCGGCCGCTCCCACCGTGTACATGAACACGCCGGCAGTGTTGCCCGCCGTAGGAGCTCGCAGTGCGTCCGCGCAAAGGCCTTCCAGCCAATCGAGATCGACGGGCGTTGCGTCAAAAGAGCGAACCATTCGTCGAGACGCCAAAATCGCTCGCAGTTGCATCAGATGGGTCTACCAGATGAGCTTGTTGCAATTCCTGACTCAACGGGTAAGATTTAGAGCCAGTCACGAGGAGAAAACGTGTCAACCCCTAGAGATCTACTTAACGCAGCGAAGGCCGAGATCACTGAAATCGATCCGTCCGAAGTTGCGCAGCATCTTTCCAAGTACCAAATTCTCGATGTCCGTGAGCCCGACGAGTACGAACAAGGTGCTCTGCCCAACGCCGTCCACGTGCCGCGTGGCAACCTTGAGTTTTCGGTGGAAGGTCGTCTGCCCGATAAAGAAAGGCCTGTCGCGGTCTACTGCGCGGGTGGCGTTCGTTCGGCCTTCGCTGCTCTCACGTTGCAGCAGCTCGGATACCAAAACGTTGTATCGGTTATTGGTGGATTTAATCGTTGGAAGGACGATGGTCTTCCGTGGTCAACGCCTCGCGTCTTAACGCCCGACCAGCGCAATCGTTACCAGCGTCACTTGTTACTTCCCGAAGTGGGCGACAAGGGACAGATGAAGTTGCTTGACGCGAAGGTGCTCTTACTTGGTGCGGGGGGACTTGGTTCGCCCGCGGCGCTGTATCTCGCGGCCGCCGGAGTAGGAACGTTAGGCATCATAGACATGGACGTGGTGGATTCATCGAATCTTCAGCGACAGATTCTTCACAACATGGACCGCATTGGCGACCGCAAAGTCGACAGCGCAAAGAAAACGCTGACGGCCATGAACCCTGACGTAAATGTGGTCACCTATGACACGCGCCTTGGCGCCGACAATATTTTGTCGATCATCGATGGATACGACGTCATTGTCGACGGGACGGACAATTTCCCCACCCGCTACCTCGTAAATGACGCGGCTCTTGTCAAGAACATTCCCGTCGTGCACGGCTCGATATTCCGTTTCGAGGGTCAAGTAACGGTCTTCAGTCCGTACGTCGGACCTTGCTATCGCTGCATGATCCCCGAACCGCCGCCGGCAGAGCTTGCTCCGAGTTGTGCTGAAGCGGGTGTTCTCGGTGTGTTGCCCGGCATCATTGGTTCCATCCAGGCGCTCGAGGCCATCAAATTAATCCTGGACCTCGGTGAGCCCCTCGTTGGTCGTCTCTTGACCTATGACGCAATGGACGAGAGTTTCCGCACCTTCAAGGTTCGTCGCGACCCGGCGTGTCCCGCCTGTGGCGAAAACGCTGGCGAGATTGTGATCGCCGAGTACGACGACTTATGCATGCCGCACGCGACCTTGAAAGTTTAGACGTTCACCGCCACGAGCGTTCCCGCGAACTTGTCGTGCAACGTCTGATTTCGTAAATCACGCAGTGGATAGAAAAGGTCAAAGAGCATAAAGACCAGGCCAAAAATTACGAGACCCGGTAAATCCACGACCAACAAGATGGCCGTCACCGACATTGGCAGGCAGCGAAGACCCGACTGACGCCAAGAAATTGGTTTACCGGTCGTTGCGTCACACACGCGCGTGCGAGCAATCAGATTGCCAAGGGTTTGGCGTCGTCCCGTGGCGAGCAAGATCACGAGATACGCCGCTTGTACGGTGATCGTGATAACGAAGTTAAGCGCCGTGCTCACGCCGAACGCTCGCAATAGGAGTACCAACAGAAATATCAGCACCCAGTCCACGTAGGTGGCACCTATGCGGCGCCCCCAACCTGCGAGCATGACGCCCGAGACCTCGTCCGCTATTCCCGAAGGAGCAAACTTCGGGGCCTTGGTGCCACAGTTGCTACAGGTGTCCGTTTGAAGTTCAGTTCCGCATTGGGCGCATTTCATTCCCCTATCTTTACCGCTGCGCGAGGGTCCCTCCGATCGGAGGCATTTGGCCAACAAGACGTCCACGAAAGGCGTTTCTTTATGAATCGAACAACGCCTAACCTTGGAAATCGTGAGTGATACGAACGAACGAAGTACTGATTCGGGCATTGACATCGATCCTGTCTACGACGAGAAGAGCTTGGCCGGATTTGACCCCGCCGAGCGTCTCGGTGAGCCGGGGACGTATCCCTACACGCGAGGGGTACATCCGACGATGTACCGAGGACGCCTGTGGACCATGCGTCAGTACGCGGGATTCGGTACCGCCGAAGCCACCAATGAGCGCTTCAAGTTCTTGTTAAACGCTGGCCAGACGGGCTTGTCGTGTGCATTTGATCTGCCCACCCAGATGGGTTACGACGCAGACCACGTGAGAGCCCAGGGCGAAGTGGGAAAAGTAGGTGTCGCCATCTCATCAATCGAGGACATGCGTCTACTTTTAAAGGACCTGCCCCTCGGCGACGTAACGACGTCGATGACCATCAATGCCACTGCGTCAACGCTCTTATTGCTTTACCAGTTGGTGGCCGAAGAACAAGGAGTGTCGGGAAATCAGTTACGCGGCACAATTCAAAATGACATCTTGAAGGAATACGTGGCTCGAGGAACGTACATCTACCCTCCTCGTTCGTCGATGCGGCTCATTGTTGACACGTTTTCGTATTGTCAAAAAGAACTTCCGAACTGGAACACAATTTCAATTTCGGGTTATCACATTCGAGAGGCCGGTTCGACGGCGGTCCAAGAGATTGCTTTTACCTTGGCGAACGGTATTGCTTACGTCGAAGCGGCATTGGCCGCGGGATTAACACTCGATGATTTCGCTCCGAGATTGAGTTTCTTTTTTAACGCCCATAACAATTTGTTCGAAGAAGTAGCGAAGTACCGTGCGGCGAGACGCTTGTGGGCATCAATCATGAAGGACCGCTTTGGCGCAAAAGATCCTCGCTCGATGATGCTTCGCTTTCACACGCAAACCGGTGGTTCTACTTTGACAGCCCAACAACCCGAAGTAAACATTGTTCGCGTCACGGTGCAGGCGCTTGCAGCTGCGATGGGCGGCACTCAGAGTCTGCACACGAATGGATTTGACGAGGCGCTGGGATTGCCTACCGAACGAGCGGCCAAATTAGCGCTTCGCACTCAACAAATTTTGGGCTACGAATCAGGTATCAGCGACACCGCTGATCCACTCGGTGGTTCTTACTTTGTCGAGTCTCTCACCGACGAAGTCGAGCAACGTGCGCGCGAGTACATTAAGGCAATTGACGACATGGGCGGCGCGGTAGCGGCCATTGAAGCTCGCTACATGCAAGACGAAATTGAATCCGCGGCGTACGCATTTGCCAAGGCCGTCGACCGGGGTGAAAAAGTCGTCGTAGGTGTGAACAAATTCGTTGAAACTCAATCAACGAAGACGGACGTCTTTCCCGTCGACGTGGAACAACAGCGCAGCCAAGTGGCACGAGTCCAAGCATTAAAGTCTCGGAGGTCCAACGACGAAGTGCGGGCCGCCCTAGAAGAATTGAACGTCGCCGCGCGCGGAAGTGCCAATTTGTTGTATCCCATGAAAAAGGCACTCAGCAGTCTCGCCACGCTTGGCGAAGTTGCTGACGTACTCCGAGGAGAATTCGGAACCTATCTGCCGAGTTAATTCCGCTCCATGATCTGTTTTGATTCAGGCTTTCGATGAAACGGGTGAATGACACTAACAACGCGACGTCGTGCCAGAGTTTCGGCCAGTATCTGTTTGAACTGATCAATTGATCTAGCGATGAATTGGTTCTTCGAAGTGTGTCACCGTAGGAGGTGTCACGTAAAAATGGTGTGTCAGCAAACGCCACTGCTGAAATATTTCGGAGTTTCGAAAGACCGCCATGTGAGCTTCAACTGATTCCCAACGAACGAGTAGCAAAAACGTTGAGGGGTTTTCAATTTGCCGTTGGATGCTTGCACCGTGACAGCCCTTCGCCGATTCAATGACAGGCAGCGCTTGTCGCATCGCCTCTTCAAACGCTTCTTCTTCACCCGGCGCCACCGGCAACAACGCGTGCTCAATGATCATGAGGCCGTCCTTTTCATGAGTCGTTTTCGCAGAGGAGCATCCTTCGCCGTATCGATACCCGTAAAAGCGAGGGCGAGGGCCCCGTCGATTACGGCCTTGTCGGCCGAAGGGGTTATGCACGACGCGGTGAATTCAGGTTGGTGATTTACCGCACCGTGCGTTTCGATGGCGATAAGTGGATGAATGGTAGGCACGACCAAGGACACGTTGGACATGTCCGTCGAGATCGTCGGTTTTGGCGCTCCTTCATCGTCCAGCGAAAAGCTTCGACCGAGCCCTTCGGCGCTCGTGCGGTAGTGAGCGAGGAGGTCGACGTCAGAAACCATGTGTGAAAAAGGATTACCAAGTTCCTCGAAGTGCACCTCGGCGCCAGTAGCCAGCGCTCCAGCGTCAAAGCAAGCCTTGACGCGCGCGCGAAGTTTTGCCAGTCGCTCGGCGGTGACGGAACGACACATATAACGTCCAACCACTTTGGCGGGAATGATATTTGCCGCGCTTCCACCCTCCAAAACAATGCCGTGAATTTGGTCACCGGGAACGAGTTGTTGGCGTAACAAGGATATGGCCACTTGTGAAATGGTCATTGCGTCCAGTGCGTTGATTCCCTCCCACGGAGCGGCGGAGGCGTGTGCCTCTTTTCCCACGAACGTGACATCGAAGTGATCAACAGCGAGACAAGTGGCTTCCAAGCGTTCGCTGGGCCAGGGGTGCACCATCATGGCCGCGTGGATGTCGTCAAAGACGCCGGCGTTAATCATGTCAATTTTTCCACCGCCACCCTCTTCGGACGGCGTACCCAGAACAATGATGGTGGCGTCAAGGTCGTCGGCGACGGCCGCGAGCCCTATGCCTGCACCAACTGACGATGAGGCAATGATGTTGTGTCCACAGGCGTGTCCAACGTCGGGCAGCGCATCAAATTCGGCGCATAACGCGATGTGCAATGCGCCGGTTCCTTTGGTGGCGCGAAAACCTGTCGCGAGTCCCGCGACGTTCGCTTCGACGCTGAAGCCCGCTTCTTCCAATACCTTGGCCGTCGCGGCGGAACTGTGGAACTCCTCGTAACCGATTTCGGGGTGAGCGTGAATATCGTGGCTGAGCTCCAACAATGAGGTCTGAGCGTTCGAAATGGCAGCTCTGGCCTGGTCGTGCAAACTCATTCCACAACCGCGACGACGTCGCCTCCGCCCACGCTGTCGCCCGCCGCCACCATGATTTGTTTCACGACGCCGGCCTTTTCCGCGTTGACACTGTTCTCCATTTTCATGGCTTCGAGGATAACGATCGTGTCTCCTGCTTCAACGGTTTGTCCCACTTCCGCAACTACCTTCACGATCGTGCCCTGCATAGGCACGGTGACTTTTCCAGATCCACTACCAATAACACCAGCGTGATGCGCACGTCTCGGTTTTTGTGCAGTGCTGGCACTGGCGCCACCCGCATCTTCGGGCAACCACATGGCAACTTCAATTCGACGACCATTGACTTCCGTCGTGACATCTCGACGAACGGTGCCTTCACCAACTTCAACGCCAGGCGTCAGCGCGATCTTGAGATTTGACAAGTCGAGCTTCTCTTCGACCCATTTAGTGGAGTGTTCGCCCTTGACGAATTCTTCGCTCTCGAGAATCGCAACGTCGGCGGGCAGGGTGGTGGCCACACCTTCAATGACGGTTTCTTCAATAGCGCGTAGCAACCGGCGCCGAGCTTTTTCGCGCGTATCGCCCCAAACTACGAGTTTGGCTATGAGATTGTCGTAGTACTGCGAAATAGTGTCACCAGCGGCGTAGCCGGCGTCAAGGCGTACACCTGGTCCCGATGGTTGGTCAAAACGAGTAATAGTTCCCGGTGACGGAGAAAAACGGCCACCGCTCGGGTCTTCGGCGTTGATACGCACCTCTATGGAATGTCCTCGTCGTTCAATGTCGTCTTGACCAAACGTCAGTTTTTCGCCAGCAGCGATGCGCAGTTGCCATTCCACAAGGTCGAGTCCGGTGACAAGTTCGGTCACGGGGTGTTCAACTTGCAGACGGGTATTCATTTCGAGAAAGAAAAAGTCATTGTCTTGGTAGAGGAACTCCACGGTGCCCGCGTTCACGTAGCCACAGGCCTTGGATACCTTGACGGCTGCTTCACCCATGGCTTTTCTAATTTTCTCGGGGAAGTTCGGAGCCGGTGATTCCTCTATCAACTTCTGATGACGTCGCTGCGCGGAGCAGTCGCGTTCGCCGAGCCACAACGTGTTGCCGTGCTGGTCGGCGAGTACCTGCATCTCGACGTGACGAGGCCAAGTGAGATAACGCTCGACGTAACACTCGGAACGTCCGAAGTAACTCTGCGCTTCGCGTTGGGCGCTTTCCAAAAGCTCTTCTGCTTCGCCGGCGCTATGCACGACTTTCATGCCTCTTCCGCCGCCGCCAAATGCGGCCTTGATAGCGACGGGCCAGCCAAATTCGTTACCGAAATCCACAACTTCTTGGAAACTCTCGAGCGTTTGCGAACGTCCCGGAACTCCTTGGACGCCGGCCTTTTCCGCTGCAAGCCGTGAGGAAATTTTGTCACCCATTACCTCGATGGCTTCGGGCGGTGGACCAATGAACGTCACACCCCGAGATGTAATGGCCCGCGCGAAATCCGTATTCTCGGAAAAGAATCCGTAACCGGGGTGCACCGCGTCGGCGCCGGAACGCTCAATCACGTCAAGGATGGCTTCGGTATTGAGATAGCTCTCGGCGGCCGTCTGACCACCGAGAGCGTAGGCCTCGTCGGCGAGACGCACGTGGAGCGCGTTTCGATCAAGTTCGGAGTACACGGCAACGGTACCGATACCCATTTCACGACACGTTCGGATAACGCGAACGGCAATTTCACCGCGG
>Ga0181534_10001178_pt1 | contig 17380 bp, 10 predicted proteins | sample PEATcosm2014_Bin_37_FD_119758 | JGI IMG/M metagenome (GOLD analysis project Ga0181534, IMG submission 119758) | Peatland microbial communities from MTU Mesocosm Facility, Houghton, MI, USA - PEATcosm2014_Bin17_10_metaG | ecosystem: Environmental > Terrestrial > Soil > Wetlands > Peat | place... | reverse complement strand
CCTCAGATACTCGATCAGATCGTTGAGTTCGTCCTTGGTCAGGTCATTGGTGCGGCCGTGCTTATCCTCGGGGTTGTATACCGTCCAAATCTCTTCCAGAGTGTGCGCCGAGCCGTCGTGAAGATAAGGCGCGGTCAGCGCAATCTCGGTGAGCGGCGGTGCCTTGAGCATTCCGGAATTATCCGTAGACTTGCGCGTTCCCACATCGAACAGTTTCTGGTTGGTGCCCTTGGGTCCGCTATGGCAGTACGAGCAGCGATTGTATTCGTCGATCGGCTTGCCAAATTTGTCTGTGCCGCGCTCGAAGATCGCCTTGCCCCGCTCCTGCGCCGGCGTCATCTCGCGGCCCGCAAGCTTCCAGCGATTGGGCCGCGTCCGCATATTGCGAATGTAGGTCGACAAGTCGGCAAGCGTCAGAGCGTCGTATTGCTCTGAGCGCCAAAAGTATTTCTCTGTCCGTGGTCCGCACTCGGTGGGTATATTTGGATTGCCGCCATTCCACTTGTAAGGCTCAGTGCCTTTGATGCCCTCGAGCATTTTGTTGTCCACAATGTCGCGCCCAAAACCATCCGGCTCGAGATCCCATGTGAGGCCGTCGAAAGTGGAATCGATGTGGCAACTGGCGCAGCCAATCTGTCCTTGAAAACCATAACGCGCGGTATAAAAAGTCTGTTCGCCGTGGCGGGTTGCGGAGACGCTTTTCGGCCCCGCAAGCGTGATCGTCGAAGCCACGCGATTGGTGCGCGTATCGATAACGCTGACGGTATCGTCGAGGCGATTGGCGACGAAGAGTTTGCGCCCATCGCGGCTCAGCGTCAGCCCGCGCGGATCGTGTCCGACGGGGATGCGCGCGACAACATAGTTTGCACTGGCGGCCAGATCGCTTGCATAAGAAACAGCCTGTGCATGTGGCCGCGCGTGCACAAAGTTCAACAGCCGCGGCACGTCGATGACCGCAACGGCCTCCGATCCGCCATAGGTGACATAGATGCGCGACTTATCCGGCGCAATGGCAACGCCGAAGGGCCGCGCCGCATAGCGCTCCAACTCATCGAGCGGAATCTCCACCGGCTGGCCTACATCCGCGCCGATAAGCATCAGCGTGTAAGCAAATGCGCCGCCATGCTCCAGATGCGCCAGCGGAACAAGATTCTTGGGATGATATTCAGCCACCGCGCCCAGACGGCCATCGGCGGAAAAGGCAAGATGAAAGACTCCAGCGACAGCGTGCAGCGGAATGCGATCGACGACTACGGCGCGCGTCGTGTCGATCACCGTAATCTCCGACTCAGGCGCGGTGCGGTTGTCGAATTCGGTGCGCACGCGGGGCGGATTGGGATAGACGTGTGTGGCGTAAATTCGGCTTCCATCTGGAGAAATCGTCAGATAGCTTGCGCCGCGCCCGGCTGAAAGGCGCTTCTCTTCCACTCCGGTGGCTGCGTCCAGAACGGCCACATCGCTGCTGATTCTGTTGGCCACATAAAGCCGCTTGCCCGCGCGGTCTTCCACCACGCTCGATGGCTCCTCGCCCACCGGCCACGTTTCCACAACGGCCAGCGTGCGCGTGTCAATTTCCGACAGCGTATCGTCCCAGGTGTTGGTCACAAAGAGCCGCGCGCCATCGGGCGAGAGCGAGAAACCGCGCGGCACCGCGCCCACGGCAATGTTCTTGATTACCGCATAGGTGGCCGCATCCAGAACGCGGACCTCGTTCATCTGCTGGCAGAGCACGTAGAGCCGCGCGCCATCGGGCGAGAGCACAACTTCGATCGGCGAAGCATAGTCCTCGGCTTCGGCCTCGCTGGCGCGCACCGGGCGACCCGCCGTGCGCCAAAGCGAAACGGTCAGCAACGCCGCGGCAGCCAAGGCCAGTGCCGCGCTGCATCGAGTTGGCAAGCGCAACCTCACTTAGGCTCCTCCACGGTCAGCACCTGATCCACGCCAAGCTTCTCAAGCGTCTGCTCGCGACCGCTGGGCCAGTGAACGATCAGTTTGTCGATTGCCGTAGCCGCGCCCAGCCCAAAGTGCAGGCGGCTGTCGTTCTGCGAAAGATAGCCCGAGCCGGCGACGCGTTCGGCCGATTGCCGCTTGCCCGCGACCAGGATTTCAACCCGCGCGCCAATGCCATCGCGATTGCTCTTAGCCTTGGGGTCAGACGCATCGAAGTGACTTGCTAGCCGCATGGCGCCCACCAGTTTGATTTCGACCCAGTGGCCGGCGTTGGTTGAAACATTGTGCACCAGCGTTCCCTTGCCGCCCAGATTCACCACGAATGCATCGATTTTGCCGTTGTTATCATAGTCGGCAAAACATGCCCCGCGCGCCGTCGTGCGCTCGCTCAGAACCGGACCGGCATCGCGCGATACATCGGCAAACTTGCCGCCGCCCAATCCGCGAAAGAGCGTGTGTTCTTGCGGGTAAAGATGGATGAGCCCGCCGTGAAAGATCAGAATGTCCAGTTGCCCATCGTTGTCGAAGTCGTAAATTCCCGTGCCCCAACTGACATATTGCGCATTGGTCTGCGAGACGCCGGTCTCCGCACCGATGTCTTCAAAACTCAGTTTTCCCGTGTTGTGCAAGAGCCGATTGTAGTGGCCGTCGGTGACCCAAAGATCCAGCACTCCGCGCCCTTCAAGATCGGCAAAGACCGGGCCCATCGATGAAGTGGATTCGCCATTCTGACCGAAGGCAGTGCCAGAATCGTTGCCGATTTCTTCAAAGGTTCCATCGTGCTTGTTGTGAAACAAGAAATTTTCCGTGCGATCGTTGGCCACGTAAATGTCGTCCCAGCCGTCGTTGTCAAAGTCCGCCGCCGTGACGCCCATGGTGCGGCCCACGTAGGCTCCGATGCCGGACTTTTCCGTGACGTCGGTAAATGTCCCATCGCAATTATTGTGATAGAGCTTGTTGGTTTCGCCTTCGTAATCCAGCGGCCCCGGATAGTTGTCCGCAGCATAAAACGCGCGATACTTGGGATCAAATTTTACGTAGCGGCCAACAAATAGATCGACGCATCCATCCTTGTCGTAATCCAGCCATGTGGAACTGATCGCCCAACCGTCCACATTGATGCCCGCCTTTTTTGTCACGTCGGTAAAGTGGCCGTTGCCGTCGTTGTGATAGAGAATCGTCTTTCCGTAGCCGGTTACCAATAAATCAACATATCCATCGTTGTCGTAATCGGCCGCCGTTACGGCCATTCCATAGATATCCGGATCGAGGCCCGACTGCGCCGTCACATCGGTAAAGTGGCCGTTGCCGTCGTTGCGAAAAAGATGATTGTGCGGCAGCGGATCGGGCTTCTCCTTGAGCGGATAGGGATGCATCGAATCGTCCAGCGGACGCCCGTTGACCACGTAAAGAGACTGCCTTCCGGAGTTGTTGTAATCGAACCAGATGCAGCCCGCGCCCGTGCCCTCAAGCAGCGACCCCAACTGCCGCGAACCGAAGCTGTGCGTAAAATGAATGCCCGCTTTATCGCTAGCGTCTTCAAAGCGAATCAAGGGTACCTGGGATGCGATCGGCCCCTGCCGCGCAAGCGGCGTCTGCCCCACCGCGGGTGGCGCGGCTGAAAAGGATTGCGCGATAGAAGAAGCCGGAGGAGCAGTTTGCGCGGCGGCAATCGAAGCGGCGCCGATGAAAAGTAGAAGACGAAGATGCATCTCAGTTGCCTCCCGGCGATTTTTTTGCGGGCTCGTCCGCGGGCTTCATGCCTGTCAAATCGACCGGCTCGGTGGTGCGCAGCAACACGGCCGGCACATGATTTTCCGATGCGCGCTCCGGTCCCGCATGGCATCCCACGCAGATGCGCTGTTCGCCGCGGCGAATCCAGAACCATCCATGCTCCTGGCGCAGAACCGCGCCATTTTTATCCAGCAGCGCAAAGCGAATCGGCTTGTCGGCGGGAGTCTTTACAAAAAAGGAACCATCCTGCTCGACCGGCGCGGTGCCCGTCACGATGGAGTGACCCGATGCGTCGAGCGTCTCCAGCCGCACCGTTGCAGGCGTGACCTTAAGATCGCCTTCGCGCGACAGGCGCGCATCCAGCGCAAGCATGTTGGCGTAATTCCATGGATGCAGCCCAGAGGGATGGCGGTTGGGCCTGTTGCGAGGCGACACCACTACTGGATCGACGAGGTTCTCACCGCTCTGCGCAAGCACTGTGAGTAAGGCAAGCGATCCGGGCTTCCAAAGTTTCAATGCGTAAAACGCTCCGGGCGTGTTGCGCGCACTCACGAGCCACGCGCCTGAGGCGGTCTCGGCAATCGCGCCCGCGTACTCGGCATGAGGCGCGGCGACAGCCACTTCATGCGCCAGGGGCGAAGTAAAACGCGCCAGCGATGCGCCGTGCGTAAAAACCACATCGCCATTTGCCAACTGCCTTCCGCCCCAGCGCGCGCGTCCATGATCGCAGCGGTAGGACTCGACGCCGGAGCCATCGGCATATACCAGATAAATCTCTGGAGTCGATCCCGAGCCTAGCGGAAAGTACGATTCAAAGAGAATCCTGCCGTCAGCCAAAACGCCGGTTGGCAGAGCGCTGGCGCGCATGTAAGTGAGCGGCAGCATTCCCGGTCCGGTGGTCGGATTCAAAACCTTGGGCGCTGCCGGGCTGCCATCCTCGACGGTCTCCAGTTGAAATCCCGATGCTGTGCGGCGCGCATAAACCAGCCGTCCGCCCGGCAAATAGAAAGGCCGAATCGCATCGCCCTCGCCGGCAACCAGCCTGCGCACCGAGCGATCGGCCAGCGTGGTTTCCCAAATCTGCCAAGGATCGCTTGCCGCTTTTTTCCCCGCGAACAAAACCCGCTTGCCGTCAAACGAAAGATTCGCGTCGGCAGTGGCGGCAAACTCCGCCACCAGCGGCTCCGGCCTGGATTCTGGCTTTCCCGCGTGAACCAGCAGCAGTTGCGCGCCTTTGGGGAAGCGCTCTTTAGCGGCGAGCGCGGCCAGCGGTTCGTAAGCCGGCGCGGCGGTGACGATCACATCCGCGCCAATCTCAGCGCCCGCGCTTTCAGCCTGATTCGGCGCAAAGCCGCAGACAGGAATCAACAGCGCAATCGAGGCTCCGATCGCCAGCCCTCTGGATGCAAGCCTCATCGCGCCGCACCCGCGAGCCGCAGTTCATTAGCCGCGCGCAGAGGAACCGGGCGCTCCAAACTGCGCAGCCCAATCCCACGAAGCCCAATCCAGGGATCGATGGCTGACATCATCGCGTCGAATCCGGCAAAGTCCAGCGACTGCTGCCCATCGCTCCACGCCTTGCCGGGATTCGGATGCACTTCAACAATCATGCCGTCCGCGCCCGCGGCAACGGCGATGCGCGCCAGCGCGGGCACCAGATCGCTGTGCCCTGCCGCGTGGCTGGGATCGGCAATCACCGGCAGATGCGAAATCTGCTTGAGCAGCGCAATCGCGCTCACGTCGAAGGTATTGCGCATCGACGTTTCAAAGGTGCGAATGCCGCGCTCGCAGAGAATCACGTTGGGATTGCCGTTGTCCAGAATCAACTGTGCCGAGCGCAGCCACTCGGCCACCGTCGCCGACATTCCGCGCTTCAGCAGCACCGGACGCCCCGACCGCGCCGACGCCTCCAGCAACGGATAATTCTCCATATTGCGGGTGCCGATCTGCAGAATGTCGGCGTACTCGGCCACCATGGGCACATCTTCTTCCGACATCACTTCGGTCACAATCGCCAGGCCGCTAGCTTCCCGCGCGCGCGCCAGCATCTTCAGCCCTTCCAGGCCATGCCCTTGAAATGCATAAGGAGAACTGCGCGGCTTGAATGCGCCGCCGCGAAGGATGCGCGCGCCGGCGCGGCGCACATGATTGGCCGTCGCCATAAGCTGAAATTCCGTCTCCACCGAGCAGGGCCCAGCCATGGTCGTAAATTCGCCGCCGCCAATCTCCACATCCAGCACCGGTATAACCGTCTGCTGTCGGTATGCGCTCTTCAGCACATCGGGACTTTCAGCGAATCGCTCTTGCCAATCTTCACGCACCCTGTGCGCTCCGTTTCTGGGGAAGCGGAAAGATCAGCGTACCGCGTCCATGCCCGTCATGCCTCAACCTAAAGGTGGAGACGAAAAACAGGGAACATGAACCAGAGATCAGCCTGGAGAAGAAAGCACGAACCTGAGCCGGCTTTCTGGATTGGAAGCTCAATTTTACCCGCATCAATGGAAGAGGCTACAGCGCCATCGGCGGCGGCTTGTAGCCGAATGCCGCATCCACTACCGCCGCCACGCCCAACGCCGTCTCATCCTCAAAAGGCCGCGCGACAATTTGCACGCCGATGGGCAACCCCTCCGGCGACTGGCCAACGGGCACCACCGCCGCCGGCGCGGCCAGCGCATTGAACCACTGCGTATGCCGCACCGCATCCAGATACTCCACGACTCGCCCCTCGACAATCCACTCGCGCTCACCGTGGCGGAAGGCGGGAATGCTGGCCGCCGGGCAGAGCAAAACAGGATGCGCGCTCAGTTCTTCCAGAGTTTTTGCGCGAATCAAATCCAGTTCCGCCCAAGCTTCCAGAAGTTCGGTTGCCTTCAAAGGCGGCAAGGCCTCGGAGAAGCCAAGAAACTCACTAAAGATCGGGCTCAGTTGATGCTCGCGGCCGCGGATTGCAGGCGCATAAAACATGGCCCCGCACTGCACAAAAAATTTGCTCCACAACTGCCGCAGCAACTCCAGTGTGCGCGGCCGGAAGGGCTCCACGCGAAAGCCCGCCGCACGAAGCGCCTCCGCCGCTGCTTGCACCGCCGCGCGCGTCTCCGGCGTGACGGGAGCAAGCCCGTCGTCCTCGAAAAATCCAATCGTCTCCGCGCGCAATTCTTCTGCGCTCGGCTCGCGCAGCGCAATCGGCGGACTCACAGGATCGTGCGGATCTTGGCCGCTCAACACACGGAAGATCAGCGCTACATCATTCATGGTCCGCGCCATCGGACCAATCGCGCCCAGCGTGGAAAACGGCCCCACGCACGGCGGAAGATGTCCGCGCCCCGGAATGCGGCCCGGCGTCGGCTTCAGCGAGCAGATGCCGGTGAAGTGCGCCGGCACACGCACCGAGCCACCGCTATCGGAGCCCAGCCCCGCCGCCGACATTCCCGCCGCAATCGCCGCCGATTCGCCCCCGCTCGATCCGCCCGGCGTGCGCTGCAAATCCCATGGGTTGTTGGTGCGCCCGTGCAGCAGATTGTCCGTTTCGTAGGCCATCAGAAACTCCGGGCAATTGGTCGTGCCAAGAATCAACGCTCCAGCCGCGCGCAGTCGTGCTACCACCACCGCGTCTTCTTTGGGGATTTCGCCCTCGTGCAGCCGGCTGCCGATTTCGCACTTGAATCCTCGCGTGGCGATTGACGATTTAACTGTCACCGGCAATCCGAACAACGGCCTACGGGATCGGGTGCCACGCCACTCATCGTGCTTCCGCGCCCGCTCGCGTACCCGTTCCGCATCGAAGTCCGCAAAGGCATTCAATTGCGGATTCAGCCGGGCAATCTGCTCGATGTGCGCCTCGGCCAACTCCAAGACGGAGATCTCGCCCGAGCGCAGTAGTTCCAGTTGCCGCGTGGCCGGCTCAAGCGTTATCCCGCTCATGGCTCCAACTCTCCGAATCCCGTTCCTCGATGGGGTTATAGCGCGGATTGAATTGCTTCTTCTCTTCTTCAGCGCGCTTCTGCTTCTTTTTCTTATTGGCAAGGAAGATGGGAGAGAACGTATGCACCAGAAAGTAAATGAAACCAAGAGCCCCGGACGAGATGCCTAACCTTCTGGCAATCTCTTTTTGAGAATAACCATCCAGCCAGTGAGATTCTCGCAGCAGCCAACCGCGCGCCAGCCAAAGAATGGCCAGTATGCACACGGCGTTAAGAATCAACTTGAGACGGCCGCGTCCGCGAGCCTCGCCGATCGCCCGCGGGTTTTCAGCCAGTTCTTGAATCTCCGATTCATCCATCGAACTCATGGCTTGGTATCCTCGGCCGGCGTTGAAGGCAGTTGCTTGTAGTCGAAGCGATAAGCTCGCACTGGCGCACCCGAATCGAAGCGGTCATTCCAATTCAATTGGTAGTCCAACGCACTTGCATCGTCGGGAAACTTCTCGCTCTCCGGATACGGATACGCGCTCATCGCATGAAACGGCATCTGCGCCACAGTAAACGGCGACGCATCCCACCAATCCATATCCTTCACATATCCGTTGGCGTAGAAAAAGTAATCGCGCTTCCAGCCCGACGCCAGTGCCGGCAGCTTGGCCGCGTCGAACTCCGCCGCTATCTCCTCGCCGCTGCCGAAGATCACATAGCGGTCGTCGATGGCCGTCAACAGCGGCAGCACATTGCCCATGCGCGTGTAGTTGCCGCGCTGATGCTGGAAGGGCCCGGTCAAACTCACGCGGTCGTAATCGTAGTCCAGATCGCCAGGGCTTGCGCCTTCTATCTGCGTCGGGTAGCCGCGGAAGTGCAGCGTGGCCGCGGCCATTGGCATCTCTGTCGTTGTTGCTTTTGCGTCGGAGCTTTGATCGATGAGCACCTGATCCCAATAAATCTCCAGGTTCGTTACCAAACGAATCTTGTGCGCGCCCGGCGGCATCTTGCCAGTCAGGTCCACAACAATCGTGCGCTCCAGCCCTGCCGGAAATCCTACATCGTCGGCGATGCGCTGCCAGGAACCATTGGGCAATTGCGCCTCGGCATACGGCGAGATTGGCTTGATGCCTCCCTGCCAGGCCGCGTAAAGAGAAGTCGCGCTGAAGTAATTTACATAGCCGGTCATCAGCAGCCTTAGCGGGGACTGCGCGTCTACATCTCCTAAATCCAGCGTCAGCGCGTGCAGATTTGCAAAGCCGTCATAGGGCAGCGGCGTAAATCCGCTGGCGAATTTGTGATCGCGTTGGCTCACCTGCTCCAACACGTCGCGTCCCGTGCCATCCCACGCGCCCACCGGCAGCCGCGCACCTTCTGAAGCCACCACGCGTCCCGAGGCAAAGGGCGGATCATCGAGGAAGCGCTCATCGGGATTGACCTGGACATTTTCCGGATGGTCCACCGCAACCAGCCGCAACTGATCGATATAGTTGACCTCTTCCATCGGCTCCATAAAGCGCAGGCTCAGCTTACCGTTTACCGTTGCAACCTGGTCGCCGTCGATCTTGATCCATTCGCCGGGATTGGGCGTATTGCGCCGCATGGGCGTGAACCAATGGCCCACGACCGCCGCGCCAATCACATCTGTTACCAGCTTGTACTTATGCCCATCCCACGCAAAGAGCACTGGGCACGAACTGCCGCGCCGGTCGGCCTCTTTCATCGCGATGACGCCGTGCCCATTGACCAGCCGAGGCAAATCAATCTCGTCCTGCAGCACGCCAGTCGGCCACAGAATGCGCAGCAGGTCGATGCCCTCCGCATCGCCCAGGCCGACAAGAATTTGCGGCGGGCCTTGCGTCTGATAGCCCGACGCGCCGGCCAGCTCCCACTTCTGCCAATGGCCGTTCGCGTAAACATCCACCTTCACGCCCAGTGCAGTTTTGTTGTCCGCATAGCCGGTCAGGTCCAGGCGCACCGAGTGATTCTTGTTGCCGCCCTCGTTGCGCAGCAGCACTGGCGGCGCGTTGAGCTGCGTCACAATTAGATCCGCCGCGCCACTGCCTGTGAACTCGCCGGCGATCAATCCGCGCGGCGCAACCAGCTTCACAGTGTCAAGGCCAAGCGCCGCGCTCACGTCCTCAAAGCTGCCATCGCCGCGATTGCGAAAGACCTTTACACGCGGGCCGGCTTTGGTATCGACAATCGCCGCAAGATCGATCCAGCCATCGTTGTCAATATCGATGGGAGTCAGGCCCCAGCCGCGCAACGCGCCTTGCAGCGGGAGTTCGACGGGCTCAAAGCGGCGGCCCACATTCGCTGAACCGGCAACATTGCGCCAAAGCGTCAACCCTGGCGCACCCGCGTGGGTGACGGCAATATCCATCCAGCCGTCCTTGTTGTTATCCAGAACTGCAATGCCGACGGTAGGCGCTAGTATTGCTGGCTTGCTGACTTGCTGACTCGCTTCATAGAGTGGCTGCGTCGGATATTTTCCTTCGCGCGGATTGATGTACAGAATTGGCGACGGCCCATCGCCTGTTATTGCAATATCCACCGCCTTATCGTTATTGAAGTCGGTGAGAATCGCCGTGTTTGTATTTCCGCTTCCACCCAATCCCGTCGGCTCCGTCCATTCAGTAAATGTTTTATCGCCATTATTCCGCCACAAAACATTTGGCGTTCCTCCGTCCTTCAAAGGCGCGCCTGTCAAAAATAAATCCAGATCACCGTCGTGGTCGTAATCGATAAATGTAATTCCGCTTGGTTTGTTTTTAGGCGAGAGTCCAGCCGCAGCCGTCGCATCCTCGAACTTCCCTTTGCCCAAGTTGTGGAAGAGCAGCACGGCATCGTCCAGCGCCACGGCCAGATCGTTCAGCCCATCCCCGTCATAGTCGCCCACCGCGCAAGCCACGGCATGGCCCGAAGCCTTCAGCCCCGCCGCCGCCGCGTCCCATTCCTCAAAGCTTCCATCACCCTTGTTGTGCAGCACGCGAATCGCCTGCGCGCCCGCCTGCATCAGCACCAGATCCATCGCTCCCGAGCCGGTCACATCCATCATGCAAGCGCCGCCGGTGGTGGTAAAACTGGGTTCCCCATGTCCGGCTTTTCGGACCTGGGAAATCAACGGCTGCGCCGCCAGCTTCACCGGAATCATCGCGCGCCGTGCCGTCTCCGGTTCAGAGACAGGCACCACCGTCGAGTAGCGTCCCTGATCGCCGTAGCCCAACCCCACAGCGGCTGAAACCTTGGTGCTGGTCAAATGCTGGAAGAGCTTGAAGTGCTCCTTGGCCTCAGCCGCGCGGCCCAAATGCTGCAAAGAACGCGCCAGGCCAAACTGCGCCGAGGCGTGCAGCGGATTGATCGTCAGCGTCTCCTCAAAGGCCGTAACTGCCTTGTCGTAATCCTTCAACTCCTGATAGCAAACGCCCTCGTAATAGAGTGAATCCGCATCCCGCGCATCGATCTTCAGCACATGCTGAAAACTGGCCAGAGCCGCTTCCAGCTCATTGCCAGCGTGCTGCACCAGACCCAGGTCGTACCAGGCCTGCGCGCTCTCCGGTTCCAAAGCGAGAGCCGTGCGAAGTGCTGTCTTCGCCTCGTCCAGCTTTTGCAGATAGAGCTGAGAGATGCCCTCGTTGATGGCCGCCTGCGCCATCCTGGGATCGCGCTTCATCGCCTCGGCAAAGGAAGCCGCCGCGCGCTCGGTCGTCTGCTGGCCCATCTCGGCCACGCCGCGATTATTGATCTTCACGGCATCGGCATCAAAGCGCGCCTGCGCCCCGGCTGCTGCTGCGGCAACAAAACATCCAAGGGCAAGCGCCCCGGTCATCCTCATATCTCTCATCCCCAATGCGGCGCAAAAGCCAGCCCGCTAGAAAACTCGCGCAACACTACAGTTTATGCGAGCCGCCAAGCGCGCCGCACTCCGGGCTCTCGCCCACCGGCAAGGCATCCCTTCCCGGCTGCACAATTCCATACTTGCGATCCAGAAACTCCTGCAACTCCTCAGGCAGCAGCGCGGCCAGTTCCTGCCAGGTAAGCACCTTCAGCCGCACGCGCAGATCGGCGGATTTCACGGCCGCCATTACCTCAAACCACGCCTCGCGCAGATCCGGCCGGCGCGCGTCGTGAATCACGCAAAAGCTGCATCCATGTTCATGCGCGGCCAGCACATTGCGAATCAGTTGGTAGCCTGCGTAGCCGCTCTCCGCACGGGGTTGGACGGCTGCAAGCCAAGGTGCTAGCGGGTACGTAAAATCGGCCGAATCCACCGCCGTCTCTTCATGCTCTTGCGAATACTGCTCGGGAAACTCCGCCGCCTCGCGCCGCCTCTTGACCCGCAACTCCACCCTCGGCAGCCGCTCCCGTTCAAAGACCGCATCGAAGTCGCGATAGGCCTCTACCACCGCGGCGGCTCGCGTCTGAAAATCCCCCTCAGTCAGCTTGGCTTCGACCAGCAGATCGCCCCAGCGCATGTCCACTTCCGTGCGATCCGAGCGCCCGCTAGCCAACGCTACGCGCGCCTTCCAGCCGAAGACCGGCGTGGCCTTCCCATCCACTCCCAAAGAGCGCCGCACAGCGGGTGACTCCGCCACGCCCGGCGTGCAGAAGATATTCATCAGCAGCGCATCCGAGCTCATCGACGAATCCAACTCTCGCCAGCGCCGGACCCCTCCCGAATCTGCCTCCGCCTTTGGCAGCGCGCGCCCCTGCGCATGGATTTTGTCAAAGCGCCGCAGCCACTCAGGATGCGCAGAAATCGCCGCATAAGCTGGGTCGAAGAAATTGCCGTGGTGGCCGACTTCCGGCGGTGCTCCCGCGGACAGGTTTTCGTCTGTGGGGTGCTCCGGCGCATAGACAATCACCGGCGGATCGCCGTAGCTCTCCACATGCGCTCGACCCCGCGCCCAGAGCCTATTGCGCAGCCCCAACTCCCGCCGCAGTTCACTCGCGAACCAGCTTGATTTCACCGCCATATCGAGCAACCTGCACTGTTCCGGCCCACTCAGTAATTCAGCTCCAGCACATTGATCGAGTAAGCAGCAAAGCTAGCCTCGAACTTGGCTCCGGCAACCGCGATCCGCCGCTCCACGGGAGCAACTTCATCAGGATGCGCAATCGAATTGGTCGCATCCGGCGTCTTGCCGCTCAGCGTTGTCAGTGTTGCATCGCGCTTTATACGGCTTACGCCATCAAGCGAAATACTGAGCCGCGCCGCCTCGGATGAAGCATTCACTATTTTGATAAAAACCTTGCCCTGCTTCTCATCCCGCGTTGCCGAGGCAAAAATCTTCGGACCTGCATGGTCCAGCACCGCGGGCACCGCCTGTGTGCCCAGATGTGCGCCAAAGATCACCTGCGCCCAATAACTTGGCGAGCCATAACTCGACAGCGCATCGTAGCCGATCAAATCCGGCGCCCATTGCAACCCACCGGGATTCACATTCGTAAAGAGCGGAGCATAGCTGGCCATCACAATCAGGTCCGCATTGCGCTCCATGCCGGTCATCCACGCCGCGTCGGCCAGCGCCGCCTCTAAGTCCCCGGTCGGCTCGCCTTCCAGCGTCGCCCACTCGCCCACAAAGATCTTCGGACCCTGCCGGTCCGCCGTGTCATAGTGATGCGCGCTGGCAAAGGACTCCGCGGCGGGCATATAAAAATGCTCATCCAGCAGATCCGGCTGCACGCTCTTCACGGGCATGGTGGCAATCAACTGCAAATTCGGATAGCGCGCTTTGATCTCTTTGTAGAACTGCGCAAAACGCCCCTCATACGAGCCGGAGTTATCAAAATTATCCTCGTTGCCTATCTCCACATAATGCAGCGGAAAGGGCGCGGCGTGGCCGTCTTTGGCGCGCTCTGCGCCCCACTTGGTCTCCGCATTACCCGTCAAATACTCGATCTCGTCCAGAGCATCCTGCACATAAGGCTCCAGCGCCGCTCCAGGCTCCACGTGCTCCTGCGTCATCGAGTAGCCGGCATAGACCGCCAGCACCGGCTCAATCTTCAAGTCCTCGCACCACTCCAGATACTCCAGCAACCCCATTCCATCCGACGAGCGGTAGTGCCATGGACTGGGGTGTGTCGGCCGGTCAACCCAAGGGCCAATTGTCTTCTTCCACTCATAGCGCTCGGAGATGTGGTCGCCCTCCAGGTAGTTGCCGCCCGGCAGCCGCAGAAACTTGGGGTGCATCGCGGCCAGCTTCTCCATCAGGTCGATGCGATTGCCAAAGGGACGGTTCTGATAAGTTGGCGGAAAGAGCGAGACCAGGTCAAACCAAACCGTCGCCGGCTGGGCAACGGTAAGGATCAGGTGATTGTTCGCAGTCGCCTGCAGCTCGCCGGTGGTCAGCGTAAACCGGTAGCGCTGCCAATCCTTGGTCACGCCGGCAACCGTCGCCGTCGCTGCCGTAACGCCTGACTCATCGTTCACCAGGCTCACCGTCACCGGCAGATTGTCGCTGTCGCACTTGGCGAAAAAGGAGCCGGTGTAGGTCGTCCGGGGCCGCACGGCAATGCCCCAGAATCCATCGTTCTGTACCCCGGCGGGAGCCGCTTCGGTGGCCCCTGTCACGCTGACCTTCAAGCTGCGCGGCAGTGCGGCGCTGGGGCCGGTGCCAGGGTCCACGGCAATCTTCACCTGAGAATCGCCGCGCGCTGCCATCGACCAATGGCCCAGCGCGCGCCAGTCGTTACCGATGGCGCGGTCATGCACCAATTCTGGATAAATTCCGCCGTCGTAGGAGTAGTTGATCTCCTCGGTCATCAGCCCGTAAAACATTGGACTGACCGCGCCCGTGGGATGATCCACCTGGATGGAAAGCGATGGCGTCTGGGCAATCAGGCTCAAAGGCAGAAGCGAAGCGGCAAGTAGAGCGAGGTGAAAATCGAGTTTGCGCATACGCAGGACATTCTATCGGAAACCACTCAGTCCTCGGATGCGGCTTCAATCTCCGCCTCGATCCTCCTACGCACAGTCTCTGGCAACTGAGGCATTGCGCCGGCCTGCGAGGCCACCCATGCGCCCCAGCGATTGCCCGCCTCATTCAGCATGGCCAATCCCGCTCCGCACAGCAGGTAGTGCGTCAGCGCGGCGGTAAAAGCATCGCCAGCGCCGATTGTGTCGGCCACCTTGACCGCAACGCCTGCGTGCTCATGCCACTCCTCGCGCGTCACCAGAATGCTGCCATGCGCGCCGCGCGTAATGGCCACCATCCGCAGCGATGGAAACTCCTCCAGCAGCCGATCCGCGCTCCAACGCAAGGCCTCGGCTGCGTGATCTGGCCGGACCTCCAGCCCCAGTAGCGCCAGCACCCGCGGTGTCTCCTCGTCATTCATCTTCAGAACGGTTGCCAGCTTGAGCGACTCCTGAATCACATCGCCGGAGCAGAAAGGCGGACGCAGATTCACGTCGAAGACGCGCACACACGCAGCCCCGGCTTGCGCCGCCAACGCCTGTATGGCCTGCCGTGATGCCGGCGATCTCTGCGCCAGCGAGCCAAAACAGATTGCATCGGCCTGCGCGGCCAGTTTCATCCAACTCTGGGTCAACTCCATGAAATCCCAGGCCGCCGGCTGATGGATCATATACCGCGGCTGCCCGTCGTGGAACTCGACCGTCACCCGGCCCGTCTCATGCGCCAAGTCCAGTTGCAGGGATTCCGCGCCGCACGGCAGCAGCTTCAGCCGCTCGGCCGCCTTGCGCCCCAGTTCGTCGTTGCCCATGCGGCTCAGAATCATGGCGCGGTTGCCCAACTGCCCGGCCATCACGGCAAAGTTGGCCGGCGCGCCACCTAACTCCGCACCCGTTGGCAGCAGATCCCAAAGCAACTCGCCAATTCCCAGAATCAAATGTGATTCCTTCAATGCCGTACTCCTCCGTTCACCCGGAAAATTGTCCCCATCGATCCGGTCCAATTCTAGTGTGATCGGAGTCCACTGTCGCCGGAAAAATTGCTTAAGAAAAGAGCGGGCAGGGTATTCGACATATTCCTCGACGGCCCCGCGAAGACGGTAAGACAGAGGATTGAGAGCGAAGAGGACTCGGGCGGGTAACGGGCGAATTTCTGGGTGAAAGCGAAGGTATAGCGAACAATAATTGAACATGGCATATCAATTAAATGAATGACTTAAGGGCTAAAGCGAAGGAAAAGGGAATCTAAAAAGGGGCTTTTTGCGTTTTTTGCCTATTCAAACCATTGATAATAAGCATGTTGAATAAATAAAAATCGCTGAAAGGCGAAGATATGAAGCATAATCTTACGGTTTCTCCGTCTTTTGTCGGCCTGCGGAGGAGCCGAACGGGATCGATGGATTTGGTCATGTTGGCCTCTGGTACGGCGGTTTCTTAACCGCTTTTCTTCATTGTCCGCGTTCAAGGGATAATTATTTGCAACCACCTGAGGTGGGGCTGACGCTCGCTATCCGCACGCAGGAGAGTTGTTGTCCCCCAGGTCCGAAAATCCGGACCTGGGGCACCCAGGTTTGTGCAACAAATTAGTTGGACTTTACAGCCGGTCTGAGATTCATCGTGCTGGCGCTATGTGCGGGCGTGGGGCCTGTCCGTCTGACCAGCGGGTGCTCAAGCTGCTTGAAGGTGGCGGCGTCGGATTCAAGCTTCATGCGGGTGGTCACATCCACCAGGCGCTGCGCTTCAAGGCCGCGGCGCTTGGCTACGATCTTGTAGTCGAAGGGCACGGTGCCGTGTCCGCCGCCCAGCTCATGCACCTCAAAGCTGGAGGCGGTTTTGTGGCTGACGTAGAGTCCCTGGCAGTCCGCGCCGGGGGTGAGAAAGACGTGAAAATCGACGCCGGTATTGACCGTCTCCACAAAGGCCGGGTCCAGCGTGATGGTCGCGCTGCCGTTGCTCAACTGGCCTGCGCCGTAGTCCTCGATCCAATTCTCGGCCGATTGCACCGTATAGGTCTCCACCTGGCGCTGGCCGTCGGGCGTGGTGACCAGCGACTTCACCTGGCCGGTGCAGGCGATGTTGCCGGACTGATTGATGCCGCATGTGCCGCCTGGCCCGCCCGCGCGCAGCACGTTGCCAATGCCCGGCTGAGCGTTGCCAGTGGGTCCGCCGCTATAGTTGTTCAGCACCAGAATGGTTGAAGAGGCCGAGCTGTCGTTGAAGAAGATTCCCGCGGAGAGATCGTCGGAGGTGGCAATGAGGGCGGCTTCCTGCCCATTAGCGCCATCCGCCCAAATGCCCGAATCGAGGCCGTCGTCGGATTCAAGCAGAAAGTAGGAGTTGCTGAAGCCGTTGGAGTTGGATAGAGCGCCCAGAACGCCAATCGACCCGGCGGTCTGCGTGCCAAAGGATTGGATTCCGTTGCCATCGGCGCCGGCGGTGACATAGATACCCGTACCGTACTGACCGCTGTTGGAGGCGCTGATGGCGGATGAAAAGCTGTCGCCACTATTGGTGACGTTGAGCATGGTTCCGTCTAAATTGCTTCCAGTGACGACAGTTGGACCTTCAAAGGTCTGTCCGTACAGGAAGGTGTTGGAGGAATTCAGTTGCGCGTAAGTTGCGTTCAAGGTAGGCATAAGTAGCGGCTCAACGGCGGTGGTCAGGGCAACAGGATCCAATCCCAGCGCGACGGAGCCGTTTGTCCCACCGCCAGTTAACGGACTGGAGGTGGAGATGCCGGTAATCAGCGAGGGTGAAAGCGCCGAGAACAGCGCCCCCGTATTCAGCCCCAGCGCGACGGGCCCGGAGGTTCCGCTGCCGGTGAGGGGGCTGGAGGTGGTGATGGCGGTGATGGTGCCGCCGCCGGTGCCGG
>Ga0181534_10001177_pt1 | contig 17386 bp, 15 predicted proteins | sample PEATcosm2014_Bin_37_FD_119758 | JGI IMG/M metagenome (GOLD analysis project Ga0181534, IMG submission 119758) | Peatland microbial communities from MTU Mesocosm Facility, Houghton, MI, USA - PEATcosm2014_Bin17_10_metaG | ecosystem: Environmental > Terrestrial > Soil > Wetlands > Peat | place... | reverse complement strand
GGCACGAGCGCGTCTCGGTGCGCCGCATCAGCGCGGCAGCGGGCGTCTCGATCGGTCTGATCAACCACCACTTTCCGAGCAAGTCCGGACTGGTGGCGTTGACCTACGAAACCCTGGCCCTGTCACTGCAGGAGTCGATCCGCGCCCAGGCCGAGAACAAGGCGGTGGCGCCGCGCGCACGCCTGAGCGGATTTTTCCACGCCTCCTTTGCGCCCGAAATCCTCGATCCGCAGCTGTTCAACGTGTGGGTGGTGTTCTGGAGCATGGTGGCGCACTCGTCCGAGATCAAAGCCGTCCATGACAAGACCTACGGCAAGTACCGCTCGATGCTCGAGTCCCTGCTCGGACAGCTGGCCGACTCGGGCGACGCCCCGCCCTTCAAACTGCGTCCGGCGGCGATCGCGCTTTCCGCGCTGCTCGACGGACTGTGGGTCGAATTGAGCCTGAGCCCGACGACGTTCAAGCCGCGCGAAGCCATCGCGCTGTGCGAGGACTGGATCAATGCGCTGTGCAACGGCGCGTTTCCGCGGCTGCTCACCCACCGCCCGGCCAAAGCGTCGATACCGCGCCGGCGCCGCGCCATGAATCGCTAGGGGAAGCGCCTTGAAAACTCATTATCGGGTGGTCGTCATCGGCGGCGGCGTGGTGGGCACGAGCGTGCTCTATCACCTCACGCGGCTCGGCTGGACCGACATCGCGCTGATCGAGCGCTCGGAACTCACCGCCGGCTCCACCTGGCATGCCGCCGCGGGCTTTCACGTGCTCAACGACGATCCGAACGTGGCGGCGCTGCAGGCGTACACCATCAAGCTGTACGCCGAGATCGAAAAGGAAAGCGGCCAGAACGTCGGTATGCACATGCCGGGCGGCTACAGCCTGGCGACGACGCCCGCCCGCTGGGAGTGGCTCAAGGCGGAAGCCGCGATTTACGAGACGCTCGGCATCGGGGCCCGGCTCGCCACGGCGGAGGAAATCATCGCCGATTGCCCGATCGTCGACCCGACCGGGCTGCTGGGCGGTCTGTTCGATCCGCACGAGGGCGCGCTCGATCCGCACGGCACGACGCATGCCTTCGCGGGCGCCGCGAAAAAGCGCGGCGCGGATGTGATCCTGCGCAACCGGGTCGTGGCGCTTAAGTCCCTGCCGAACGGGCACTGGCGCGTCGCGACCGAGCACGGCACGGTGACCGCCGAACACGTCGTGAATGCCGGCGGCCTGTGGGCGCGGCGCGTCGGGCACATGGTCGGGATCGACCTGCCGCTCACGCCGATGTCGCACCACTATCTCATCACCGAGGATCTGCCCGAGCTGGTCGCACGCAAGGATGAAATGCCCTGCGTGACCGACCTCGAGGGATTCACCTACCTGCAGCAGGAGCGCAAGGGCGTGCTGCTCGGCGTCTACGAGCGCAACCCCAGGCACTGGAAGACCGAGGGCGCGGATTGGGACTACGGCATGGAACTGCTGCCGGAGGAGATCGACCGCATCAGCGAGGAACTCGCGATCGGCTTCGCGCGTTTTCCGCGGCTGCAGGAGATCGGCATCCGCAAGTGGGTGAACGGCGCCTTCACCTTCACGCCCGACGGCAATCCGCTGGTCGGCCCGGTGCCGGGATTGCGCAACTTCTGGACCGCCTGCGGGTGCATGTCCGGCTTCTCGCAGGGCGGCGCCATCGGATTGGTGCTCGCCAACTGGATGGTCGAGAAGGATCCGGGCGCCGACATTTTCGGCATGGATGTCGCGCGCTACGGAGCGTTCGCGAGCAACGACAAGTATCTGCGGGACATGACCGCGCAGTTCTACGCGCGGCGCTTCGTGATCGCCTACCCGAACGAGGAGCTGCCGGCCGGCCGGCCGCTCAAGATGACGCCGAGCTACGATGCGCAACAGGCCGCCGGGGCGCGCTTCGGCGTGGTCTGGGGCATGGAAACACCGCAATATTTCGGCGCGCCGCCCGACTTCGTCGAGGAACCCACGCTCAAGCGCTCGAATGCGCATCCGCTGGTGGCGGCGGAAGTCGCCGCCACCCGCCGTGCCGCGGGGCTGCTCGACACCGGCGTCTATGGCCGTTACGAAGTGTCCGGTCCGGGCGCCGCCGCCTGGCTCGATGGGCTGCTCGCCAGTCGTCTGCCGACCGCCGGCAAGCTCAGGCTCGCACCGATGCTGGCCCCCTCGGGCAAGCTCATGGGCGATTTGACGGTGACCTGCCTCGGCCCCGAACGCTACTGGTTGGTCGGCTCCTACGCGCTGCAGGAGTGGCACCTGCGCTGGTTCCGCGACCACCTGCCGCCGAGCGGTGTGTCGATCGAGAATTTATCGGAGAGCTGGCTCGGATTTTCCCTCTCCGGTCCGCGTTCGCGCGAGATCCTGGGCCGCCTCACCCGGGCGGATGTCGGCGATGCGGCGCTGCCGTTTCTCGGCTGCCGCCGCCTCGACATCGGCCTCACCCAGGCGGTGGTGGCGCGGCTCTCGCTCACCGGCGAGCTCGGCTATGAAATCACCGTCCCGGCCAACCAGCAGCGGGCACTGTGGAATGCGCTGCTCGAGCACGGCACGCCGCTCGGCATGCAGCCGATCGGCATGCGCGCGCAGGACAGCCTGCGGCTCGAAAAGGGCTACGGGGTCTGGTCCCTGGAGTTTGCCTCGTCCTACACACCGGCCATGGCCGGTCTCGAGCGCTTCATCGCCTTCGACAAGGGTGAGTTCATCGGTCGTGACGCGGCGCTCACCGAGCGCGCTCAAGGACCCGGGCAGCGGCTGGTGCTGCTCAGCATCGACGCCGTGGATGCCGACGTCACCGGCTTCGAGCCGATCTGGGTGGGCGGACGCAAGGTCGGATTCGTCACCTCCGGCTGCTACGGCCATCACGTGCGGCAGAGTCTGGCGCTGGCCTACGTCGACCGGCCGATCGCCGATGCACCCGTACCGGTCGAGGTGCACGTCGTCGGCGAGCGCCGCCCGGCGCGCATCCTCAAAGACCCGCCGTACGATCCGAAAGGGCTGAAGCTGCGCGGTTGAGCGCGGCCGTGAATGCGGCGGCATAGCTCGCCTTCACGAACAGCCGGTAGCCCGCCACCGGCGCGGCCAGCGCGGCAATGAGCGCGGGACAATCGAACAGCACGACCGCGGCGCAGTCGCGCGACTCGAGCACCGCCGCCACGTCGAGCGTCGAGGACAACACCCGGGCGGCGTCCGCACCGCGCAACTCCAGCGACGTCCATTTTCCCTCGACCTCGACGGCCGTGCCGGTCTGGGCCTCCTCGGCCGCCGCCGCCTGGGCGCGCAAGCCCTCCGCGGGATCCGGCAGCAGCCAGCGCCGCGGCGCGATGTGCAGAATCTCGGGCTCTCCGAGCGCGCCGCGCCGCATTCCCCCGGGTGTCCGCGGCCAGTCCGCAGGCGCGCTCAGCGCATCGAAGCAGACGAACTCGATCGCGCGGCCCGCGGGCAGGGGCCCCAACACACAATCCCAGGCGCGCGTGGCGGTGAGGCTCATGATTTCATCCGCGCGCCGCCCGGATCGAAGTGCACCGGCGGGACGATGCGCACCGGCGTGTCCGCGGCGCTGCGCAGCGGGTCCCGGGCCATGAGCGGCGCGTCCTCACCGAGTTGCCGCGCGACCAGTGCCAGTCCGATCCACTCGCCGAGCGCCGGGCTCCACACCGATGAGGTGACGTAGCCCGCCGGGCGCGTCGGCGCTGCGGGCGTGGTCAGCTGCGCACCGGCCAGAAACTTCGCGCGGCCATCGCATGCTCGTAGTCCCACCAGACGCGGCCGCGCGGGTTCGTGAAAGCCCGGCCGATCGAGCAGATCGCGGCCAAGGCAGGGATTGCCGAGCGCCACCAGGGCGCCCATGTTCAAGTCGTGCGGCGTGGTCTCGCCATTCAATTCCGAGCTCACGAGATATCCCTTCTCCACCCGCAGGATGTCGAGCGCATCGAGTCCGTAGGGCGCGAGGCCCCCGGCGATGAGCGCCTCCCACAGCGCCAGCGCGATCCCCGGGCGGCAATGCAGTTCGTAGGCGAGTTCCCCGGAGAAGCTGGCGCGCAGCACCTTGAGGTCGTGGTCCTGAAACTGCCCCGCCGAAAAATCCATGTGCCCGAGGTTGGCGAGGGCGCCGCGCCACTGCGCACCCAGGACGTTCTCGAGCGTGGTGCGGCTGCGTGGTCCGGCGACGGCGATGACCGCCCAGGCCTCCGTGACGTCGGTGAGCGTCACCCGCCGGCCGCTCCAGTCGGTATCGCGGTAGTGCTCGAAATGCGACAGCATGTGATCGGCGTGACCCGAACTCGTGGTGGCGAGAAAGCGCTCGGGCGCCAGACGCAGCACCAGGCCGTCATCGAGCACGATCCCGTCCTCCCGCAGATTCACCATGTACTTGCTGCGCCCGACCTTGATGGTGCTGGCCTTGGTCAGATACATCGAGTCGAGAAACGCCGCCGCATCGGCGCCGGCCACCTCGATTTTGCCGAGCGTCGAGCCATCCGCGATGCCGCCGCTCGCACGCACGCGGCGCGCCTCGGCGACCGCCGCCGCAAACGGCTCGGCGCCGTTCGCACGGAAATAGCGCGGCCGCATCCAGCTGCCGCTCGACTCGAGCACGCCGCCGTGCGCCGCGTGCCAGCCATCGAGCGGCGTGCGCCGCGCGATGCGCCAGGCGCAACCGACGCGCAAACCGGCGAGCGACTGCAGGCTCACCGGCGCGAAGGGCATGCGCGCGCGGAAGGTGCCGACGGCACCGGGCGGCTCGCCCTTGAACTCGGCGAGGATGGCCGCGCCAAGCACAGCGCTGGTGGCGCCTTGCTCGGTGCCGATGCCGAGCGTCGTGTAGCGCTTGACGTGCTCGATGTCGGTGAAGCCTTCGGCCAGCGCCAGGCGCAGATCCGCCACCGTGACATCGTTCTGCAGATCGACGAACTGGCGTTTTTCCAACCGCGGGGCTGCCGGCGAGCGCCAAAACGGCTCGAGGCGTGGCGTCTCATCGCCGCGCCCCACCGGCGCGGCCTCCCGCTCATGCACTGCGTGCCCCGCGTGCTGCGCCGCGCCGCTGCCGGCGGCGTGGCCATCCATCAGCGCCGCGGCCAATTCGAGCTGCCCGTTGGCGGCGCCCGCGAGCGCCCGCCACGGCGGCTGCGCCGCGGCGAGAAATGCGCCGAGCGCGGCGGCATATTCGCGCAAACCCCCTTCCTGCAGTCCGGCCTGCACGCAGGGCGACCAGCCGCCGCTGTGCAGCAGCACGTCGCAGTCGATCCGTGTTTCGGCGCCGACGCCCGCACCGTTGCCAGCGAGCTGCGTGACCCGCACGGCGCGGATCCTTCGACCCCCCTCGACCGCCACGACGGCGTGAGCGGTGAGGCAGCGGGTGCCGGCGCGCTCGAGCGCATCCCGCTGCGCCGCCGTCGCGCCCGCCATGCCGGACAGGTCGCCGCGGGTGTCGATGAGGGCGTTGACGCGGATGCCGCCCGCCACCAGTCGCGCCGCGGCCGCATACATCCGGTCGTGATTCGCGAACAGGACGGCTTCGCGGCCGACCCGCACCCCGTAGCGCGCGAGGTAGCGTTCGGCGGCGCCCACGAGCATGACGCCCGGGCGGTCGTTGTCGACGAAGGCGATCGGCCGCTCGATGGAACCCATCGCGATGATGAAAGCGCGCGGCCGCACCCGATACAGCGTGTTCGCGCCGGGCAGACCGCCCGGCTCCCCGTGCAGCACCAGCTGCCCGCCCGTACCGCCCACCAGCGCGGTGTCGGTGAGCACGCGCGCACCCCGCGCCGCGAGTTCGGCGAGCGTCGCGGCCACCCACGCGAGCGCCGGCTGACCTTCGATGCTGCCGACCTCGAACTCGAGTTCCCCGCCGCATCGGGGCTCGCGTTCGCACAGCACCACGCGCGCACCGGCGCGCACCGCCGAACGCGCGGCGGCAAGTCCCGCTGCACCCGCGCCGGCAATCAACACATCGCAGGAGAGGTGTTCGACGCGCGGGGGTGCCAGCTCACAGGCGCCCGGTGCCGCGCCGAGACCGGCGAGCCGCCGGATCAGCGGCTCGTAGCTGCGCCACCTCGGCCAGATGAAGGTCTTGTAGTAGAAGCCGGCGCCAAAGAAGCCGCCGCCGGCCTGCAGCAGCGAGGCCACATCGAGGCCCAAGGTCGGCCAGCGGTTCTGGCTGCGCAGGTCGAGCCCATCGCGCAGGATAAGCTGGGGTGCCGCCACGTTCGGGATCACGGCCGGATATCGACCCGAGGTGAAGAGGGCGTTCGGCTCCTCCGGCCCGGCGGTGAGCAGACCGCGCAGGCGGCGATATTTGACGCTGCGGCCGAAATGGCACACCCCGTTGGCGAGGAGGGCGGATGCCGCGGTGTCGCCGGGCTGCCCGCAATACTCGCGTCCGTCGAACTGGAAACGAATCGTGCCGGCGCTGACGCGCGTGCCGCGGCGCATTCCGCCGCTCACGGAGTGCCCCCCAGGAGCACGGTGCGAAGCACGGTCCCGCTCGACGGATTGCGCTCGACCAGCAGCCAGGCGCGGCAGCCTTCGACATGCTGCCAATGCTCGACCGAGCGTTCCGGGTGATCGATGCGCTCATAGGTGCGGGCAAACACGCTGCCGGGACCGGCCGGCAGCGTCTTGTGGAATTGAAACTCGCGCAGTTCGCGCGGGCCGCAGAACGGACACACCAGCCGCATCATTGGCGCACCGGAAACGGTCCCGCGCCGCGCTCATCGAGCAGATGGCCGCTGGCGAAGCGCGACAAGCGGAACGCCCGGATCAGGTCGGGCGCCGTGCCGGTCGCGATCAGCGCGGCGCACGCCGCGCCCGATGCCGGAATGGCCTTGAAGCCGCCGTAACACCAGCCGGCATTCACGAACACGTTGTCGTAGCGCAGCCGGTCGATGATCGGGCAGCCATCCATGGTCATGTCGTTGGTGCCGGCCCATTGGCGCAGGATCTTGAGTCCGCCGATCTGCGGCATCAGTTCGACCGCGGCCTGCACCACGTCCTCGAGCCGCTCCCAGGTGCCTTCGCGGGTGTACGACGGATAGCCGTCCAGATGTCCGCCCATCACCAGGCCGCCTCGATCCGATTGCGCCACGTAGACCTCGCCGTGTCCCGGGCAGACGTACACCAGCACCGTGTGCAGCAGCGGCTTGACCGGTTCCGTCACCATGGCTTGGAGCAGATGCGTTTCGATGGGCAGCGGCACACCGAGCAGGTTGCCGATCATGCCGGTGTGACCGGCGGTCGCGAACACGATCCGCTCGGCCGCGACGAAGCCGCGGCTGGTCTCGACGCCGCTCGCCGCACCGGCCGTGGTATGCACACCGGTGACCTCACAATGCTCGATGATGTCGACGCCGAGCGCGGCGGCGGCGCGGGCGTAGCCCCAGGCCACCGCATCGTGACGCACCGTACCGCCGCGGCGCTGCACCAGCGCGCCCAGGATGGGGAAGCGGCGCGCCCGGCGCGCGTCGAGTTCCGGGCAGAAGCGTTCGAGCGCGGCAAGATCCATCAGTTCGGCATCGATCCCGGCGAGGCGCATGGCGTTGCCGCGGCGCGCGAGCGCGGGAAAATCATCGTCCGACAGCGCGAGATCGACGACGCCGCGCGGACTGTACATGACGTTGTAATTGAGATCCCGGGACAGCGTCTCGTAGCGGCGCAGTGAATCCTCGTAGAAATAGTGGTTCTCGGGATACAGGTAGTTCGAACGCACGATGGTGGTGTTGCGCCCGACGTTGCCGAGGCCGACCTGGCGCTTTTCGAGCACGGCGATGCGCCGCACCCCATGATCCCGGGCGAGATGAAAGGCGGTGGCGAGACCGTGGCCGCCGGCGCCCACCACCACGACGTCGTAGGCGTCCTTGAGCGTCGCACCGCTCCACAGCGCGGGCCAGAAGCCGTTGTCCGTGAAGCGGGCGCGCAGCAGCGACCAGGCCGAGTACCTGCGCGTCGGGCGGTGCTGTGGGAGAGGCGGCTTCATCGCGGCTGTTGTTATACTACAGTTCAATAAGGGTTGGTAAAGGACGGGCCCGGCATGGCGGACAGATCTTCGCGCGACGCGCTGATCATCGGCGGCGGACACAATGGGCTGGTGTGCGCGGCCTACCTCGCGTCGGCCGGACTCAAGGTGACGGTGCTCGAACGGCGCGGCGTGGTGGGCGGCGCCGCGGTCACCGAGGAGTTTCATCCGGGCTTTCGCAACTCGGTGGCGGCCTACACCGTTTCGCTGCTGAATCCGCAGATCATCCGCGATCTCGAACTCTCACGCCATGGCCTGCGGGTGGTCGAGCGCCGGCTCGCCAACTTCCTGCCGCTCAATGAACAAGGGTTCCTCAAGATCGGCGGCGGCCTCACCGAACAGGAGGTCGCCAAATTCTCCGCGCGTGATGCGGCGAGGCTCGCGCCCTACGGCGAGCGGCTCGGCGCGGTGGCCGACGTGCTGCGCGATCTCGTGCTCGAGACACCCCCGAACGTGACCGCCGGCGGCTGGATCGAGGCGCTGCCGCAGCTCCTGCGCGGCGCGCGGGTGGGCCGCCGGATATCCACGCTCGATCTGCCGCTGCGGCGCGAACTGCTCGATTTGTTCGTCAAGTCCGCCGGGGATTATCTCGACGGCTGGTTCGAAAGCGGCCCGATCAAGGCGGCTTATGGCTTCGACGGCGTGGTGGGCAACTACGCGAGCCCGTATGCGGCGGGCTCGGCCTACGTGCTCCTGCACCACGTTTTTGGCGAGGTGAACGGCAAGAAAGGCGCCTGGGGTCACGCCATCGGCGGCATGGGCGCCATCACCCAGGCGATGGCCAAGGCCGCTGCGGAACGCGGCGTCGAGATCCGCCTGGGAAGCGCGGTGCGCGAAGTGATCGTCGAGGCGGGGCGCGCCGTCGGCGTGATCACCGAGCAGGGCGAGGCGCTGCGCGCGCGCAGCGTCGTGTCGAACCTGAACCCGAAGCTGTTGTACGGCAAGCTGATCGATCCGGCGGCGCTCGCGCCGGAATTTCGCGACCGGATGCAGCATTGGCGCTGCGGGTCGGGCACCTTCCGCATGAACGTCGCGCTCGCCGAGCTGCCGGACTTCACCGTGCTGCCGGGCCGCACCCTCGCCGATCATCACACCGCCGGCATCATCATGGCGCCGAGCCTCGATTACATGGATCAGGCCTATCTCGATGCCAGGAGCGGTGGTTGGTCGAAGCGGCCGATCGTCGAGATGCTGATTCCGTCGACGCTCGACGATGGGCTCGCCCCGCCGGGACAGCATGTGGCAAGCCTGTTCTGCCAGCACGTCGCACCGGAGCTGCCGAACGGGGCCTCCTGGGACGATCATCGCGAGGAGGTCGCGGACGTCATGATCGATCTCGTGAACAGCCATGCGCCGAACTTCAAGGCGTCGATCCTCGGCCGCCAAATCATGAGTCCGCTGGACCTCGAGCGCACCTTCGGCCTCATCGGCGGCGACATCTTTCACGGCGCCCTCGGGCTCGATCAATTATTCAGCGCCCGTCCGATGCTCGGACACGGTGATTATCGGGGTCCGCTCAAGGCGCTGTACATGTGCGGTTCGGGAACCCACCCGGGCGGCGGCGTGACCGGGGCGCCCGGCCACAATGCGGCGCGTGAAATCATCGCGGATTTCCGCCGCGGGCGGGTCGGCAAGGCCGGTTGGGCTTGATCGCCGAAGGCGGCGTGAGAATCGGGCAAACGCTGGGCGGCCTCAAGCGCCGCCCCTCGCTTGGTCGTGCTCAGGCGGGTTGCGGGATCAAGCGGCTTTCCCGGCGGCCAGCGCCTGGACGTCGGAGGTTTTCAGCGCCTTGCCGCCGATCGCCCAATCACCACTTTCGAACTCGTTGACGCGAACCCAGGTGACGCCGCGCATATTCTCGCCTTCGACCTCGATCATCGCCGCGGTAACCTTGGCGATGATGTCCTGCTTCTGCTTGGCGGTAAAAACGTCCTTGATCACATCGATCGTAACGAGAGGCATGTCATTGCTCCTTTTGACTTGAGTACTGCGGCCGGAACCGATCCGCCGCTGGTGATTGAAGTTCAACACGCTCCCGCTGCCCATGCTTGAAGACCGCATGGAGAAAGTGTGGAGATTTTTGGGAGATTGCGCCGCGGTGTTCTATTCTGACTCCCATGATTTATCGATTCGGTGGCTTCGAGCTGGATACGGCCAAGATCGAGCTGCGATCGGGCGGCGAGGTCTGCTCCGTCGAGCCGCAGGTGTTCGCATTGCTTGCGTTGCTCGTGGACAACCGTGAGCGCCTGGTATCCAAGGACGAGATCATCGAGAAGGTGTGGGATGGACGCGTTGTCTCCGAGGCGGCGGTTGCCAGCCGCATTAAGTCGGCGCGCAAGATTCTCGGCGACGATGGCAAGACTCAGCAATTCATCAAGACGATCCATCGTCAGGGCTTCCGCTTCGTAGCGGACGCGAGGGTATCGCGGGTTGGAGCAGCTGACCAAGCAGGCGGCAAGCCGCCCGTTCAGTCGGCTGACCATGCCACCCGGCCGTCCATCGCGGTGCTGCCGTTTCGCCCCATCGGAGCCCTGGGATCATATGCGGCCATTGCCGACGCTCTGCCCCACGAACTGATCACCGAGCTGTCGCGCCTGCGATGGCTGTTCGTCACCGCGCGCGGGTCTTCGTTCCGCCTGCGCGGGGCGGACGCCGACTTGGGCGAGATCGGCCGCCTGCTTGACGTACGGTATTGCCTCTCGGGCACGGTGGAGATTGCCGGCGTGAGACTTGCCGTGACCGTCGAACTCATCGACACACGGGACGGTCGCGTCGTCTGGGCGGAGAATTTTGCCGGCTCGATCGACGATGTGCATCAGATTCGCGAGGACATCCGCTCACGGATCCTGGCAGCCCTGGAGATCCAGATCCCTCTCCACGAAGCTGCATTGGCGCGGCTCACGGTGACCGAAAATCTCGACGCCTGGTCGTCCTATCACCTCGGCCTCCAGCACATGTACCGCTTCAACCGCAAGGATAATGCTGCAGCCACCGCCCTGTTCCAGCAAGCGGTCAGCCGGGATCCGAACTTCGCCCGCGCTCATGCGGGTCTTTCTTTCGTCCACTTCCAGACCGCTTTCATGCACCACTCAGACGATCTCGTCGGCGAGATCGCGCTGGCGCGGCGCTTCTCGCTGCGCGGCGTTGAACTCGACCCGCTCGATCCGTTCGTAAATTTCACGATGGGCCGCACTTTCTGGCTGGAGGGTGACCTGGAAGCCAGCCTGGCGTGGCTTGAGCGCGCCACATCGATCAGCCCGAACTACGCACAAGGGATCTACGCCCGCGCCTGGACCGAATCCCTCGCGGGCCGTGGGCTTGACGGCCGCAGGCATGTCGATCTCGCGATGCGCCTCAGCCCCCTTGATCCGCTGTATTACGCGATGCTGGCAACCCGGGCCTTCACGCACATGGCCATGGGCGAGGACGCCGAGGCAGCGGATTGGGCTGAGCGCGCGGCGCGCTCGCCGGGCGCGCACGTGCTGATCGCACTGATCGCAGTTGCCGCCCACGCCATGGTGGGCGACCAGATCCGTGCCGCAGCGTGGGCGGCCAATGTGCGCTCGCGCAACCCCGCCCTCAACCGGTCCGACTTCTTCCGGGCGTTCCCCATGATGGCCGAGGCGACCAAGACTCGCGTGTCGAACGCCCTCGCCCGCCTCGGATTTTGAAACTTCAGTCAGCATCGTCCGACGCCAACATACGCGCTGTGTCCGACTTCACGGCCGGTCCGGGATTCTAAACTGGCCGCCCTGCCCCCATCCCCATAAATTCCCGGAGACGACCATGGCCAACGCAACCCCGCAAGGCGAGAGCCTGATTGGTTTAAAAATCGCGATTCTGGCGACCGATGGATTCGAGCAGTCGGAACTCACCGAACCGCGCAAGGCGCTCGATGCGGCGGGCGCCGACACCGAGATCGTGTCCCCGAAACAGGGCAATGTGCGCGGCTGGAAAATGAAGGAATGGGGCGAGGAGATTCCGGTCGATCAGGCGCTCGACGACGCGGATCCGAAAGACTACGACGCGCTCGTGTTGCCGGGCGGGGTGATCAATGCCGATGCGCTGCGCATGCAGCCGGCGGCGATTCGATTTGTGAAGGCCTTCTTCGATGCCGACAAACCGGTGGGCGTGATCTGCCACGCCCCCTGGGCACTGATCGAATCCGGCCATGCGCGCGGACATCGCCTGACCTCCTGGCCCTCGCTCAAAACCGATCTGATCAACGCGGGCGCCGACTGGGTGGACGAAGAGGTGGTGGTCGACGGCAAACTGGTCAGCAGCCGCAAACCCGACGACCTGCCGGCATTCAACCGCGAGATCACACGCCTGTTCGGCCAGTCGAACACGCTGCACGCCGGGCGGCGCACCGCAGCAACCGACGGCGGGATCCGCCCCGCGGCGGAATGATCCCGCCCGGCGTGCACGCAGCTCATGCGGCGAGCAGCCGGGCCAAGCGCGCCGCATCGACGTTGCCGCCGCTCAGGATGATGCCCACCCGCTGACCGGCGAGGGCATGGGATCGGGCGGCCGCGAACCCCAGACAGCCGGTCGGTTCGACCACGAGCTTGAGCCGCTCGGCGAGCATGCGCAGGGCCTCGATGAGTTCGGCGTCCGTCACCGTGAAGATGTCGGCCACCTCCCTGCGAATGATCTCGAAGGTGTGGCGGCCGAGTGCCTGGGTCTGCGCCCCGTCGGCGATCGTTTGCGGCACGGCGATGCGCACGATCGATCCGCTGCGCAGCGACAATTGGCCGTCGTTGCCCGCCGCCGGCTCGACGCCGTACACACGGCAGCGCGGTGACAAGGCCCGCACCGACAAGAGCGAACCGCTCAGCAATCCGCCGCCCCCGAGGCACACGAACAAGCTGTCGAGTGCACCGACCTCCTCGAGCAGCTCGGCTGCGGCCGTGCCCTGTCCGGCGATGACGTGCGGGTCATCGTAGGGGGGTATGAGCGCGGCGCCGCGCTCCGCGGCCAGAGTGCGCGCGATCTGCTCGCGATCCTCGCGATAGCGGTCGTAGGTGACGATCTCGGCGCCGTAGCCGCGCGTCGCCGCGAGTTTGGATTGGGGCGCATCCTGCGGCATGACGATGAGCGCCGGCAGGCCGAGCAGACGCGCGGCGAGCGCCACCGCCTGGGCATGGTTTCCCGAAGAGAACGCCACCACCGGGTGGTTCGGCCCGAGACGGGAGAGCGCATTGAAGGCGCCGCGAAATTTGAATGATCCGGTGCGCTGCAGATTTTCGCACTTGAAAAAAAGGCTCGCGCCGAGCGACTCATCGAGCGTGCGCGACCGAAGCACCGGGGTGCGGTGCGCCTGGCCGGCGAGCCGGCGTGCCGCCGCCGCGACATCGGCATACGTGGGGGCCTGATCGCCCTCAGCCAAGGGGCGACACGCCGAACAGCCACCGATGCGCCCACCCGACGAACGAGACGCAGAGCGCGAGTCCAAGGGCGACGGCGATGAGGTCGTTGAAGCGGCCCGCGGGCGCCGTGCGCAGCACCTGCGGCGGCCGGCGCTTGAGCGAAATGCGATCGAGCACGGCCCAGAGCAAAAACCCGCCGAACAGACACACATCCGCCAATCGGCCATTGGCGAGCAGGTGCGCCAGGGCCCAGAATTTCACCGCCGCCAGCATCGGGTGCCGCAGCGCCGTCTTGATTCGGCCCGGCAGATAGGCGGCGAGCAGCAGCGGAAAAACCGGCAGCATCAGCAAGAAGGTCAGGTGACGCAGGAAACGCGGCGGTGAGTACAGCACCACCGGCATCTGGCTCGCAAGTCCGAAGCCGCGAACGACGAGAATCAGACCGAGCAATGACAGCACGGCGTACGGGCCCTTCCAACCGAGCTCACCGTAGCGCTGTACCGCAAGTTGCCGGGCACCGGGCGCGACGATGCCGATCGAATGAACGGCGAAGAAGATCACGAGACCGGTGAGCAATATCGCCATGAGTCACGCTCCCGCGATGCGTCGCGCCTGTTGGCGCAGGATGTTCCCGAAACCATGGGCGTCAAAGAACGATTCGAGGCCGGCCCTATTGGGCGCCCGCGGCTTCAAGTCGTCCAGCGTGGCGCTGAGCGGCAGATCGCACACGATGCCGGTAAGCCGCCGCGCCAAATACGCCGCCTCCTTGTGCGCCACCAGCCGGGCGGCGATCGCGGCGGCGCCGCGCAGCTTCAGTCCCGGCACTTTGGCGAGATTCGCGTACAGTTCGTCGAGCGAACCGAACAGCGCGAACAGCTCCGTCGCGGTCTTCTTGCCGATACCGGGGACACCTGGAATGTTGTCCACTGCATCGCCCGTGAGGGCCAGGAAATCGGCGATGAGCTCCGGGATCGCACCAAAACGCGGCCCGATGTCATGATAGCCATAGCGGGCATTGCCGCTGTAGTCCCAGAACACGTCGCCGTCGCGGATGAGCTGCGACAAGTCTTTGTCCCGGGTCACGAGCACGTTGCGCAGGCCGGCGGCGCGCGAACGCACCACCCAGGTGCCGATGATGTCGTCGGCCTCATATTCCGGGCTCGCGAACTCGGCCAGGCCCATGTGCCGGCAAAATTCGCGGCACAGGACGAATTGCCGCACCAGATCCGTCGGCGGGGCCTCGCGATTCGCCTTGTAGGCCGGATAGATGCCGTTGCGGAACGAGGTCTCGCCGCGCAAGCTCAGGTCGAAGGCGACGCCGAGGCGCTCGGGCCTGACCTCCTCCAGAAAATCGGAAATGAAGCGCGCAAACCCGTACAGCGCGTGGGTCGGGTTACCGTCCCCATCCACCATGTCGGGCGGCATGGAGTGGTAGGCCCTGAAGATGAAAAAGCTCGCATCGATGTGGTAGACGACGCCCGAGCGCGGGTGCACGTACCGGGCCGCGCCAGACCGGGCTCCGGCATACGGCGGGTAGCCGCTCACATCGGCCAGCGTTGCATGCGCTCGTGCAGCGGGCTCGAACGCGGGAAGTGCGCGAGCAGGTATTCCATTTGGTCGGCCAATACCCGCCGCCCCTTCAAGAAGATGTACTCGGCGTAGGTCGGGGTGAACGGGACCGCCAGCAACTGCATGCCGGCCTGCTCCGGGGTGCGGGACGCCTTGGCATTGTTGCAGCGGCGGCAGGCGGAGACGACGTTGCTCCAGGCATCGCGCCCGCCGCGGCTGAACGGCGTGACATGGTCGCGCGACAGCAGGCTGTAGGCGAAGCGGGCGCCGCAATACAGGCACAGATACGCATCGCGGCGGAACAGCGTCTGGTTGTTGAGCGGCGGGGTATAGGCGGCGCCCCGCAAATTCCCGGGGTTGCCGGTATGGCCGAGGGTCGCGATGATCGAGTTGACGTCCACGATCGTGCGCAGACCGGTCCGGGCACAGGTTCCGCCATACAGGCGGTACAGCGGCGTACCGCAAGTGTAGGCCACCTGCTCGGTGTGGTAGAGGCGCGCGGCTTCGCGGTAGTCGACCCACTCCAGCGGCATACCGGACACGTCGGTGCGCAGGATTTGTTGCGACAACGGGTAGCCGTGCGCAACTACGCGGACCTCGTCGCGCCAGTCGAGCGATTGCGCCGTTCCTTGGGTGATCGGCTTCATAACTTCAGGGTAAGATAGACGACTCCTGTGCCATAATTCAACGTTTAAGGGGAGTTATCATGCCTGTCGTCGTGGGCGTCCTGCGGGAAACGGCTGCCAACGAAAGCCGCGTCGCCATGGTTCCGGAGATTGCCGGCAAGCTGAAGGCCATCGGAGCCACCGTTCTGATCGAGCGCGGAGCCGGCGTAGCGGCGCGTTTTCCCGATGCGGCCTATGGCGAGGCCGAATTTGCCGACGCGGCCGCCATATTGAGTCGCGCGGACGTGCTGTTGTGCGTCCAGCCGCCGAGCATCGAGACGGTCAATGCCCTCAAGGAAGGCGCGGTGATCATCGGCTTCATGCAGGCCTATGCGCGCCCCGATCTGGTACGCGCACTCAAAGCCCGCCGCATCACCAGCTTTTCCATGGAATTGGTGCCACGCATCTCGCGCGCGCAGTCGATGGATGCCCTCTCCTCGCAGGCCTCCGTGTCCGGTTACAAGGCGGTGCTCATCGCGGCCGACACGCTCGAGAAATTCCTGCCCATGCTCACGACCGCCGCCGGGACCATCCGGCCGGCCTCGGTGCTGGTGATCGGCGCCGGCGTCGCCGGACTGCAGGCGATCGCCACCGCCAAGCGCCTGGGCGCCGTGGTGGAAGCCTATGACGTGCGCAGCGCGACCAGGGACCAGATCAAATCGCTCGGCGCGAAGTTCATCGAAACCGGGGTCTCGGCCGAGGGCGCCGGCGGCTACGCACGCGAACTGACCAGCGAGGAGAAGCAGAAGCAGCAGGAGGTCCTCGATGCACGCATCGCCGCGAGCGACGCGGTGATCAGCACCGCCTCGGTGCCGGGCCGCGCGGCTCCGCGCATCATCAGCCGGGCGGCGGTCGAGCGCATGAAGGCCGGCTCAATCATCGTCGACATCGCCGCCGAGCAGGGCGGCAACTGCGAACTCACCCGGGCCGGCGAGATCGTGGAGCACGGGGCGGTGAGAATCCTCGGGCCCGTCAATCTGCCGGCGACCTTGCCGTACCATGCGAGCGAGATGTATTCGCGAAATCTGTTCAATTTCTTGAAGCCGGCGATTCCGAAGGGCGAATTTGCCGTCGACTGGAAGGACGAAGTGTTCGCCGGTGCGGTGCTGACGCATGCCGGGGAAATCAAACACGAACCGACCCGTAAATCCTTGGAGGACAAACCCACATGATCGACGGTGTAATCGCGCTTTACATCTTCATGCTGGCCGCATTCACCGGCTATGAAGTCATTTCCCGGGTGCCCGTCATTTTGCACACGCCGCTCATGTCCGGATCGAATTTCGTTCATGGCATCGTGTTGGTGGGTGCCATGGTCGCGCTCGCGAGTGCTGACAGCACGCTGCTGCGGGTGATCGGCGTCATCGGCGTGGTGCTGGCAGCCGGCAATGCGGTCGGCGGCTATGTGGTGACCGAACGCATGCTCAAGATGTTTGTTTCCGCCGGCAAAAAGAAGGAACGCTAGGCAATGCCCTCCATGTCGACCGAAACGCTGACGCAGCTGTCCTATCTCGTGGCGGCGGCGCTGTTCATCATGGGACTCAAGCGCATGAGTTCGCCGGTCACCGCGGTGAGCGGCGTGCGCTGGGCGGGCGTCGGCATGGTGCTCGCCACCCTCGCCACCCTCGCCTTCATGGGCGCCTCGTCCTTGAATCTCGCACTGGTGATCGGCGCCATCGCCGCGGGCGGCATCGTGGCCTGGGTGAGCGGCAAGCGCGTCGCGATGACCGACATGCCGCAGATGATCGCGCTCTACAATGGCATGGGCG
>Ga0181534_10001176_pt1 | contig 17386 bp, 15 predicted proteins | sample PEATcosm2014_Bin_37_FD_119758 | JGI IMG/M metagenome (GOLD analysis project Ga0181534, IMG submission 119758) | Peatland microbial communities from MTU Mesocosm Facility, Houghton, MI, USA - PEATcosm2014_Bin17_10_metaG | ecosystem: Environmental > Terrestrial > Soil > Wetlands > Peat | place... | reverse complement strand
TGGACGCCCGCGCGTGAAACCGGCACGAACAAGACAACCCCGTTGGTCGAAAGCCCCACGTCACCTTTGTAATACTCGCCGAGGGCTTCAAACCATTCGGCGCATTGAGCATGTGTCCCCTCGCGCCGATAGGCACGAGTGCCTGGCGTTGGCTCGCCAACAAGCTCGCGCAATTCTTTCGGCACCTCGATGAATGGAAACTGAATAAACGGCATTTGTCTCAATGTAGTAGAAAATATACAACTGTCAACTATAATCTCGCAATCATATTTCGGAATGTCGTGCCACCGGCTTGGATGCCGTCTTGAGCACGGCTTGCGATTGAATGTGCTTGCTGAAATCTCCGGCTAGAAATCATGGCGCGCCGGTGTCAGCCCCTGCGAATGCAAATCAGAAAAATCCTTGCTATCAGTGGCAAGTTGCCTTGTCGCGCATGAGTTTTGTTTGATGTTAACATATGCATTGCTACAATTAATGTCGTGAATGATTTGACTGGTAAAAATCCCAATTTTACAACCACAAATTGGAGCGTTGTATTGGAGTTGATCCAGACCGATTATGGCCGGGCGGCTGGCGCATTGGAAAGTCTCTGCTCCAGATATTGGTATCCGGTTTATGCCTTCATACGGCGGCGCGGTTCCGACCCGCATGAGGCCAAGGATTTGACCCAGGCATTTTTCACCCATCTGCTCGAAAATGAGACGTTGAAAAAAGTTGATCCTCAAAAGGGAAAATTCCGTTCCTTCCTGCTCACCGCCGCGACAAATTTTCTGACCAATGAATGGGATAAACGCCAGTCATTGAAACGCGGCGGCCAACATCAGATTATTTCCCTTGATGACACGGAGGCGGAAGAACGCTACCGCCATGAACCCGTCGCCGTGCTGACGCCGGAGAATTTGTATGAACGGCGCTGGGCTTTCACGCTGTTGAATGAAGTGCTCGCCTGCCTCAAGGAGGAATATATCGCGGCGAACAAGATGGAACTCTTTGCAAAACTCGAACCGGGACTTGTGGACGTAGTCAATCCGGGTTCGTATGCGGACTGGGCCATTGCACTGAATATGAGCGAAGGTGCGGTGCGGGTGGCCGTGCATCGGTTACGGCGACGGTTTGGTGAACTGTTGCGCAATGAAATCGCCCGCACCGTTGCGACACCTGCGGAAGTGGATGAAGAAATCCGGCATTTGTTCGCCGCCATTGCAAATTAAATTCCGGGGAAAGATAATTCAATGTTTTTGTAATTTCCGGTTCGATTTGCTTTAGAAACAAATGTGAAGCCAGATCAAACCATGAGCGGATCGAAAAATTGCCCGAAGTGCGGAGCCCATTTGCCGCCGGACGCGCCAGGCGGCTACTGTGCGCAATGCCTCTTGCAACTTGGCCTTGAAATCGAGAACACGGCGGTTGTCCCCGTGGTTGAAAAATCCGGCGACCAGATTGGCCGCTACAAGCTGCTTCAGCAAATTGGAGAAGGTGGCATGGGCACGGTCTGGATGGCTGAACAGCATCACCCGCATCGGCGCGTGGCGATCAAGCTGGTCAAGATTGGATTGGATACCAAACAGTTTCTGGCGCGGTTCCATGCCGAGCAGCAGGCGCTGGCAATGATGGATCATCCGAACATTGCGAAGGTCCATGACGCAGGAGCGACGGACAGCGGCCGACCCTATTTTGTCATGGAATTGGTTCCCGGCATTCCCATCACCACCTATTGCAATCGGGAAAATTTGACGACCCGGGAGCGGCTCGATTTATTGGTGAAGGTATGTCTGGGCGTCCAGCACGCGCATCAGAAAGGGGTCATTCATCGGGACATCAAACCTTCCAATATTCTGGTGACGAAAGTTGACGGAGAAGCGGTCCCCAAGATCATTGATTTTGGCATCGCCAAAGCCGCCCAGGGCAAGCTGGTCAACGAAACCCTGTTCACCGCCTTTGAGCAATTTCTGGGCACACCTGCCTACATGAGCCCGGAACAGGCCGAGAAGACCGCGCTGGACGTGGATATTCGAAGCGATGTCTACAACTTGGGGGTATTGATGTATGAACTGCTCACAGGCCAGACGCCGTTTGATTCGAAGGACTTGCTGGCGGCGGGCATCGAAGAAATGCGGCGGACGATTCGGGAAAAGGAACCCCTCCGGCCTTCAACCCGGTTGAGCAAACTCCTCGCAGCAGAACTCACGACCACGGCCAGACAGCAGCGGATGGATGCGCCGAAATTGATCCATTTCCTGCGCGGCGACCTGGACTGCATTGCGATGAAGTGCTTGGAAAAGGACCGCAAACGACGTTATGAAACCGTCAACGGCCTGGCGATGGACATCAAGTGCTTTCTTGAATATAAACCCATCGAGGCTAGACCGCCCGGCCATCTGTATCGGCTCCGGAAACTGGTCCGCCGGAACCGGTTCCCCCTGACGGCTATCACATTCATCGTGCTGTCGTTGCTGCTAGGAATCTATTGGCGACAAGCGCGCCAGTTGATGATTCACGTTTATCATTTCGTGAGCACGCCTGAAGTCGTGATTTCCGAGGTCAATTTCCGGGATAAGCCGGCACTCGAATATCATACTTACGGTTATGTCGGCAGGCAGACGCTCCCGATGGGCGACGTGGCGGTAGTGACCGACGCGGAGTCGGCGGGCGGAAGCGCGCTGGTGGCTACGTTTGATACTTCCTATTTCTCCAAACATGGATTTGGGAATCGGGGGGATGGTGATACCGGACTGGGCGTGGTCGTCACTGGGCCGTCCGGCGGCGAAAATTGGGTCAACACCACCAACCTCGGGTTGTATAAGCTTTACCTCACAGTCAAGACCACGGGACTGGCTGCGCTTGATTCCAAGGTCAAAGTCCATTTGGGCTTCATGGCTTCGGATGATTGCGTTATGGCCTTGGATGGGGCAGTCAGGCTGACCACCAATTACCAGACCGTATCGTTTGTCATCGGCGACGGCTTCCTGGTTCCCTCGGATCGCAGCGGCAAAAATTGGACAAAGTTCATAAACCATTTCGATGAGATTAACAGCCTCAACTGTGTTTTGAATGTTGACCATTGGAAAGACGAATATCTTCCCGGCCAAACCCCCGCCTTTTACATCAGCGACGTTAAATTTGTGCGGCTGATGCGGCCGGAGCGGGCGACTGGAAGCGTAAATGCGCGGCAGAATTCTGTCGGCTCCATGCCGCTGTCATACCAGTTGAGGAGTGGCACGAATACTCTGTTTAGTGGAACCGTTGCCGCCTCGACCGTTCACGATCTGACTCCCAAGGATGCCGGGACTAATCATGTTTTGGCCGCCAACGCATTTGGCGCAATGATGAGCAGCAAGGCCTCACTCACGGATTTCAAGGCGGGTGAAGCAACCATCGCCGAGGTCAATTTCCGGGACAAACGGCCGGGATACTCTGGAGCCTATAGTTACGATGGTGTGCGCGGCACCCTGACCCACGCGCTGGTGGAAGAGGCTGGCGCCGGACCCGACGGAGGAACTGCACGAGTGGCGAGATTTGACACTTCAGTTTTTACAAACCTGGCGCTGGCCGCGAGCAGTGCCGGTTTCGGAACAACGGTCACCGTGCCTGTCACCGCCGCCAACTGGATCACCACCACAAATCTCGGCGGCTACAAGCTCTATGTCACGGCGAAAACGTCGGGGCTGGCCGGCAGCCTGTCCCACGGCCGAGCCCAGTGGCAGTTTCTGACCCCTGCGGGCATCGCCTTGACCATGGATTTACCCGTCACTTTTACGACGAATTATCAGGTCTATTCCTTTGTCCTGGCCGACGGCTTCGTGGACGCTTACTCCGGCGGTTCCTGGAATGAATTCATTGATCGTTTCCATGAAATTAATAGACTCCAATGCGCCGTCAACGCTGACAACTGGAACGATGAATATCGTCTGGACCAGTCTGCCGTCCTTTACATCAGCAACGTCAGATTCGTCCGTCTGGTGCCCGTTGCCGGGATCACCAACGCTCCCGCAATGCCGTAGGACTCCGGGCCAGAACCGGCTTCTAATCGCCTAAACAGCAGTATCTTATCCTGTCATTAAATTTCCTGTAACACTTCGTCAGAATTTCTTTTGTAACAGGTGGAAGGGAAGACAAACAAGAAATTGAAGGAAATTATGAATGCTCGTGCCATGAAAATTTTCGCTGGCAGTCAAAACGCCAAGAGACATCTCATCATCAGCCTCGCCATCCTGCTGTCCAGCGCGTCGCCTGCGGCCCGTGCCGACACGCCGATTGCGATCGTCGTCACCAACGGCGCCACCGCCCCGGGCGGCAACGGCACGATCGACATCCATTATTCTTATGTTCCCGGTATTTATCCCGTGGTCATCAATGATGCGGGCCAGGTGGCCTTTGACGCTGGTTTGGATAATACAATAGTCGGGTCGGACATCTCCATCTCCGCCATTTTCCGTGGCGACTCTTTTCCCGGTGATCTGACATTTATCGCCCGACAAGGCCAGGTGGCACCCGATGGCAACGGCAGCTTCAGCGGCCTCATTGACGGACCGAACGGCGACACTTATCCGCCGACCTTGAACAACGCGGGGCAGGTGGCATTCTACGCGCCACTGGTCGGCACCATCGGCGGCACGAATGCAGAAGGCTTGTTCTGCGGGTCGGGCGGCGTGGTCACTCAAATCGTCCGCAGTGCGTGGGCTGTCCCAGACAATAACGGAACCTATAATTATTCTTACTGGCCGTTGTCGCCATATATAAATGGCTCCGGGCAGGTCGCGTTCTACAGCACTTTGAACGGCTCTACAAATATTAGTGGCGAGTATAGTGCTGACGAAGGTATCTTCCGTGGCAACGGAGGGGACAGAACGTCGATTGTTCAAATTGCCCGAACGGGCTACAGCACTCCCTTCGGTTCTTTCTATGAACTGGATGAGGCGCCGGCCCTCAACGATTTGGGACAAGTGGCCTATTGGGCCATCCCCTACAACAGCTCGCGCTCGAACTGCATCTTTCGCGCGGATGGTGCAACCCTCACGCGAATCGCCTACGGCATTGAACCGGCTCCGGATGGCAATGGTTTGCTCACGGGGTCATACACTGACCCGGTCCTCAATAACGGAGGACTGGTAGCTTTCGGCGATACGGTCAGTTCCACCCTAGGAGGCAGCAATGCCTACGGTCTTTTCAGGGGTGATGGCAATACACTCACACAGATTGTTCGCTGGGATCAGCCCGTGCCCGATGGCAATGGCCGTTTCGAGGCGAGTGGCAGTGAGGGGACCGCGCTCGAATCCATGAATGATTCAGGTCAGATCGTGTTTTCCACGTATATCGCGGGAACGGCGGGAGGAACCAACGTAACCGGGATCTACCGCAGCGATGGTGTCACCCTGACGAAGATTGCCCGAGGGGGTGAGCCTGCGCCGGACAGCAATGGTGCGACGTTCGGTAGCCTGGCCCCGTCTTATGAATCGCCAAATAACAACATAGCCATCAACAACTCCGGGCAAGTCGCCTTCCTGGCCAACCTCTCGGATGGCGGCCAAGGCATCTATTTTTACGATGACCATCTCGGGTTGATCAAGGTCATCCGCACCGGCGACTCCTTGCTCGGCAAGACCGTTTCTCTGCTCCGCTTTGATGTGTATTGTCAGCTTGGAAACGAGGGACGCGGGTTGAACAACTGCGGACAAGTCGCGTTCGGGTTCGATGACTCTGGCTCCGGTGCCCCGTCGGGATATGCCATCTGGACGGCCCCCGTGTTTCAGATCACGAACATTCGCATTGTGACCAACGATGTCGTCCTCACGTGGAGCACGATTCCCGACGCGACGAATGTGGTGCAAGCCTTTTCAGCCGGGCCGGACGGCAGCTTCAGCCCCAACAACTTCGCCGACATCAGCAGCAACATCGTCGTTAGCGGCCTCGGTCAGGTCAGCACCAACTATACCGACAGCGGCGGCGCGACCAACTTCCCCGCCCGCTACTATCGCGTGCGCCTGGTGCCGTGAACCCACTTTTGAACATGAAAAAACAAAATTAAGACTCCAAACCATCAACAAATGAAAGAAATACAAACCTATGAAAACCATGAATACCAACCATTCACACATAACAAAGAACACCGGACTGAACGTCAACTGGACTATTTGCACATTCCTAATTGCGGCGGCTTTCTTCGTGACCGGATGTGGTCACAAAGTGAGCGGAATCTACAAACCTGTCAATAGTGCCAGCATTATAACGGCGCTGAATTTTATTTCGGACGGCAAAGTAGAAGGCAGCAGCGCACTCGGCACTGAAACAGACACTTATGTTATTGAGGGTAACCAAGTCAAAATCAAAGATGCCAACAACGAAACCACAGTATTTACCATTGATAAGGATGGCAGCTTAGATGAAGAAACCTTTGGAAGATTCGTAAAACAACAATGATCCCGAATCAACTCACCAACCACTAAAAAGGAAAACCTTTATGTTTTGCAAACAATGTGGAAATCAAATCGAAGACACGGCCACAGCGTGCGCGAAAAAAGGGACATTTACGCTGAACCAAAACACGGATGCGCGCAAGATGCGCTCCGTCGAGAAAGGAATACTATGAACAAATACTACTATGCCGGGCCGGACAAGAAACCAGTGGGGCCGTTCACCGCCGAGGAACTGCGTCAACTGGTCATGGAGGGAAAAATCAATGACAACACGTTTCTAATTGGCGAGGGCCAGACCAATTGGGTGCGGTATGCTGATTGGAAAACCACGCAGGGAACCACCGAGGCAGCCGAAGCGATTGCGCGAACAGCCCAGCAGATGAAGACGGCAATTGCCAAGTTCAAGTTTGGATCCTCGATTTTTGGCCTGTTGTTGGTCATCGTGGAGATTTTTGTTTTACCATGGCGTCTGATTAAAGGGGCAGCCTGCACTCTTGCCACTTGGGGAAGCTCACGCAGGCTTCCCACCAGTCAATCGGATTTGCCAGTGGCAACTTTTATCACCGTCGTCCTTCGACCAGCCTGTCACATTTTGCTGACAGTGATCGGCGGATTGGTTGTGATTGCGATGAGCCTCCACGAGATGTTCTCGCAAGACGGGAGTTTTTCCGAGGGCGTTAAGGAACTGATAGGGGGGCTCGTGGTCATCTATTTTGCCAATATTTTTGTCGGGGCAATCTTTGACGGGATTTCAATTCTCGTGCAAATGGCCAACTCGCTGCGAAACATTGAAAGAAAGTGAGGTCACCATGCCTGAATTTCCTCCTCCACCTCCATCCGAAGGCGATTTTCCACCACCTCCGCAGGATCATGTTCCGCCGCCACCGCCGCCGGATGATGTTCCACCACCGCCTCCGCCGCCATCTGGAGATAATACGGCCTGGACGCCGCCGCCGGGTCCACCCGCTGGCGGGGCTGCTCCCGATGTTTCCAATAATATTCCGAATGTGCCAGTTGTCCGCCAACCCATGAGCCGCGGTGCCAAGCTGGGCTGGGTCACAGCAATCCTTCTTGTTGCACTGGGATACGGTGGCTACCGGGGTTACCAACATTTCAACCGCTATCCCAAAGAAAAGGACGTCAGGGATTTTGTCGAAAAACAACTGGCAATTCCCGGCCAAAAGGTGGTTGATGTGTCTTCCAAACCCGTTGGCTCCGGCAGTTCACCGTCGCCAGTTGGAGTGGAGCTTGCCTTTACGGCAACCATGGAAATGACCGAAGCCCTCTTCGCCACAATTCCCGTGCAGCAATTGATGCAGCAACAGGGCGCCGACCCGATGGTTTTTCGCAAGATACAATCCATTCTCAACGGCCCGAATGCCGCGCGCCTGCGAGAAATTTCCGGCGTGTCCGGCCCAGTGACGGACTTCACCGGTAAAACGATTGTCGGGGAAACTTTTTCCCAGGGACATCGCTACACCAGTTCCGGGATGATCAAGGCCGTCCGGCAAGATGGCAGGTGGCAGTTGACGCTGGCTTCCGGTCCCAATCCCGACAAGGATGCTCCTACTTTTGGTTACAGACTGTCTGAATTCAAAGGCGAGGTCTTGTCAACCAACCAGCCGGACCAGTTGAAAGAAATCAATGATTTGATCAGCAGTGCCAGCGACACGCTGCAAAAACTTCAAAAAGCGAAGGAACAGAACCGCCAGGAAATGCTGGCTTCGCAAAACGCGGCTCAACTGGCCGCCAAACAGGAAGCACAACAAAAACGCGCGGCGGCTGAAGCTGCCCGCCAACAACCGGCGACCGGTTCATCGGTCAATACCACACCGGCTCAAACACCCGCCGCTGGAGCCGCTGCCACCACAACCATTAACAATGTTTTGGTATCCTCCGGAACGCCAATTACTGTTTCCACGCTGGACACGATTGATACCTCCTCCAGCCTTCAACCATTTTATCGTGCCACGACCACCAGAGACATTAATCTGTCTGACGGCACCACCATCCCCACGGGTTCAGACGCGAAGTTAATTGTTTTCGCAAATGGAGCCACCTATCAAATGCGCCTGGACAGTCTTACCGCCAACGGAAGAAACATCCCACTAAACACAGATACATTTAATGTTGGCACCGTCGGGCAAGGCTCTTCTCCAGTAAAAATTGGCTTTGGCGGCATATCCTTGGACACCGGCGGTTTATTCAAGTCGGGCAGGATAAAGCCTGGAAAACTATTCACCTTTCACCAGCAATAATGGGTGCAACGTTTCTGAAAATTATTACACTTAATGCCGTGATTTCCGCCAAGGTGGAATCGCTGCAATGCGAAAGGAACCATGAACGCCCGTGTCTTGAAAATTCTCGTCGCAACGAAGTTGCTGTTGCTGCTGGTGGCACTGCCCGCCGTGGCGCACGCCCAGTCTAATTTTACGACCAACAATGGCACTATTAAACCGGCCCTCGCACCCAAGACCGCCGCCATTCCGTTTGACCAGATCGGCGCGGTGGCCGGAAAACAATATTCCGGCGACGGCCTGGCCGTGACTGCCAGTCCCGATGGCGCGCGGCTGCGTTGCGCGTTCCAGCGGTTGAACGCCGACGCCACCACCGAAGGATTGTGGCTGGCTTCCACGGCTGACGGGGCCAAAGGCAAGCCGTTCCGGGTGATGGCGCAGGCGTTGGGCCGCGCCAGCACGGAAACCCTTCCGCTTTCCGGCAAAGTGGAAACCGCCGGACAACTCATCCGCTTTATGCGACCGGGATTGACCGAGGAATACTCGGTGGGCATTGACGGGCTGCAACAGGATTTTGTGATTGAACAACGGCCTCCCGGCAGCGGTCCCGTGCGGCTGGAACTTGAAGTGGACGGGGCAAAGGCCGGGGCAATAGCAGGTGGCGCGCAATTGGTGCTGGACGACGGCGGACGGCAGATGGTCTATGACCGGCTCAAGGCTGTGGATGCGCAGGGCAGGGAACTGGCGGTAAAGATGGAAGTGATGTCCGCCAGCCGGCTGGCCGTGGTGCTGGACGATGCGGCGGCGGACTATCCGGTGCGGATAGACCCGACCTTCAGCGATGCCAACTGGGTCAGCCTCGGCGGAGTGCCGGGTGTCGGTGTAGTAATGCCTGGTGCCGCTCCGACAGTTGAAGCCGCTGTCACGGACAACGCCGGAAAACTTTACGTCGGCGGCTTATTTTACGTTGCAGGCGGAGTATTGGCCACCAACATTGCCGAATGGAACGGAAGCTCCTGGTCGGCCCTAGGTTCGGGAGTTGGAAGCGGAGGGCAAAATCCTGCTGTATTTGCATTAGCGGTATCGGGCACCAACTTGTTTGTGGGGGGCCAATTCACCACGGCGGGCGGGGTGTCGGCCACCAACATCGCCGAATGGAACGGGAGTTCCTGGTCGGCCTTGGGTTCGGGGTTGAACAACCAAGTGGACGCGCTGGCGGTGTCGGGCACTAATTTGTTCGCGGGAGGTTTCTTCACCAATGCAGGCGGGGTATCATCGGCCAATTATATTGCCCAGTGGAACGGAAGTTCCTGGTCAGGCGTGGGCTCGGGGATGAACAGCCGTGTGGTTGCGCTGGCGGTGTCGGGCACCAACTTATTCGCGGGAGGTGGATTCACCAATGCAGGCGGGGTGTCGGCTAATTGCATTGCCGAGTGGAACGGGAGTTCCTGGTCGGCCCTGGGTTCGGGGATGAGTCACTTTATCGAAACTCCGTTTGTCTCTGCGCTGACTGTATCGGGCACCAACTTGTTCGCGGCAGGAAATTTCAGCACGGCGGGCGGAGTCTCAGCCAATTGCATTGCCGAATGGAACGGGAGTTCGTGGTCGGCCCTGGGTTCCGGGATGAGCGGTGAGGATGGGAACACTTTTGTTAACTCGCTGGCGCTCGTGGGCACCAACTTATTCGCGGGAGGTTACTTTACCACGGCGGGAGGAGTCCCGGCCAATTACGTTGCCGAATGGAACGGGAGTTCCTGGTCGGTCTTGGGTTCGGGGTTTAACTCATACATGAATGCGTTCGTTGTATCGGGCAACAACTTGTTCGCGGGAGGTTGGTTCACCACGGCAGGCGGAGTTTCGGCCAGTTGCATTGCCCAATGGAATGGATATTCCTGGTCGGCCCTGGGTTCGGGGATGAACGGCGAAGTTCTTTCAGTGGCGGTGGCGGGAACGAACTTGTTCGCGGGAGGTCAATTCACCACGGCGGGCGAAGTTTCCGCCAATTACATTGCCCGGTGGAACGGGAGTTCGTGGTCGGCCCTGGGTTCGGGGATGAACAGTTACGTTTATGCGCTGGCGGTGTTAGGCACCAACTTGTTCGCGGGAGGCTCATTCACCACGGCGGGCGGGGTGTCGGCCAATTACATTGCCCAATGGAACGGGAGTTCGTGGTCGGCCTTGGGATCGGGGATGAGCGGTGAAGTTCTTGCGCTGGCGGTGTCGGGCACCAACTTGTTCGCGGGGGGTGGTTTTACCACGGCGGGCGGAGTCTCGGCCAATGACATTGCCCAATGGAACGGGAGTTCGTGGTCGGCCCTGGGATCGGGGATGAGCGGTGAAGTTCTTGCGCTGGCGGTGTCGGGCACCAACTTGTTCGCGGGAGGCCATTTCACCACGGCGGGCGGAGTGTCGGCCACCAACATTGCCGAGTGGAACGGGAATTCCTGGTCGGCCTTGGGTTCGGGATTGAACGGCCAGGTGGGTTTGCTGCAGGGAGAGGTGACCGCGCTGGCGGTGTCGGGAACCAACCTGTTCGCAGGAGGCTCTTTCAGCACGGCGGGCGGAGTGTCGGCCAATGCGATTGCCCAGTGGAACGGAAGTTCCTGGTCGGCCCTGGGTTCGGGGATGAACGGCGGCGTTGGCGTAGGTCCTGCCGTCTCTGCGCTGGCGGTGTCAGGCACCAACTTGTTCGCGGGAGGTCAATTCACCACGGCGGGCGGGGTATCGGCCAGTTACATTGCCGAATGGAACGGGAGTTCCTGGTCGGCCCTGGGTTCGGGATTGTCGGGATTTGTCACCGGCGCGGTCTTTGCGCTGGCGGTGTCGGACAACAACTTGTTCGCAGGAGGCTCTTTCACCAAGGCGGGCAACAAAGCAGCCATCTCCATGGCCGAGGCCAATTTTACTGCGCCCGCCATCGTCAGCCAGCCGGTCAGCGAAACCCTGCCCATTGGCGACACGGCCAATTTTCCGGTATCAGTCACAGGTGCTTTGCCGCTGGAATACCAATGGTATTTCAACACGAATGTCGCCAACCTTCTCACCCCGGCCAGTCTCCTGCCAGCCGGGACCAATGCCAACCTGGTCTTTGGACCGGCAATCCCAAACGATGTGGGAAATTATCAGATGGTTGTCACCAACGCTTACGGCAGCGCCACGAGCATTGTGGCCACCTTGACGGTGCTGATTGAACCCAACATCTACGGTCTCTCCAACAGCATTGCCGGCGGTTCCACGATGGCATATCTGGCAAGCTTTCCCGGCAGCACGAACCGGCTGTGGGCGACGACCAATTTGAGCCTGCCTTTCTCGGTGATCGCCACGAACGCCGCCGACTCCAACGGCCTGTTCCAATTCCCCGATCCAACGACCGCTGGCATCAACTCCAAATTTTATCGTCTATCCACACCATGAAAACAAACAACATTTCCAGACACCGCTCACCGCGCACCGGCTCGCCATCCAACTCCACCGCCACACGTTTGAAGAATTGAGATTAATTCCAAATAATTGAACTGGCGTGAAAATCCTCTCGTGCGCGAAATCTAAAGGCAAAACTCCCGGAGCCGGGCGGCGGGTGCAATGTGGAGCGCAGCCGGATGAGGCGAGCAATACATTGACGCGACGACCGGCGACACACAATCGAATTTTGGATTCGCGCACACGACAACCAGCGGATGCGTTGATTAGAGTTGATGTAAAAATTCTTGAACATCGGCTCAATGCAAATATCTCGCGTTCGTCTTGCCCTTATCTGCGGGCAATTTATCGAAGACACCATCCCCTAACGAAATCGTTGCGGAAAAACCGGGGCAAAACCGGGGCAGCAAATAGCGACAAAAAGCGGCAACGAATTTGTCGCAATTTGTCGCTTTAACTTGCCGCTATTTGCCGCCTTTTGTCACTTCTGATTCAACGCAGCTAAACACCATTCAACACATTTCAACATCCCGACTCCGCGTGAATCGCCCTCTCATTGTATGGCTCGCTGCGCGTCGTCAAGGTCCTCCTCGCTGCGCTGCGGTCCACCTTGACGATGCTCGCTTTCCTCAATTCGATTTATCGAGAGCAACGACAGCACCTTTTCTTTCTCATCGGCAATGGATTGGGACGAATTCCACTTCACCTTCTCTCCGCCTGGCAGTTCGAATTTACGAATGCCGTCCACGTCAAAAATCTTAATGGCATATTCGTCAAGCTGTGAGATTACAAGGAGTGGAGTCCGATGTCCGGCGAGGATGTCTTCATGAGTCGGGCTTTTCATTCCGAACATGAATACATTTTGGCGAATCTTGGGTTTTCCAAACTTGTCCTCAAGGAGCAGCCGCAATGGTGAGGATTCTCTGTCTGTAGTTGTGCCAAGGATGAAGGCGGTGTTTGAATTGTCGAGCAGCCCTGACAATCTGAACCAGTCAATGTGATTATCAACCACAAGGCGCCGCGCGGATTTTTGTATCACTTCAAAAAGATTCCCCTGTGTCGAAAGCAGTTCCTTCCCATAGAACGATAAAAAAGTTATCGCGTGCTTCTCGTAATCCACAGGCAGTTTCATTTCACAAAATCATCCAACGCTTTTTCCAGCTTTTTGAATGTTTCTTCCAGGCGTAGCACCAGCGGAGACATTTTCTGCCAATCCAAGTCAAAGGAATAAGCGTTGCGGAACACATGACGGAAACGCAGGTATTCATTCAACGTGTCGTGTAGTTCTTCCGACAGCAACGCCGGGCGGTGCGCCGTTGGTGATTTCATCCGCAGCAAAAGTTCACGATGCCAGGAATCGCCCCGCACTGGCTCGCCGTCCAACTCGACCGCCACGCGCTTGAAAATATTTTCTACGCCAGTGTAGAATGAATGGAGCAAGGCCGCGAGCGCAGACAGTTCGATTTCAGTCGGGGCCGTGGTGCGGCATTTGGCGAGAAGTCCGTGAATGCCAGACAGCAAACGCTGCAATTGTTCGCGTTCCGTGGCCTGTTGCTTGCGTAATTTATCCCACGCGGACGAGTTCATTCTCCGTGCGTAGGTAGCGGGTGAACGGCGTGCTGCGATCCAGATCAATCAAATCCACCGAACGGCCAATCAAATCACTGACCCGCGCGCCCATGCGATAGAAAACCGACGGCGGCAGGCCGGAAACAGCCAAGTCGAGATCGGAAGCGGCATCACCCGTCCCATGTGCAGCAGAACCGAAGACATAAATCTCCCGTGCGCCAGCAGTTTTGAGTTCGGCGGCGGCTCGCTTGATTAAAATGTCTGTCTCGGTGCTCACGGTTATATTGATTCTGCGTCTTTTGAGTCTGAAAGTCAAAGTTTAAGAAATGTGCCTTCAATTCCAAATGATTGAACAGGCGTGAAAATCCTGTCGTGCGCGAAATCCTAAAAGCAAAACTCCCGGAGCCGGGCGGCGGGTGCAATGTGGAGCGCAGCCGGATGAGGCGAGCAATACATTGACGCGACGACCGGCGACATATAATCGTATTTTTTGGATTCGCGAACACGGCAACCAGCGGATGCGTTGATTAGAGTTGATTCAAAAATTCTCGAACATCGGCTCAATGTAAATATCTGGCGTTCGTCTTGCCCTTATCTGCGGGCAATTTATCGAAGACACCATCCCCTAACAAAATCGTTCGGAAAAAATGCGACTCGAAACCGAGCGGCAAAAAGCGACAAAAAGCGGCAATGAATTTGTCGCAATTTGTCGCTTCAACTTGTCACCTTTTGTCGCTAGGCGCGCATTTATTTTCAGCGAGCAATTTGCCATTTTAGGCAGCGCACGCGTTACCCCTTATTTTAAGGGGGGTTTTATGGCTCGCCAAAATCTCGCCGATGGTTGCGCGGAGTCGCGCGAGACGGTCACGCGATGGACGCGCAACATCTGGCAAGACATCCTGCGAAATGCTTCGCTCGTGCTAACCGCGTTACGAACTTTGTTGCTTCGGATGTTGCCTCGCGTGTTACCACCCTGTTGCGAAGCCAGTGCTAACCGTGTTGCTAACTCGCGTGAATCGCCGTCTCATTGTATGGCTCGCTGTGCGTCGTCAAGGTCGTTCCGCCCTGTTGCCCTTCGGCTTCCACCTTGACGATGCTCGCTTCGCCAAAAACCCGATGGCGATTAAGGATTCACGCGGGAAGTGTCACAGTCGTTGCTGAAAAAGCAAAGCCAGTGAACCACAACCGGCATTTGCCGGACTTGATGGATCAATACGCTTCGGTCTGGCCGTCCTGCTGCGGATGATGACGCGGCAGGACGACCAGACGGAAGCCAAAGGGCAGCCGTGACGAACGCGCAGACGCGGCTGCGCAAGCGTTGGTCACGGCTTGGGGGCGTTTCCTGGCTTCAGGCTGGCCTCGAATTCTTCCCGCTCGCTTGGACTCATCATTCTCACGTTGGCAATGTGTGGTCCGCGCGACTTGTATGGAGCATTTTCGGTTGGTGGTGGCGGAACATTGCTCGCCGGCGCTGTCGTGGCCGGCGCGGGTTTTATGATCACGGCTGGCGCACCTTGAGGCGCCACAGAAGCATTTACCATTGGCGCGATTTTCGCCCGCCTCCGTCTTTTGCGAGATTTCCCGCCGTCCAGGACGATGCGGCCGTATTCTGCCACACGTGCCCGGCTGGTCTTGACGCCATTTTGTTGCAGGATTTCCGCAATGATAAAATAGGATGCCTTCTTGCCGCGCAATTCCACGATGGAGTCATGGAACGGTTTCAGATTGTTAAACGGAACGCGATGGGGATTAGGCCGGAATTCCTGAACCGCTTTGCGCAGTAATTCAAGATCGGGCGTTGGTGTGGTTGATGTGTTCATAATTTTTGAATGTCATGGTTGAAAGCTGACGACGAGAATCCGATGAGCCTCTTGCAAGATGTTGCGTTGGCCGTTGCGCGAATTACGGCGCGGCTGTTGCGTGACCATCTTGCGAGTTGTCTCGCAAGTTCCCGGCGCGGACATGGCGCGTCCAAGTCCGGCGCAAGGCAAGTTGTCTTGCGAGTCGTCTTGACGGACGTTCAGCAGCATTGCTGTTGCCACTGTCCGGCCATCGCCGGGACGTTGCGCGGATATGACGCGAGATATTTCGCCGGATTTCTTGCCGGATGGTTCGCGCCCATCGCGCGACTGTCTCGCGGGACTCCGCGCAGTTTTCGGCGAGTTTTTGGCGAGCCGTAAAAACCTTGTCCAGACAAGGGGTAAGGCTTGCGGCATGTAAAAGCGGTAGCGCAGAACCGTGCGACTGCACTGTGACTCGAAACTTGTTGCATCGGTTTTGACACGCTTCGTGTGCATGACTGTGTAAATTGGTGACGCAATTTGTGACGCGAAATTGAACGTGTCGGCGTTTGCCTTTTTGTAGGCAGGCTGGGCACGGTCTCGTTGCCGGGAATAAAAAGTTGTCATGGTTAGTCCGTTGTTTCGTTGTCGCCATCCCACGTTTGGTCAACCTCGATGCCGATGATTGGCGGTGGTGGTTGAATCGGCGGTCGCATCGTGATGATGATGCCGGGAATGACCGAGACGGAGTTTCCCTGTGGTCGTTTCCGCTGCAAGCCGCCGCTGAATATCCAGCCGATCATCAGCATGGCCAGCCAAACAAATACCAGGTAAAGATAAACGCCGTAATCTTGAATCAGGGCGTCCAGAAAGTTGAAGATGGGATTCAGCAATTCAGCGGGATTTAAGTTCATAGCGCGTCCTCCATTCAGTTCCTCAGTATCACGCCCAAATCGAATCTGTGGCGTTTGCCAGCCTCGCCAGCGCGTCTTCCGACAGAAGCGATGACACCATGGGCCAGTCCATGCTTTGGGTTTGCAGGCGCGTAAAATGCGATTGCGACGCGCCCAGGTGCCTTGTAATGTTCGTGGTCATGCTGATCGGTTCACTGGAGAATCAGCTTGCCGTCCTGACAAGGGCGAGAATGGCGGCTTTGATTGGCGGGGAAAGTTTAGCCCAAGCCGTGACTATTTGAGACAGTTCGGGACAGGACGCGATTAGATTTCGGGAGTCTATTCGGGAGTCTCCGTGAGATTCCCCTTTATTGGCGTGCGGAATTGTGAGGTTCGAATCCCCCTCTCTCCGCCACTTTGATTTCATTGGGTTTCTTTCAAAAGTAGGGGTCAGTAACAACACCTAGTAACAACAAAATCGCCCATGTTTGGGGTGTTTCCGGGTGTCATTGTGGGTGGAACATAGAGCCTCGGGAAGTCTCAAAGCCTGCCAAATTCTCGTCGGCTCTGAACCCTGAATCCGCTATTTAGGAATCAAACCGGCGGAGGATTTCGCTCGGCAAAACCGCGTTGATGCCAATACGGATAGGTGGGCGGCCTGTCACTGGCAGCATCAAGCTTGGCAATCTGCTCCGGTGTGAGCTTCCAGCCGACCGCTCCGAGATTGGCGCGGAGCTGTTCTTCGTTCCGCGCACCGATGATGAGCGTGGAAACAGTAGGCCGCTGAAGCAGCCAGTTAAGCGCGATTTGTGGAACTGTCTTGCCGGTTTCTTTCGCGATTTCATCAATCGCATCCACGACGGTGTAAAGATAGTCATCGGCAATCTGTGGCCCGACATCGGCATTGAGCTTGGATTGCAGGCGCGAGTTGGGCGGCAACGGCTGGCCGCGCCGGATTTTGCCGGTGAGTTTCGCCCAGCCCAGCGGACTCCACACGACGGCTCCGACTTTTTGATCCAGACCCAGCGGCATCAGTTCCCATTCGTAGGTGCGGCCAACGAGTGAGTAATACG
>Ga0181534_10001174_pt1 | contig 17399 bp, 16 predicted proteins | sample PEATcosm2014_Bin_37_FD_119758 | JGI IMG/M metagenome (GOLD analysis project Ga0181534, IMG submission 119758) | Peatland microbial communities from MTU Mesocosm Facility, Houghton, MI, USA - PEATcosm2014_Bin17_10_metaG | ecosystem: Environmental > Terrestrial > Soil > Wetlands > Peat | place... | reverse complement strand
GCACAGGCAAGGGCGCTGGCACAGGCAAGGGCGCTGGCACAGGCAAGGACGCTGGCACAGGCAAGGACGCACCCACCCACCGGGCCCGCAGTCTCGCGCGCCGCCTGGCGGTGCAGGCGCTGTATCAGATTCAGATCAATCCGCGGCCGTGGCAGGACACGCGGCAGCAATTCGCCGAAGACCCCGAGGCGCAGCGGGTGGACCTCGAGTATTTTCGCGCGCTGATCGCGGCGATAGCGCCGGATCGCGAGGCATTGGATGCGCGCCTCGCGCGCCTCTGCGAGATTCCGCCCGCGGAGCTCGATCCGGTGGAGCACGCCGTTCTGTGGCTCGGGCTCCACGAACTGGAATCGCATCCCGAATTGCCGTACCGCGTGGCGCTCGCCGAGGCGGTGCAGTTGACCAAACAATTTGGCGCCACGGATGGATATAAATTCGTCAATGCCGTTCTGGACCGCGCCGCCCGGGAATTGCGGCCGCAGGAGTACGGCGCTGCTCGAGCGGGGGCGTGATGAACGCTGATGACTCGAATCTCGGCGAGTTCGGCTTGGTCCGCCGTTTCTTTCAGCGCCGCTCCGCGGCACGATCCGCTGCGAGCGACGCGCAATCCGGCGTCGTTCTCGGAATCGGCGACGATGCCGCCGTGCTCGCCTTGCCACCGCATACGGAGCTGATTGCCGCCGTCGACACCATCGTCGCGGGGCGCCACTTTCCGCACGGCACGGACGCGCGCTCGATAGGCCATCGCGCACTCGCCGTCAACTTGAGCGACATGGCGGCCATGGGCGCGACGCCGGCGTGGGCGACGCTCGCGCTCGCCATTCCGGATGTCGATGCCGCGTGGCTGGAGCGATTCTCCGCGGGACTGTTGGACCTTGCGGACGCCCACCGAGTCGAGCTGGTCGGCGGCGATACGGTGCGCGGCCCCTTGACGGTGAGCGTGCAGATACTCGGTCACGCGCCGCGCGGCGCGGCGCTGCGCCGCGGCGGCGCGCGCGCCGGAGATCTCTTGGCCGTGACCGGCACCTTGGGCGATGCCGGCGCGGGACTTGCGTTCACGTTGAGCGATGGGGCAGCCGGAGGCCCGCCGGCCGACGCCCCGCCAATCGCCGAACCGCGCTGGGCGATCCAGGAGGTGGTGCGGCGATTCGAATATCCGCAGCCGCGGGTGCAGTTCGGCCTGGCGGCGCGCGGCATCGCGAGCGCCGCGATGGATCTGTCCGACGGACTGGTCATGGATCTGCCGAAGCTGGCGCAGGCGAGCGGCCTCGCCGCGCGCGTCGCGGTGGAACTGTTGCCGCTGTCGGAGGCACTGCGCGCCGCCGCGCCGATGGAGCAGGCGCGGGATTGGGCGCTGGCCGGGGGCGACGATTACGAGCTGCTGCTCGCCGTGCCTGCGCCACGCTACACCGAACTTAAGTCCGCGGCGGCCCGATTGAACTTAAGGCTGACCGTTATCGGTAAATTGGATTCAGGCAGCGGTGTGACCTGGTCGCATAACGGCGCAGATTTCGTGCCCGGTGTGCGCGGTTGGGACCACTTCGCCCAAGCCTCGACCCAAATCACAGTTTAGCTTCCGCCGCCCCAGTATCCTCTGGGCCGTCCAGTTGAATTCGCCCTGCAGAGCACGTTTACCCTTGAGCAACACTCGCTTAAATACTCACGCGAAGTCCCACAACGGCAACGGCCGTGCCTCGTTGCCCGAGAAGATCGGCAAGTACGTAATCATCAACGAGGTTGGGCGCGGCAGCACCGGCGTCGTATATCTCTCGCACGATCCCTATTACGGTCGCGACGTCGCCATCAAGGTGTACAACGTCGACGCCAGCGGCGATGAAAACCGCATGCGCGTCGCGCGCAAGATGTTTCTCTCCGAAGCGCACATGGTCGGCATGCTGCAGCACCCGAACATTCTGCCGATCTATGACGCGGGCGAGGAGAACGGGCATTGCTACATCGTGACCGAGCATGTGCACGGCGCGCGCACCCTGGCGGCGTATTGCCGGCCCGACAATCTGCTGCGCATCGACGATGTGGTGGAACTGGTCTACAAGGCCGCGCGGGCGCTGCATTACGCGCACAGCCGCGGCGTCATACACCGCGACATCAAACCCAGCAATATCATGCTCACGCTCGACAGCGACGTGCGAATCATCGATTTTGGGATCGCCCTGGTGGCCGACTCGGAAATCTCGCGTATTGAAGGCATCGCGGGCAGTCCCTCGTACATGTCCCCCGAGCAGGTGCAGTCGATCGAACTCACCAACCGTTCGGACCTGTACTCGCTGGGCGCGGTGATGTACGAGCTGTTGACCGGAACGCGGCCGTTTCGCGCCGGCAATCTGCAGAAGCTGCTGCACCAGATCGTGTTCGCGACGCCGCCCCCGATCCATACGCTGCGTCCGGAGATCCCCGAGGAGCTCGAGAACGTAACGGCGATGGCGCTGCAGAAGGATCCGGAGAAGCGCTACAAAACCGGACTGGACTTCGCCGCGGAACTCACGCGAGTGCACCAGAAACTGCGCGCGCAGTACAACCGCATCGACCAGCAGGAACAGTTCAGCCTGCTGCGCAAGCTGAAGTTCTTCCACGAATTCTCCCACGGCGAGATCTGGGAGGTCCTGCGCGCCAGCAGCTGGCAGGACTATGCCGATGCCGAGGAGATCGTCAAGGAAGGAGAGATGGACGACCGCTTCTACATCATCGTGCAGGGAAAGGTCAGCGTGCAGCGGCTCGGGCGCGCGCTCGGCTATCTGGAGAACGGCGATTGCTTCGGCGAGACCAGCTACGTGCGCGGCGCGAAGCGCACCGCCACCATCAACGCCTCCGGCGCCGTGACCGTGATGAAGGTCAGCTCGACCTTGCTCGAGCAGGTATCGGCCGAGTGTCAGCTGCGCTTCAATCAGGTGTTTTTGCGCAGCATGATCGGGCGTCTGCAAAGCGCCGAGAGGGGCATCTCCTAGAACAGGCCGCGGGCGTCAGCCGCGAACCCTGTGCCGACTACTCCGGCTCCTTGTCGAACTCGATCATCGCGTAGGCCGAATGATTGTGTATCGACTCGAAGTTCTCCGATTCGACGACATAGGCGCGCACGCGCTTGTCCTTGTTCAGCGCCACGGCCACGTCGCGCACCGTGTCCTCGACGAATTTCGGATTGTCATAGGCGCGCTCGGTCACGTATTTCTCGTCGGGGCGCTTCAGGATTCCATATACCTCGCATGAAGCCTGGGCCTCGGCGATGTCGATGAGTTCTTCGAGCCACATGTGCTCGACCAGCTTCGCCGTCAAGGTGATGTGCGAGCGCTGATTGTGCGCGCCGTAGTCGGAGATCTTCTTCGAGCAGGGACACAGGCTGGTCGTGGGCACCACCACTTTCAGCCACACTTCGGTTTTGCCGGCGCGGTGCTCGCCAAAGATGGTCGCCTGGTAGTTCATCAGGCTCTCGACGCCGGTGACCGGCGCTTTTTTCATGACGAAGTAGGGAAAGGTCATCTCGATGTGCCCGGCACTCGCGTCCAGATGCCCGGTCATCTCCTGGAGCATTTTGCCGAACGAATCAACCGAGATTTCACGCTCGTGCCGATGCAGGATCTCCACGAAGCGGGACATGTGCGTGCCCTTGAAGTTATGGGGCAGATTCACGTACATGTTGAAATTCGCGACGGTGTGCTGCTCGCCACGGGCGCGATCCTTCACCTTCACCGGGTGGTAGATGTCCTTGATGCCGACCTTGTTGATCGGTATTTGACGCGTGTCGGCGTGGCCTTGGACATCCTCCACGGACTTCACCTTCGGCTTTTTGACTGGGTCGACAACGCTCATATTCGGAGACTCTCCTCAGGCGCTACGCGCCGAATCTACCGGGTCGGGGCGACCCCGTCCGATAGCGCTGCGCGGGCAAAGACAAAAAAACCAAGGCCTTCGGGGACCACGTGGTGCCGGGATGGCGAATTGCAACTATTTTAGATGATTCGGGCGGTTTTGGGCGAACGCGCGGGCCCCATACAACCGGCAGGCGGCCGAAATCGGCCTGTGGGGCCCCGATTCGCCGTCCGGCGACGATTGGTGCTCGCCTAAATCAACCGGTCAACATCATGCGAGGGTCCTAGACTCGCCGATCGACGACGTAGGAGGCGAGCCATGCCAGCACCTTTGCCCGGCCGTCGAACAGGGCGAGCCGATCGCACGCGCGACGCTCGAGCTCGCGCGCCCGCACCTTGGCGGCTTCAAGCCCCAGGACGCTGGGATACGTGGGCTTGGCGCGGGCCGCATCGGCGCCGATGGTCTTGCCCAGATCTTCTGTGCTGCCCTCCACGTCCAGGATGTCGTCCTGGATTTGAAACGCGAGCCCGATGTCCTGCGAATAGGCATCGAGCGCCTCCCATCCGGCAGTCGTCAAATCGGGCGCGCACGCAGCGGCCATCAGCACGCTGGCGCGAATCAGGGCGCCCGTCTTGAGCCGATGCATGGCCTCGAGTTCCTCGAGGTCGAGGTTGCTGCCGACTGCAGCCAGATCCAACGACTGACCGCCCGCCATGCCCGCGGTGCCGCTCGCGTCCGCGAGGATCTGAATCATCTTCAGACGCGCCTCGTAGCTCACGCCGGCTGCGCGATCGCGCGCCAGCAACGAGAACGCCAGGACCTGCAGCGCGTCGCCCGCCAGGATGGCGGTCGCCTCGTCGAAGGCACGATGCGTCGTCGGTTGGCCGCGGCGCAAGTCGTCATCGTCCATTGCCGGTAAATCGTCGTGAACCAGGGAATACGAGTGAATGAGCTCCACCGCCGCGGCGGGCGCATCCAGCGCGCTCGCGGCGACGCCCAGCGCCTCTCCGGTGCAGTAGACGAGGAGGGGACGCAAACGCTTGCCGCCGCCCAAAACGGCGTAGCGCTGCGCGGCGTGCAGGCGCTGCGGGATGACTTCGGCCGCCGGCAGCACGGAGTCGAGGACGGCTTGGACGCGTGCCTGATAACCACCCAGCCGCGCCTCCATCGCCTGCATGCTCACTCCGCGTTCAGCCGGTCTTGGATTCGTCGGGGGTGAAGTCCTCGATCGCAGGCTCGCCGGCCTTCTTGAGCAGAATCTCAACTTTCTGCTCCGCATCCTTCAGGGCGGTTTGGCAGGCACGAGTCAGCATGACGCCGCGCTCGAACGCCGCCAGAGATTCCTCGAGCGGCAGATCCCCCTGTTCCAGGCGTTCCACCAGCTCTTCGAGTTCGCGCATTGCCGTCTCGAAATCCGGCTGCAGTTCGTTAGCGGCTTTGGGTGTCGGCATGACCGCGAACGGTACACATGCGCCGCGACGGGGTCAAACCGGAGGGTCGCCTGAACGGAACGGGGCCGTTCCCGGCCTGCGTCCGGGGTCCGAACCGAGGAACATTGTCAGGGCGTGAGATGCGTCACAGCCGCGACAGTCGCGCCAGCGCCGCATTTGAGTACCATTGCCAGTGAGAAGTTATATGGCAATTTCAATCAAGAGAATCGTCGCTTGCGGGTGCCTGGGCGCCGCCATTCTGGCCACTTCGGCCTGTGGTCCGCGGCAGACCGCGCCGTTGACGGTCGCCGACCTCATGGAGGATCGCGTGATGCTCGATGGCGTGCTGATGAAGTGCAATCAGGATTTCTCGCGGTCGCATACCGACCCGGACTGCCTGAATGCGCGAATCGCCATCGAACGTCTTGCCAGCCAGAGCGAACCGGCCGAGGAGGCGAAGCGCGAGGAGGAATTCGAACACAGGCGCGAACAGCTGCGCATGACCCAGGAGAGACAGCGGCAGCAAGAGGAAGCGAAGGAAAAGGTGGATGCCTATCATCTGCCGGTGATGCCTGTCGATCCGGCGCCCCCGGCCGCACCGCGATCCAACGGCGGCAGTCCGCCCATAGTCCGCGAGACGAGCCCTTAAGTCGGAATTGCCGCGGCGCTGCCACCCTTGCCAGGCTCGATGGGAGCGCCTAACGAATCGAGTAGCCGCCATCGACCGCAAGCGTGATGCCGGTAATGAAGTTCGCGGCGCGGGAGGCCAGGAAAACGGCGGCCCCGGACACTTCGTCCGATTGCCCCCAGCGGCCGGCCGGCGTCCGCAGGAGGATTTCATCGTTCATGGGCGAATCTCGAATCATGGCGGTCATGTCCGTCTCGATCCATCCCGGCGCGATGGCGTTGACCTGAATATTGTGAGGAGCGAGGTCGATGGCCATGGACTTGGTCAACTGAACGATGGCACCCTTCGCCGCACTGTAGGCGGGCTCGCTGCGCGACCCGAAGAACGAATACATGCTGGCCAGGTTGATGATCTTGCCGCTGCTGCGCTTGACCATCGACCTCGCCGCCAATTGCGACAGCAGAAAACACGCATTCAAATGCGTCTCCACCGTGCAGTCCCAGGTTTCGGCGGTTTCGTCGAGTACTCCGCCCGACTCGATGGCGACGCCGGCGTTGTTGACGAGTATGTCGAGCCCGCCCAGCTCGCGTTCGAGCTGCGCGATCGTCGGAGCGAGCGCGGCGCGGTCCGTGACGTCGAGCCGAAGGACCAGCGCGCGTCCGCCGATGGCCTGAAGTTCGGCAAGCACTTGGGCGTTCTTCTCGCCGTTGCGTGCCAGCACCGCGACGGCGGCACCCGCGCGCGCCAGTCCCAGCGCGATGGCGCGGCCGATGCCGCGGTTGCCGCCGGTCACCACGGCAACGCGGCCGGTCAGGTCAAACTGCGGCGCGAATTCGGTCATTCGGCGCTCCGCAGCCCAGGTCCAGTACTTGCGCGCGGCCCAGCAAGACGCCGAGCTCGAGGATGGCGCGATACACAGGATCGGCACGCAGCTTGCCGCGGGCAAAGTAGTACGCAACGCCCGCGCTGCGGTGGGGACTCGCTGGGCGCATCGGGCAGCGCGGCATTGGGGGCATTCCGGTACAAGGGAAGGCGGCTAAGGCGCCGAATGTCCCAAGTCGCGGATTTCGACGCGGCGATTCGCCGGATCTTCGGGCCGATCCGGGTCCAGCAGGCGCTCGGAGCCGTAACCGACGGTGTCCAATCTGCTCGCATCCATGCCCTTCGCCACCAAGAAGTTCTTCACCGCTTCGGCGCGCCGCAGTGACAGCAGCTTGTTGTACTGCACGCTGCCCTTGGCATCGGTATGGCCGGCGACCACGAAGCGATCCTTCTCCAGGGAGGCGGAATCGAGCGCCAGCTCCAGCTGCTTCAGCTGGGCCGCCGCCTGCGGCCGCAGGACGCTGGAGTTGCTCTCGAATGGAATGTTCAGATTGACCGACTGTTCGGTCTCGCCGGCATCCCGGCGGGTCAGCCCGCGCGGCGCGAAGCCGCGGGTGAGGGGCGCCTGCCGCAGTGCCTGTTCTATCTGCTGACCCGATAGGACAGTCGCTGACTCCTCCGCGGGCGGATCGGCCGCGAGGGCGAGGAACGGAAGGCACGCCCCCGCAATCACGGCGCTGAATACGCGATGGCTAAGTTTCACTTCAATGGCTCCAATCCCTGTGAACGCCGGACTTCATTGTACTTATCCTTCGCGATTGCAAGGTTGCGCTGCGCATCCGCGCCGGCACTGCCGGATGCGCCGCTCTTAGCCGCCACCCAGGCGTCGTAGTAGAGCGCACGCGAGTGGGCAAGCTCGCTCGCCGAATCCGCCGGGTCGGGCTCGGTCTTAAGGTCCGATACGGCCAGGGACCTCGACACGAGACCGGTGGCGGCGTTGCCCACCGCCGAGCCGACGACGTCGCTATTCTTGCCGATGATGTCGGCCAGCGCCACACGCGCCGATTTCTCCGACTCTGTTTCGGTCACGGCCACTTCGATCGTGACCGGCATGAATTCCAGCGGCGCGTGCGGCAGATCCTGGTATTCGGCATTGCGCGCATCGAGCTCGGCCGCCTGAGTCTGAATTTGCACCGCAATTCGCGTGCGCTCCTGCTTCAAGCCCTCGGCCAGGTCGGCGCCGGCCGCGGCAGCGCGCTGATCCAAGCTCGCCAGCATGCGCTGAGCGCGCGTCATCGCGCGCTCGAGCGCCTCGATCTCTCCCCACACCTCTTGATGGACCTTGGTCTTCTCCTCGTAGGCGCGCCGCGCCTCGATCGACATCGGAGGCACTCGCAGCCACGGCGCCGCGTCGCCCTTCGAAGCGCTCGAACGGGATCCTGCGGTGACCGCGCCGATATTGACCCAGGCGCTGGTCAGTACCTCCTGCTGATCCGTCGACGCCGGATCGGTGACTTTCAGCGTGTACAGCGTGGTGCGCGAGACCCCCTTGTCCGAGGTTGTCAGCAGGGATTCGATGCGGTAGCCGGCGTCTTTGAGGCGGTAGGCCGTGCCGTCCTTGGAGAATTCGAAGCGCGCCTCGTACACGGCCTTGGCGTTGCCGACCACGCACACGTTGGCGCGCCGCAGCTGATTTTCAACCGAATCATCCGTTCTCGAGGTCTTCCATTCGCTCTGCGGCAGATCCTTGGTTGCGCTCGACAGCTCTTTCGGCAGGTATTCTGCGGTGCATTCGGCCGGTTCGGGCTTGAACGTGGCGGCGACAATGGTCATGCAGCCGAGCCTCGCGTTGATGGCAAGGGCGGGCGCCGGCTGTAAGTCGGCCCTGTAGAGATTCATCTGTCTGGTCACCGCATAGCGCGTGTCCTTGCGGGCGGCGCCGGATTTCACGCGATCGGCCGACGACTGAATCTCGTGATTGATGAACAGCTCGGCGATCTTGCCGACGATGACGCCCAGCAGGGGAAGGAACCTGGCGGTGGCCTGATCCGAGGCGTCCGCGTTGCCGGTCACCGGCAGGAAAAAGGGTTCGTCCGCAACGATGCAGGTATCGTTCACGTAGGCGCGCACATCGACGTTGTCGTGCGCGGCCTTCGCGGCCTGCGCGGCCGGCACGGCCGGCGCTTGCAGCACGCACAGGCACGGCGCCCAGACGAGCCGCCGCACGAAACCGGCCCTCATTTGACCCCGCCCCCCGGCGCGGCGCCCGCGGGCGCAAGCAAGCCGTCGAGCCGCTTCAAAATCAGCGACCACTCCTTTTTCTGCGACGGATCTGTCAACGTCGAGATGTTGGCGAGCACCCGCTCGCGCGCCAGGTCACCGAATCTCTTCATCATCACTCCGGCTTCCAGCAGGTCGTCGCCCTTGCACGCGTCCGCGTCGAACCACCACACCGTCAGTGTGCCGCCGCCCTTGCGGTCGCTCATTCCACAACGCTGCGGAGGCGGATCGCCGCGCCAGAGAATACGGAAAATATCGTAGATGGCGCCCGAATTGGCGGCAAAATAGCTGTGACCGAGCACGTCGGCGGGCACGGCCGACATGTCGATGGTGTCGAGGCCCGGCAATCTGATGATGGTATCTCCCGCGCCGCCGGCGCGCGGCGCGCCATGCCAGATCTGCGAAGTATGAAGTGCGACGTCCTTGGCGGAGGCGTACAAGGTGACCCGTTCAGCGGCGCCGCGCAGCGATTCGACCGCGTCCACGAAGTAATCGCGATCCACATCGGGCGCGGTGAAGACGATCTGACTGAAAATGCGCCGGCGCTCGCCCGGCGCCCGTTTGGCCAGATATGTCTGCAGCGCTTCGATCAGCGCGCGGTTGCCCATGCTGTGGGCAAGCACGTGGATGCGTTCGGCGCCGGATTGCGCCACCACGGTGTCCAGGAAGTCGGCCAATTTACGGCCGCTGATGCCGACTGCGGCTTCATCGACGGCGTACGCCGTCGCGCTGCCCTGGGATGGCCAGCTATATAGAACCGGCGTGCCGTCGAAATCCAGGTCATAGGCCAATTGCGCCGCGCGTCTGGCCGCGTCTTCGAAGGTATTGTTGAATCCATGCACGAAAATGAACAAGTCTTTGGAGGGGGAGTCGTTGATCTGCTGGCGCAGCGCGCGCACGAAATCGCTTTTCGTCAGGGGGGTGATTTGGTCGAGCAGCACATAGCGGCGTCTCATGGACGCCTCGCTCAGAGCGAACGTGTAGTCGGCCCAGCGCGGCTGCGTCTCGAGTTCCGCTTCCTGGTGGACCTCCGGGATGGTGACATTCAAGTAGCCATATTGAAGCTCGCCCCGCGCCTTGCCGTAGAAGAGCGCAGGCTTGATTTCTCCGGTGGACGCGCGGTTGGTCCCGTAAAACACCCGCACGGTCGCAAAGCCCTGATTTTGCTTGTAGCGCCGGGTGGCGAGCGCGCCCCCGGGCGGGGATAGCCCCCGCTCGCCGACTGCCGGGGGTGGCTGCGGCAACGCCGGCGTCCACGCCCGTATCTGCGCATCGATGCGGGCCAGCGCCGCGGTATCGGCGCCGGCGCGATAGATTTCTTGCAGCTTCTTGAGGCTGGCCAACACATTTTCGTGGCCTGCGCCGTAGGCTCGGCGCTCGATGCTCAAAATGCGCTGCTGCAGCGCTGCGGCGGCGGAATAATGCTGGTCCTTCAGATTCAGGTCCGCCAACGCGGTGAGCAGCGGTACGAGGTCCGGGTGTTCGGGACCGAGCGTCGATTCCTGGAGCTCGAGTGCGCGCAGGTAGTACTGCGTGGCTGGCTGATCTTCGCCCACCTGCGCCGCATAATCGCCCAAGCTGCGCAGCAATGCAGCGAGGCTTTCCTTATCGGCACCTTCCTCGGTCAGCCTGACCGCCTCGTCTCCCGCCTTGAGCGCATCCGCCGGCCTACCGGCCGCCTTGGCGGCTTCGAGATTCTGATAGGCACGCACCACCTCGGGTGACTGGGCCAGGATGGCCGCGGGCGATGCCAGCGCCAGCACGCAGACAAGCCTGCTCAAAGGGCGGAGCGTGATCCGGCGCCGAGGTAACCGGAGCAGTGGGCGGAGTCCAAGCTCAACCATTTGTCTTAGCCGTAATGCAACGCCTGAGTTCGCATCGGGTGCGCCCGTGGGGTTTTTCACTTTACCCCAACTTGTGATAATTCGCTCGCCGGCGATGGGGCACCGCCGGACTCGAGGTCTTGAAATCGGATTTGCCGGGGGATGCCGGGGTGTGCAATAAAAGAAAAATGAGCGACCGCGCTTCGGACCAAGGCATGGGGCATCGCCGCCGCGGCGGGCTTGGGGCGCCCGCGATGCTGCTCTGCGCGTTGCTCTGCGGCCCCGCCGCCGCGCGAAATGTCGCCTTGCTGGTGGCGGTGGGACAGTTCAACGATCCGGGCCTGCGGACGGCTCAGCTTCTGGGGCCGGCGATCGATATCGATTCGGTGCACCGTGCGCTGACTCAACGCTGGGGCTTCCAGCCAGGCGACGTGGTTGACCTGCGCGATCGGGACGCCACCCGCGAGCGCATACTCGATCAAATCGCGGCATTGGAACAGCGCAGCGCGCCGGGCGATACGGTGCTCATTTATTTCAGCGGGCACGGCACGAGCGCCAACGACCATAACAACAGCTACGACCTGCCCTATGCGACCGGCGCGTGGGTGCCGTATGACTTGGACTACAGTTCAAACGCCGCCGCGGCGCGCACCCTGATCGTGGGGCGGCGCGATCTGGTACCGCGGCTCAAACGGCTCGATCAGGCCGGTCGCTGGGTGGTGGTGATCTCCGACAGCTGCTATTCCGGTCAGGTCGTACGCTCCTTCGGCGAGACCAACAGCCGCTCGCGCTACCTGCCGCTGAATCTGCGTGATCTCGGCGTGGCTCGCGTCGATGCCGTCGTAGCCGCCCGCCCCGAACCGCCGCCGTATCCCTATCAGCACGTGGTCTTGCTTTCCGGCGCCAGCGACAGCGAGACGGGGGCGGACATTTCCACGGCGCAGCTCCTGCAGCAGGCGCCGACCTTGGACGGCAGGTACCACGGCGCGTTCACCGATGCGTTTTTGCGGTTGCTCGACGGACAATTGTTGCCCGGGACGTTCAACTACGCACAGGCCCGCGAGGCCATGAACACCTTTCTCGAACACCGCAATTTTCCGCAGCACCCCCAGCTGCTCCCGGCCATTGCCGAGGATCCGCAGGACATCGGAGCGCGGCCTTTTCTGGGGATGAACCTCCCGGCCCAAACAATCCCAGCCGCGCCGCCGAGCTCGGTCGCGCCGTCGAGCCCCGCCGTGTCGGCAGTCGCGGTGGTGTCGGCAAGCCCGCCCGCACCGCCGAGCGCGGCGGCCGCATCCAGTCCGGCCGGCGCACCCAGCCCGGCGGTCTCGCCAAGCGGCGCTGCCGCGGCTGCGCCCGCCCCCGATCCGAGGCTGCATCTCATGCTCGAGTCGGTCTCAGCGGGACTCAAGGCCAGGATCGCCGGCCTCGGCGGGGTACTCATCGTCGAGCGGGACGGCGACATGACGCTGCGGCAGCAGGGCGATCAGGCGCAGCTGCTCGGGCCGGCGCGCGATCCCATTGCCACCACGAGCGCCGGCGATCCGAACCTGATCAAGCGAATCGCCGCGCAGGTATGGCTCAATCGGGTGCTGCCCGTGGGCGATGACAGTCTCGGGCTGCGCGCGGAGACGGATCCCGGCAGCCGCGGCAATACCTTCGTGCAATGCGAGTCGTTCGCCGTCGAGGTCCGCTTGCAAAAACCGGCCTATGTGATGGTGCTCGATCTGGACAGCGAAGGCAGCTTGACCGTGCTCTATCCGACACGGGCCTCGGAACGCCGGGTCGTCGCGGCCGGAGCGCCGCGCGCCATCCCCGGCGCCGACCCGAAGGATCACATTCTGGTCACGACGCCGTTCGGCTCGGATCAGATGGCGGTGCTGGCATTCGAACGCCTGCCCGACTTTTTCACCGACCTTACGGGTGTGCAGCATTTTGCCGCCGACGGAAGCCGCGCCGACGCGCTGGCCAAGGGCTTGCGGCTGGCTTCGGGGGCGGTCGGTGTTCAGCAGATCACGGTCCATACCTATCCCGCCACCGGCAAGGTCTTTTGTGGCTCCTGACGCCGCTCGCCGGCTCGCCCCGCCGCGCACGCGGGGTCGGCGGCCGCAGCTCTGGGCATGGGCGGCTCTATGTCTGGCCGCGTCGGGCCGTCTGCCGGCGCAGTCGACCGGCCCACAGAGCCCGCCGCTATCCTCGAATCACGCTCTGATCATCACGGTCTCCGAATATCAGCGCAGCCCGCTGCCCGGAGTGCTCACCGATCGCAAGCTTGCCAACGAATTGGCGCAGCGCTTCGGGGTGCCGGCGCAAAACATCGTGGAGCTGTCGGAGCGGCAGGTCACGCGCGAGGGAATCAAACAGGCGATGGCCGGCATGAACCAAGCCATCATGCCCGGCGACAAACTGTACGTGTATTTTTCCGGGCACGGCGCGCGCTTCTTCAGCAAGGCCGCCGGACGGTGCACGGAAAGCATCGTGATGCAGGATATGCATGTGCTCACGAACACCGAATTCGCCGGCATGCTCAAGCCGCTCAGCGCCAAGACCGATAAAACCATCGTCATGCTCGATTCCTGCCACTCGGGCGGCGTGGCGCAGGCGGCAGGCACGCGCGATGTCGGCTCCGCGGAGCGGCGGCGCGCAAAATACCTTCCCGAGGCGTCGAGTCCGCAGTGCTCGCTGGCCGTGAACGACCGGGGCTTTTCGCAGACCCGCGGGGCGGACCTCGATACCACGGACAACAATCTGGTGATTCTCGCCGCGGCGAGAAACAACGAGGTTGCCTGGGACACTTCCAAAGGCGGTGCGCTCACCTACAATTTCGAGCAATGCCTGGAGGGAGGCGCCGCCGATTCGGACAAGAGCGGATCGATCTCGATGCAGGAGCTCACCGCCTGCGTGCAAGCGCGGCTCGACAAGACCCAGGAAGATCCGGTGCGGCAGCACGCCACGCTGGCCGGCAATGGCGCGCTGATCCCTGCTTTTGGCGCTGCAGCCCCGGCCGCTTCCGCGCCGGCCGATCCATTGGCGGCGCTGAACGACATCTACCATCAGCGGGACGATCGCTGGGAGGTCGAGGCGAAGCTGCGCGAACCGTCGCTGAAGATAGGAAGCAATCTCGCCATGTCGATCCGTTCGCAGAGGGACGGGTTCGTCTACATGTTCTATGAGGGCACCCAGGCGGGCAGCTTCTACCTGCTGTTTCCGAATCGACTCGATGCGGACAATGCGATAGCGGCGAACCAGGATTTGACGCTGCCGCGCCAGAGCTGGAGCGTGACGGCGCTCGGGCCGAGAGGCACCGATCACGTGATGGTGATGGTCGCCGCGACGCCGCGGGATTTCTCGGCGCTGGCGCTGCCCGCCGATTACGTGAGTGCGGCCGGCCCGTTCGAGAAGATCCGGCCCACCGCGCAGGCCGTCGGGCGCATCGGTCAAATGGCCGTGCTGTCCGCCGCCGCCTCCAAGGCGGCGTGCCAGCATGCCGGCGACAAGCGCGATCTCGGCGTGGCGCGGCAATGCTCCAATGTCTTCGGCGCCGCGCTGGTGAGCGTCGAGGAGACGGACTGACCGGGCCCGCTCAATCCTTGCCGATCTCGATGGTCCAGTCCGGGCCCGACTCGATCTTGTGCGCGGCGGCATAGCTTGCCAGGTTCAGCGCCACCGCCAAATTCAACAAACTGTTGACGTAGACCAGCGGCTTGCCCACCGGCACTTCGCCGAACGTGCGCTGGTAGGGCGCCCGAGTATCGTCGACGAGCTGGCCGCGATGATAGATGCGCACGTGCAGCGGCGCGCCGAGCGCCACCTGCAGCCGGTCGAAAAGCTCCTTCGGTATGTTGGTCCACACGTTGCCGAACTGCACGTCGAGCACCGGGATGATCCCGGATACCGTGTTGCCCGCCAGCTGCGGCTTGCGGTAGGCGATGGATATCAGCGACTGGGGCGGCAGCGGCGGCCCCACCTCATCGAAGCTGATGACGCCCGCCGCAAGGCGCGCTCCGGTGTAAGCGAACACATCGCGGCCGTGAAAGGTGTGCGAGTCCTCGGAGCCCGGACGGCGGTTGACCTTTTCATCGATCTGGCGCAGCGCCTCGATGCCGTCGCGTTCGGCGACCAGCGACAGGAGGCCGTTGTCGGGCCCGACGAAGTAGTGGCCGGTGCGCGTCTTCAGAACCACCGAGCGGCGCTGCGTGCCGACCCCGGGATCGACGACGGCGACGAACACGGTGTGCTCGGGCCAGAACTGCTCGGCCTGGTACAGCCGGTAGGCGCCGACGAAGATGCTCGGGTTTTCGTGGCTCAAGTCCGATATCAACAAGTCCTGCGACACGCCGTAGGCGACGCCCTTCATGGCGGAGACCGCGCCGTCCTGGGTACCGAAATCGGTCAACAGGACCAAGGGCGCCCGCGCTTGCGCCTGCCCGGCGCCATACAGGAAAACGATGAACAGGGCCGCGAGGTGGGCCGTGATGCGCGCGACGGCTCCGCCTCGATTGAAGGCAAATCCGTCGCGGTCGCGGCCACGTGGAATATTCATACAGGCTTCTATCGCGGCGGCAGCGCCAGTGATGGCACTTGACGCGCGATCTGATGTGCCAGGGGCGCGGCGACCCCTAGACGATCCGCGGATGCGGCCGACATGAGCGCACTTTTGACGAAGGGGTTGGCAATGGCCTCACCCCCGGCCAGCAGCTGCTTGGCAAGCGCGCCGCTCAGGTACCGGTAAACCGGTGTCGGAAAGAGCGCCTGGGTGATGAGGCCCGCAAATTGCTTGGGATCGGCCCCCGCGGCTTGGACCACGGTGAGCGCGTCGCGCAGGCTCTCGACCACGCAGGCCATCAGAAAGCTGGCCGCGGCCTTCACGACGTTGGCGGTCGCCGGATCACTGCCCATCACGTCGATCCGGCCGAGTACTTTGAGGGCGGGGCGGCAACGCTCTATCACGGCCTCATCGCCCGCCGCGGCGATATACAGGTTCCCCGATTGCGCGGCTTCCGGCGGCCCGAATACCGGCGCGGAGATATAGCTTTGTCCGTATTGGCGATGAGCGGCAGTCAGGCGTGCCGCCAGGGTGTCGCTCACCGTGCTCATGCCGGCATGCAGGAGCCCGGGGCGGCCCATGGTGAGAAAGCGGCCATCCTGCCAGAACAGCTGTTCGACGGCTTCATCGTCGGACACCATGCTGATCAGCAGGTCCACGTCACAGGCCTGCCGCGGCGTATCGGCCACCTCTACGCCATCGGGCTCGAGCGCCTCGGCCCGGCTGCGTGTGCGGTTGAAACCGATGACGCTGAATCCCGCATGGGCGAGACGCCGCGCCATTGGCTGACCCATGCTGCCGAGACCGAGGATGCCGATGCGCATGATGCTATTTCTGTTGTTCCAGGGGGTAGGTTCGCGGCGGTTCCGAGCTCGGCGCCGCTCCGTTGGGCGCCTGCGTGGCCGATGTGGCGGGGATATCGGCCTGGGGCGCCGGCGAGCTGCGTACGGCCGTGTGCGTTGCCTGCGCCAGTCTTTCCATGAAGCGCTCTGCGGTGGCGGGAGGCGCCGGCGCCTGGCCCGAGAAAATATCGCTGGCCGTTATTCCGCTCTTGCCATACAGCGACGCGTTGGCCGACCGGTCGATCGAGATGACGCTGCCGTCGAGCGCGATGCCGCCGAACAAACCGCGCGTGCGGGCATAGGAGTAAATCTCCGCATTGAAACCCATGTCGGTGGCCGCCGAGCCTTGCCGGCCCACCGGCCCCGTGGCCACCGAGGCGTCCGCGCCCAAAGTCAGCTTGCCGCCGGCGATCCCTTCGATGCCGGTCTTGGTGGTGAACACCAGGATAATGTCGGAGGACTGCGCTCCGGCTTGGAATCCCCAGCTGCCGCCGGTCAGCGAGACGAAAGCGGGATTGCTCCAGGGAGAGGTCAATTTGTCGCGCACCACCAGCACGCCGTTGCCATGGCGGCCGCCGAAAATAAACGCCACTTTGGTGACATCGGGCACCACGGCAATGCCGTAGGCGCGGGAGAGCAGCGCATCGGGTATCTGCTGATCCGGCATGGCCTGGACCTCTTCCAGCACCTCGGTTGCCGTGAGCAGGCGGCCTTCCTCGCGGGCTCCGGCCCATGCAACATTTAGAGCTGCGGCGGCGCCGAGGATCCCGGCGAAAAGCAGCGTAGAGGCGGCTTGGCTTCTTTTATTCATCAAAACTCCTAATTTAGGCGCATCGCGCCATTCGCCAAGGCGGACCACGAAGGCCGCCGGATAGTTCAGTACCCGAAGCTTACCGCTTGTCAGGCGCCGCGAGAACCCGGGCCGCTTCGGCGTCGCGATGATGCGCGCGGTAGTAGTCAGCCAGTCGGGCGGTGGCCTGCTGTGTCGCGGGATGCTGCGGACCCACGGCTGCCAGCAGTTTGGAGCGAGCCGCCAGTAGCATGGGTTCACCCTCCGAAGCCTTGTCACGCTGAATGAGCACCCATGCGAGGGTGGCATCGCTGCGCGCGGTGCGCCAGCTATCCACACCGGCCAGCTCTGAGTTCATCTCCGATGCGGTGCGCAGGTGGGCCTCCGCGTCCGCCAGGGATCCTCGCCGCAGCAAT
>Ga0181534_10001173_pt1 | contig 17401 bp, 16 predicted proteins | sample PEATcosm2014_Bin_37_FD_119758 | JGI IMG/M metagenome (GOLD analysis project Ga0181534, IMG submission 119758) | Peatland microbial communities from MTU Mesocosm Facility, Houghton, MI, USA - PEATcosm2014_Bin17_10_metaG | ecosystem: Environmental > Terrestrial > Soil > Wetlands > Peat | place... | reverse complement strand
TTCTTCTCGTCCTCGCGCAGCGGATAATTCAGCCGCTGCCCGTTATGATCCATCAAGATTGAGGTGAACTGCCACTGGTTGCCGGGAGCCTGCTTTCCCAGCGCTGCCTGAATCTCATGAAACGGACTGAGCGTTAGCGTCAGATTGGCCTGCGCCTGCTGGCCGCCAGCCAAATCAATCCGTTCCGCCCCAGCGCTGTCTGCCGCGTAGGGATAAAAGACCGCGGGGTAGCCCTGTACTTTGGTCGGAGCCGGTCCGTTGCAGGCAGGAGCGCTGGCCTTCTCGTTGTCAAACTCCGGTTGGGTCATGATCGTGTAACTGCCGTCTTCCAGGCCGTAAAACCTGAACTCCCCGCCCGGAGTTGTCTGGTGAGAATCCATTTCCATCCAACTTGCCCGGCCATCCTGCACGGTGAGCTTGAGCAGTGTCAGCCCAATGCCGATTGCCGGTTCGCCGTTCGAGAGCATCACGTGGCCGGAGATGGCATTCAACGGCGAGAGCGCCAGGGACAGCTCCGGCATCTCCGCCGCCACATGAACCAGGTGCGGAACGTAGCCCTCAAAGTCGCCATTTTCTACTTTGCTGCTGAAATTTGGCTTCACCACGGAAAACCCATGCGGTCCCTGCGAGATGCCGGGAATCTCGAAGCGGCCTTCTCCATCCGTCAGAGCGCCAGCCTCGACCTCATCGTCAATGCGGACTAAAGCTCGCGGCAGCGGCTCTCCGGTGGCTGCGTTGCGGACGATGCCATGCACGGTGACGGGTGGGCCTGCCGGGGCGGGCTGGGCTGTGGTGGGCGGAGGAGACATGCCCTCAATAATTTGTGCGTTCAGAGCAGTCGGAGTAAAGACCGTGATCAGAGATACCGCTGCAACGGTGCAGAGATGCAGCGTGTGCCAGGGAGTCTTACTTTGCGAGCCGCATTGTTCGCTCATTCGCTTCTGGATTGTTCTTCGGTCCACTCCTCATTGTGACGGCTTACGGCGGGGAAGGGAATCGCCGCGCTGTAATTTTTATAACTTGAGCTGTAGGAGGGGGTGGCTGAATATAGGACAAGCACTGTTGGTAATCACTTCTTGATTGGGAGAACGGGGAGAAATCAATTAACGTATACCAATACACCCCAGTTTTTCACCCCGGACAGGCAGAGGATCATGACAGATTCCCCATCGCACCAGGCAACCAGCAAGGGCCACCGTAATCGATGGATGATTCTCATTGCCGCCTTCAAGTTGGGACAAGCGCTGCTCTTTGCCGCCGTCGGCGTCGGTGCGGTGCGTCTGCTGCACAAGAACGTTGGCGATGTTCTGCAGCATTTGTCCGATCACCTGCGCTTCAGCCCGGAGTCGCACTTTATCTGGTTTATCAACTACATCCTGGCAAAGTCGTCTCTTGTCAACGATCAGATGCTGCGCCGGATCAGCGCCTTTGGTTTCATCTACGCAGCGCTGGATCTGATCGAAGGAACCGGACTCTATCTGGAAAAAACCTGGGCAGAGTATCTGACGTTGATCATCACCGCCTCGTTTCTCCCACTGGAGGGGTACGAGGTCTTCCACCGGGTTACGCTCATCCGCGTCAGCCTGCTGGTGATCAACGCGCTGGTTTTCTTCTATCTTCTGAAGATGGTGGTGGAGCGGGCGAAGCTGCCGCAGGATACTTCGAGTTCTTCCTGAAGCGCGGATCGTACCTGAAACAGTTATTCGAGAACGAGCACATGCTTGCTGTAGTGCGGCCCAGCCATAGATTTGATTGCCTTGTCCAGGGTGACCAGCACTCCGTCTTCCTTGATTGCCAGTCCCAGCAGGTAGGCGTCGGTGATTTGCTGATGGCCGAAGATCCGGTCAGAGAATGGCGCGGTGAGTTCGCTCCAACCGGCGGTGATCGGCCAGAAGCGGTAGCCCGGGCGTTGCGCTAGACCCGACAGCAAGATCATGGCAGCTTCCACGGTTAGTTTGCCTACGTAGTGATTTGCCGAGATACGGAGGAACCCGGCCTCGGAAAACGCGCAGACTCCCCAGTTGAGGCCTTGACGATCAAACCACTCGCTCGCTGTTTTGAAATGGGAGTGCTCTGGCTGAGTGAGAGCGATCAGCACATTTGTATCGAGCAAGAACTTGTGCCTACTCAAACTCATCCTCTAGCGCGGCTTTTACCATTTCATTTGTGATAACTCTTCCTTGTGGGCGCGCGACAATCATTCCGTTTGGCATTCGCATCAGGCTTGCGGGGAGCGGCTCAGATGACTGCGGCGCGGTTGCCTTGCGCACCATCTCATTGATAGCTCTGCTCAATGTGATTCCTCGGCCCTTCGAATAGAGGGTCGCAATCTCGTAAGTATCTTCATCGAGGGTGATGCTGGTTCTCATCAAACCAGTTTGAACCATTTTTTATGTTGGTGCAAATTTATAATATTGGTGCAGTGAGCATCTCATTGCTTCATATTTACCAGCTAGACGAATGTGCCCTATTCACACGGCATCCAGGTACAGGCCATTCTGCCGAGTGGGGATGGGTGCGGAAAGCGCTCAGAATCGCTTGCGAAATTAAGTCTTCGCTTTTTGTTCTCCTATATACCTATTCTCACCCCTTGCATAGATATCAAATCGATCAATGAATCTGATCTGTAAACACTATATATTGTGTCCATAGATACTGTTAAACCTATTCCGTCCATTTATTGGGTTTTCAGGCCTCCGCAGCCACACTCGCTTGTTTTTCAGATTGGCGCGAAGTGATTTCTGGGCTATGATCGTTGAGAAGTGGAGCAAAAGGGAGTAAAAGGGAAATTTTGGGAACTGAATCACCACTTTCAAAGAAAGATTACCCCAAAATCTCCTCCGATGCGCCAAATTCTGCTCCCAGAGCGGACCGGAAAAGGAATTTTGAACCACCTCCGGCAACCTGAGTGGGAGTTGAGCGGTAAAGCTCAAGCCGACAAGAAGTCGGCGGACGAGGAAAACAATGTTTCGCGGAAACCATCCGGCGAAGGTCGATGAGAAGGGACGGTTGAAGCTCCCGGCTGCTTTCAAGCAGATCGTGGATGCGGATCACGTCTCGGTCTTTTACATCACTTCGACGGACGGCAAGAGCGCCGAGATTTGGCCTCTGCCGGAGTGGGAGAAGCGCGAAGAGCAGTTGGCCGAGTCGAGCACCCTGGACGACGCCGTGAAGAAGTACCTGAACCTGACCAGCTACTACGGTCAGCAGGTGGAGTTGGATTCGCAGGGCCGGTTGTTGCTGCCGCAGATTCTGCGGGGTACGGCCAAGCTGGATGCGGAAGTGACGGTCTTCGGAATGAGGGTTTACCTGGAAGTGCATAACCGGGAGATCTTCGAGCAGAATCTGACGGCCAACGAGATGACGGCGGAAGACCGCAAGGCGATGGCCGCGATTCTCAGCCGCCGCAGTTGAAAGATTGGTTTTAGAGGGAAATCCCCTCAAGAGGGGAGCGCATGACGAGAATTCGAGAACGCCATGTGCCGGTTCTTTTACAAGAAGTGATTGATTTTCTCCGGGTGCGTGCAGGCGGTACCTACGTGGACTGCACGCTGGGCATGGCCGGGCACTCTGCGGAAGTGGCCCGGCTGTTAGGACCCACGGGCCATTTGATCGGCTTTGACCGGGACCCCGAAGCGCTGGAGTTGGCGAAGGCGAATCTGGATCGGGTCTGCGAAGAGCTGGCTGGTGAGGCGCCGAAAGTGACGCTGATTGGCGAGGCCTTCAGTACGGCGGCAGAGCATTTAGCGCCGGCCTCAGTGGATGGCATACTGGCCGATTTTGGTGTAAGCAGCCTGCAACTGGATGAGGCGCGCCGGGGATTTAGTTTTCAGGCGGACGGACCGTTGGATATGCGCATGGATACGCGCTCCGGTCTAACCGCCGCACAAGTGGTGAATGAGGAAAACGAGCGCGAGCTTGCGAACCTCATTTACGAGTACGGAGAGGAAAGGAGGTCGCGGAGAATCGCCAGAGCCATTGTCCGCGGGCGGCCGCTGACGACGACGGGGGAATTGGCCCGGATTGTCGCAGCAGCCGCCCCGGCGATGAAATCGGACAGGATTCACCCGGCGACCAGGACCTTTCAGGCTCTTCGTATTTATGTGAATCGGGAGTTGCATGAGATTTCGGCATTGATGGATGCGGCGCCGAAATTGCTGAAGAAAGACGGAAGGCTGGTTGTGATCAGCTTCCACTCCCTGGAAGACCGCATTGTGAAAGACAGCCTGCGCGAGGGCGCGCGGCAAGGCACTTGGGAGATTTTGACCAAGAAGCCGGCAACGGCTACGGAAGAAGAGATGGATCGCAACCCCCGCTCACGGAGCGCGAAGTTGAGAGCGGGACAGAAGCAGGGACTAGGGAATAGGCATTAGGGACTAGGCCTAGGAAAAGCAAGTGGGTAGCGCGGTACGCAGGGCAGAAAGTATGCAGGGCCGGAAGATTCGAAGGGAAGAGATGGCAGCGACTTGGGTAGTACTTTTCTAGTCCCTAGTGCCTATTCCCTAGTCCCTGCACTTAGCAAAGGAGGCAAACCATGGCGGCAATGACAACAACTTATTTTGAAGGCGGACGTGGCTGGAGCGCGCGGGTCGCCGAGCGCAACGCCGAGTTGCTGGCGCAGCAGGCCTTGCGTCGCCGCGGCGTTCGGACGCCGGAGTTTTACTTTGCCAAGCACTTTGATAACACTCGCCTGGTGAAGGCCTCCGATCCGGTGCGTGTGCGCGAGATGCGCGTCTTCTCCGCGGCGATTGCAGCCATGCTGACGTTGGTGATGATCTACGGATTGCAGCACTTCAGCGCCATCGAAGGCGGCTATCGCGTCGAGGCCGAGAAGCAGATGCTCGATCAACTGCGCGAAGAGAATCGTCAGTTGCGGCTGAACGAAGCGCAGCTCACGCAGCCCGGGCGCATCGACAACAAGGCGCGCCAGCTGGGCCTTGCCGAGCCGCAGCCGGGGCAGGTGATTCATCCCGCTTCGCATATGGATTCCTCCGCACCAGCGCTGGCGCAGGTTACACCGCTGCCCCCTGCCGCGCAATAGCGCTTATTATTGCAACGGGAAGCAGATCGATGGAGGCAGGTATTCGAGCCAGCCAAAACAGGATGAACATCAAGCGCGCCATGCCTCTCAAGGTGGCGCGCTTCTGGCTTATCTGCTTGTTTTTTTTCGTTTGGGCCTGTGCCATTGGCGCCCGACTCTTCTGGCTGCAGATCGTTCGCCATAAGGAATATATTGAGCGCGCCGAGAAGCAGCAGCAGCGCACCTTTGAGGTTGCGCCCCGGCGCGGCGTTCTGTACGACCGCAACCTGCACGAGCTGGCGATGACCGTGCAGGCTGACTCCATCTACGCCGTGCCCACGGAGATCAGCGACAAACAGGCTGTGGCTACAGCTCTTGCACGCATTGTTCACACCGATCCGCAGGACACGCAGACCAGCGCCGAAGAGATTGCCCGCCGACTGGACTCAGGACACGGATTTGCCTGGGTGGCGCGGCGCGTCTCACCCGAAGCCTCTGCTGCAGTGAAGACCTTGAATCTTCCGGGGATTTATTTCCAGAAAGAATTTCAACGCTTTTATCCAGACAACGAAATCGCCGCGCAGGTGCTGGGGTATGTCGGCGTAGACGATAATGGACTCGGCGGCCTGGAGCAGAAATTCGAGCCGCAGTTGCACGGCGTGCCGGGGCGGATGTACACCGCGATGGATGCGCGGCGGCGGATTATGGGATCGAGCGAGCACGACCCCGAACCAGGGCAGAATCTGCAGCTCACCATTGATGAAAATATCCAGTTCCTGGCCGAGCGCGCGTTGGATCATGCGATGCAGCAGACCGGGGCGTGGAATGGAACGGTCGTCGTGCAGGATGTACATAGCGGACAGATACTTGCGTTGGCAATTCGCCCGACCTTTAATCCGAATCTCTTCCGGCGTACTACGCCAGCGTTGCTGCGCAATCACGCGGTCAGCGATGTCTATGAACCGGGTTCAACCTTCAAGCTGGTTACCTACTCTGCCGCACTGGAGCAGCATGTTATTTCGCCCGACGATCCAATCGATTGCCAGGGCGGCAAGATCACGTTGGCAGGCCGCGTGATTCACGACAACCAGGGCGAACATTACGGCGTAATTCCTGTTCACAAGGCACTGGAGGAGTCGAGTGACGTGGCCGCGGTCAAGCTCGCGCTCAAGGTCGGCCCGGACCGCTTCTATCAATACGTTCGTGACTTCGGATTCGGGGGGCGTTCCGGTGTTGAATTGCCGGGAGAAACCCGAGGATTGCTGCGGCCAGTAAACAAATGGAGCGGCTCTTCGATCGGCTCCATCGCCATCGGCCAGGAAATAGCCGTCACTCCGATTCAACTTGTCTCGATGGTATCGACCATCGCCAATGGAGGCGTCTATCTGCCGCCGCATATTCTGATGCCAGGACAAATTGCCTCCGTGACAGACGGAAAAGGGTCAAACGCACCGCAGGTGCCGCAGGCGGCTCAGCCTTTCAAACTGGGCGAGGATCTGCCCAATCCCTTGCCGCCGGGCGCGCATCGCGTGCTATCGACGATGACTGCCGCGCAGATGCGCAAGATGATGGAGGGAGTGGTTCTTTTCGGCACCGGCAAACCGGCTCAATTGAACGGCTACTCATCCGGCGGCAAGACTGGGACCGCGCAGAAGATAGATCCGGCGACGCACACCTATTCGAAGACGATGCATATCGCATCGTTTGCCGGCATCGCGCCGGTCAACAATCCAGTCATCGCCGTGGCTGTTGTGATCGACAACCCCACGAAAGGTGCGTCGTATTACGGCACTGCTGTCTCCGCGCCGGTCTTTGCCGAGGTAGCGCAGCAGGTGCTGGAGTATCTCGGCGTTCCGCACGATACTGAGGTGCATTCGGTCCATCTCGGTGCAAAGCCCTCGCCGGCGCCTGCTGAAGACGATACACATGAACAAGGCGAGGACATCAACGCGCTGTACGCCGCAGCCAACGACCTTCCCGCCGACGATCCACTGCGGGGAGGCCAGACCAAAGACCTGCGTGGGGGCGGGACTCAGAACCAGAGTGCGAATGCTGCTCAAACCGGTTCAGCAAATCACATGAGCGCTGCCGATCAATCTGCAACTCCGCCGAAGCAGCCTGGCGATACGAAGACCGCCGCTCTGACTGCTTCGCCGCAATCCAGTACACCAACGACGAGCGCAAGCCATCAGGTTACAGCTACCGTTCCTATTGCAGAGGCCAAACGCCTGCAAGTGCCGTCGCTGATTGGCCTGCCAGTGCGCAAGGTCATTGAGCAGGCCGCCGCTGCTGGATTCGATGTGAAGATCAGCGGCAGTGGCACTGCACGCGAACAAGCCCCTGCCGCTGGAGCGATGGTTGCGCCCGGAACAAAGATCGTGGTCAAGTGCGCAAGGTAGAAAGTTTCAGCGACGGCGTTACATTTTCTCTGGCCAGCGGTCGGTTCCCGCGAGCGGCTCACCTGTCTCAAGCAGGCTCTTCAGGCTCGACAGAATGTGTGGCCATCCGGTCGAAACGCCCTTGATCAGCTTCGACTCGCTCTTATCGATTTCATGCGCGACGGTTAGCTTGACCGAGTCGCCGATCTTCTCAAGCGTGTAGGTCAGGCGCGATTCCCCATCCGCGGCCATCTCGGGAAAGAGATGATGCTGCCATTTCAGCACCAAACGGCGATGCGGCTCAATCTCAAGCACTTCGCCGCTGTCGACGATGCGGCCGTCGGGAGTTACGATTCGCCACGATGAGCCGGGCTTCCAATCGCACTCCTGTGTCGTTCCCACCCAGAACTTGCGCGTGAACTCGGGCTCGGTGAGCGCCCGCCAGAGTTTTTCCGGCGTGGTGCGGATATAGGTCACATAAACAAATTGTGATTCAGGCATTGTTGTCTTCCTCCAGTTTTGTTTTGAGTTCGGCCAGGGCGCGCAGGCGTCCCCGTTCATATTTGCCAATCCAGCGTTCGGCAATCTCGTGGATCGGCATCGGATTCAGATAGTGCAACTTCTCTCGGCCCCGCCAGATGGTCGCCACCAGCGTGGCCCCTTCCAATACGTTGAGGTGGCGCGTCACGGCTTGGCGCGTCATTTCCATTTCTGCGCAAAGCTCTCCCAGCGTCTGCCCGTTCTTGGCGCGCAGACGGTCCAGCAGCAACCTGCGCTCCGGTGCGGCGAGCGCCTTGAAGACCTTGTCAACATCCGCACTCATTGGGAAAATATTAGGCAACATTTTGGTTGCATGTCAAGAAAACATATAGTCGCGAATGAAGTTGGACGGTAATCGGCGCCTGGTATCCTTCGGTTCCTGCAATGCAATCGCTCCTGTATGCAAACAGGGGCGAGGTCTTCCCGGAATATGAATCTTGGTGGTTGGACCACTGAAACGCGACTCGTCTCCGCGTTGACCTCGGAGTCGAGAATAAGTTCCTGTTTCCGGATTGTATGTAAGTAGGCTTATAGATAGGTATTAGCGTAGATGCACACGAACTCGCCTACGGGAAATTCATCCAACCTACGTTGGAGATCGGCGTAAGTTGATTCGCTGTGGTTAGACCACTGGAACCAATCTGCTTTCAGATAGTTGTAAATCGATTTCTTCCAGCAGTCACGCGCGCATGTTACATCGGATTTCAGTGGATAATAGAGATGCGATCTACAATGAAGAGCATGGATTGGCGACAACTGATAGACGAAGTCACAGCCGTAGGCGCTGGCGGTAAATCCATGGAGCCGATTACCGGCCTGGAGTACGACTCGCGCAAGGTGAAGCCCGGCTCGGTCTTCGTGGCCATGAAAGGCGGATCGACGGACGGAAATCGTTACCTGGATAAAGCCATAGCAGCCGGTGCTCTCGGCATTATTACCGACTCGGTGCAGAAATTCGACCAGCTTCTTGTCTTCCAGACCGGGCTGCCGGTGCTGGAAGTGGAGAATGGCCGCCGCGCACTTGCCGAAGCCTCTGCCGCTTTCTTCGGCCATCCGGAGCGGCAGCTCGCCGTGACCGGGATCACCGGGACCAACGGCAAAACGACGACAGCTTTTCTCACCGAAGCATTGCTGAACCAGGCCGCGCGGAAAACTGTGCTTATTGGAACGATTGAATATCACGTCGCCGACGAGATCCGCCCCTCGCTCCACACGACGCCCGAATCACGCGACCTCTTCGAGCTGATGGCGGAGGGCGTGGCCAAGGGCGCAACGGAGCTGGTCACCGAGGTCTCCAGCCACGCGCTTGATCAGGGACGAGTCACTGGCCTGAGTTTTGATGTTGCCGTTTTCACCAATCTCACGCGCGATCATCTCGATTATCACCAGACGATGGAGAAGTATTTCGCCGCCAAGCGCCTGCTTTTTGACGGCGCCAAATACCCTGCACCGCGCGTGGCGGTTGTCAACGCGCACGACCCGTATGCCGCAGATCTAGCCGCTGCGGCGCGCGCGGCGGGCGCTGAAGTACGTAGCTATGGAATTGGGGAAGGCGATTGGCGCGCCAAAAGTCACTCGCTCACACCGGCCGGCGCTGTCATTGAACTAAAAACTCCGTTGGGATGCGCCAAGGTCACCTCGCATCTGGCTGGTGAGGTCAACATTCTCAATTTGCTTGCCGCGCTGACTGCCGCTCATGCGCGCGGTGTTGCGTTTGCTGATCTCATTGAGTTTGTTCCTCACCTTAAGCCCGTTCCCGGCCGCTTTCAGACGGTCAATGCGGGACAGCCCTATACTGTAATTGTGGACTACGCGCACACCGATGATGCGCTGCGCAACCTAACAGCGCTTGCCCACCAGATTACTGCGCGGTCCGGCGGTCGTGTAATTACGGTTTTCGGCTGCGGCGGCGACCGAGATCGCACCAAGCGCCCGCGCATGGGCAGGGCAGCGGGGGAAGGCAGCGATCTGGTCATTGCTACCAGCGACAATCCCCGCACTGAAGATCCTGCCGCGATTCTGGCCGAAGTAGAGCCTGGGCTAAAGGCCTCGGGGGTGCAGTATTCCATTGAGCCGGACCGCGCTGCCGCCATTCGTCTTGCTATTGAATCCGCCAAGCCGGGAGATATTGTTCTACTCGCCGGAAAGGGCCACGAGAAGGAGCAGATTTTAGCGGACAGCACTGTGCCTTTCGACGATGCGGAGAAAGCGCTTTCCATCCTTGCAGGATTGGGTTACGGTGAAAAGCGATGAAATTGTCCCTGGCAGAAGTGGCGATCGGCTCGGGAGCAATGCTCGAAGCTCCTGTGAGCATTGCTAACTCTGGCGCATTGATGGCCGAGGGTTATTCGATTGACTCGCGCACAGTAGCTGCAGGCGAACTCTTCTTCGCGGTGCGCGGAGAGCGCTTTGACGGCCACGACTTTGTAGCCGCCGCGGTCGACCGAGGTGCGGTCGGTGCAGTGGTTGCGCGTGCCCGTGTGGCTTCGCTGACCGATGCGGCGCTTGCCGTTCCGCTGCTTATCGTTGAAGATCCGCTTCTCGCCTTGCAGGCGCTGGCAGCGCATGTGCGCCGGCAGTGGGGCAAACGGGTAGTTGCGGTTACAGGTTCTGCCGGCAAGACAACCACGAAGGACGCTATCGCCGCCGCGTTGAGCACAAAATTCAACGTGCTCAAGTCGCGAGGTAACCTGAACAATGGTTTCGGGCTGCCGCTACAACTGTTGCGTATAGAACCTGAGCATGAGTTTGCCATCGTTGAAATGGGCATGAATCATACGGGAGAGATTTCGGAACTTGCGCGCATCGCATCGCCCGACTGGGCTGTGATCACCAATGTGGGCACAGCGCACATTGAAAATTTTACCGATGGCCAGGCGGGCATTGCACGGGCAAAATTTGAATTGGTGGCCGCTTTACCCGCCAATGGCGTGGCTTTTCTCAACTGCGACGACGCATATGTCTCGCAGTTCGGTCGCGATTTCCCGGGCCGGGTTGTTTACTTCGGCGCTGGTCCATGCGCCGACCCGCAGTTACTTTCCACAACGGAAGATTTGAACGGACTGCATCTTGAGTTTCGCGCCGGCGAGCGCCGATCAAATTTCACATTGCATCTGTTGGGCGCGCACAATGCCGCCAATGCGCTGGCCGCGCTGGCAGTCTCGCTTGAAGCCGGCGCTGACCTGGATGCGGCCGTCGCAGCTTTGGCGCTGCTCACTCCTGGAGACAAGCGCGGCGAGATTATCGAGATGGATGGGGTCACGATCCTGAATGACAGTTATAACTCGAATCCCGAGGCGCTGCGTTCAATGATCAATACTCTCGCAAGGAGGTCTGCCCGCCGCCGGATACTCATCGCGGGCGAGATGCTGGAGCAAGGAGAGCATGGCCCTGCTCTGCACGCCGCCTGTGGCCGCGCCGCCGCCGAGGCGCGGCTGGATATAGTCGTCGGAGTTGGCGGGAATGCTAGAGACCTGGCCGCCGCGGCATGTTTGGGCGGCGTCGCCGCGCTGTTCCTGCCCGATGCTGAAGCGGCGGGCGAATGGCTGCGCGGGAATCTCGAAGAGGGCGACACAGTTCTGATCAAAGGCTCGCGCGGAGTCCATCTCGAGCGGGCTATAGAAGCAATTCACAACGAAGTAACAAAAGCGGGGAAACAGTGATTCGCCACAACTTTATCTGCGGTATTTTTCTCTCGGTTGCGTTGGTTTTCGTCGCGCAGGTTGCGGCGCAGGATGACCCAGCCTGGTCCAAGCCCTTTCCGCCCTTCCGTATAGCCGGCAATCTTTATTACGTAGGCAGTGAAGATCTTGCCTCTTATCTGGTTGTCACGCCTCAGGGAAATATCCTGATCAACAGTAACCTGGAAGCGAATGTGCCACAGCTGCAGAAAAACGTGGAGCATTTGGGTTTCCGCTTCAACGACACGAAGATTCTGCTCATCAGCCATGCGCATCGCGACCATTGCTCTGGATCGGCTTTGGTGAAGAAGCTCACAGGCGCGCAGTATTTTGTGATGGATGCGGATGTGCCGGTGGTTGAGTCCGGCGGCAAAGCCGATTTTCAATACGGCGCAAGGCCAGATATGCAGTTTCCACCCGTCCACGTCGATCACGAGTTGCACGATGAAGAGACTGTGCAGTTGGGTGAAACGGTTCTGATGGCGCACCTGACGGCCGGACATACGAAGGGAACTACAACCTGGACGATGGACCTGAAAGACGGCAACAAGATATATCACGTTGTCATCGTCGGCGGTCAGGATGTAAATCCGGACTACAAACTTGTAGGTAACTCTACATATTCGCTCATCGCGGATGATTTTGCACAAGGCTTCGAGGCGCTCAAGAGCTTTCCCTGCGATATCTTTCTTGGCGCGCATGGCAGTTACTTCGATCTGGAAACGAAGTATGCCCGCATGAAGAAGGGTGACAAGGATGCATTCATTGATCCTATTGGGTACAAAAACTACATCGACGAGCGGGAGAAGGCATTTCAAACGGAATTGGCGAAGCAATCCGCATCAAAATGAAGCAAGGGCCGGGTTTATCCGGCGCTTGCTCCTGTGACCTGCAAATGGATCAATTCCCGCTGGTGCTCGCCGGAGTCAGTGTCAGCCGTTCAGTGAGCGTGAAGAGCAGGACTGATCCCGGTTCCAGTGTGGCCTGAGGATGGCTGACCAGCAGATGTGTCGTTACCACGCCGGCCCCGATTGCACCGCCGGTGACTGCGCCGACCGGGCCGCCTACCAGTGCTCCAGTGACTACTCCGGTTGTAACCACGCCGCCGTACTCAATCCCATCGCGCCTAGCTCGTGAGCCCGGATTGACCGTGCCTTCACCTCGAACACGCGTCCCTGTCCCTGGAGTTCCGGTCAGCTCGGCGTGGAGTCTGTATCGCGAGCCGTCCGCCAGAATAACCGTCTCCGGCAGCAGCCGCAACGAACCGTGGCCGCCGAGATGATCGCCGCTCGTTACCTGCGCCACTTTGCCGTCGATCTCAGCGCCGGCGGGAATCAGCACTTGGCCGCTGGCCAGCACGTCACTGGCTACCTGACTGCGGAAGCGGTCTCCCTTGTTGCTGTCAACGGTCGAGAGCCGGTCAAGCAGACGAACACGGATGGTCGTTCCTTCGCCAATCTGGCCGGGACCGAGCGGGATAGGCTGCACAATGTCCCCGTCAGGATCGGCATTACGAGTGTTTAGCGTTGGTTGCGGCGTGGTTGCGGGCGCAGCGATTGCAACGCCGGAATTTACGGTAGAGCTTGTGCTCGCCGCCGCGTCGGGATTGTTCACCGAAGGGTCAACAGATGTTGGCTGCGCAGGCGCATCCTGTTGAGCTTCTACGGGCTTGCCGGGCTGCGGTTTGGGCTGCGCATTGTCTGTGGTAACAATCGCATCATCCTGCGGAGGGTTTGAAGTGCCCTGGTAAGGATTGGACGAGCTGGCTTGCTGCGCTCCGAGAGCGCACGTTGCGAGAACAAAAAATGTCGATGCAAGGATTGGCCTGTTCATCCCAAATCTCCTTTGTGACTCAAGCTATTCAATGAGACGAATCGGGAGCGGATTCGTCCCTGTCGTGGTAAACCCCGCGCTGCGCTGAAAGTTGCGTGGAAGCGCCTTGGGCAATAAGGAAGCAAGCAGTTAACCTGGCGCAAAAAGCCCAGCATATAACTCTTCCAATCTAATGCTAACGCGGCCGGCATTTTCCGTTGCACTGAGCGTGGCGCAGATGCACCCCCGGCGTCAAGAATCATCAAAGATACCCTTTATGGGCGAAGGCCCTGAAATGAAATGATTCACCAGTTTGTGATCGAGACCACAGCCCGCGCCGCCGCAGGGTTTGCTAGAATCCAGACGGAACGCAGTTTTCTTGAGCGCTGGACGCAGAGGAGATTCAACAACGTGCAGCAGCTTCTGACCACCATTGAGAGCGCCGCCGGAAGAGCTCTCCCCGTGGATCGCCGTCCAAAACTCAACGACCGGCTACAGCATCGCATTGCGAGGACCAATATGACAGAGATTGTTGAAATTCGTGCGCGCGAAGTACTGGATTCGCGTGGAAACCCGACCGTTGAAGCGGACGTGATTCTGGAAAGCGGCGCGCTGGGCCGCGCCATTGTGCCCTCGGGCGCCTCAACCGGTGAGCATGAGGCCGTGGAGCTGCGCGACGGCGACAAGAGCCACTACGGCGGCAAGGGTGTTTTGCAGGCCGTCGCCAATGTGGAGTCGGTGATTGCGCCGGAGCTGGAAGGGCTGGACGCATCGAATCAGCGCCTCCTCGACCAGACGATGATTGCTCTCGACGGCACACCGAACAAGAGCAAGCTGGGCGCAAATGCCATTCTCGCGGTATCCATGGCCGCAGCGCGCGCCGTGGCGCAGACGCTGGAGATTCCCCTCTATCGTTACCTCGGTGGTGTGAATGCTTCTGTTCTGCCCACTCCGATGCTCAACGTGCTGAACGGCGGCGCGCATGCCGACAGCAACGTGGATTTTCAGGAGTTCATGATCATGCCGGTCGGCGCTGAGCGCTTCTCTGACGCGCTGCGCTGGTCTGCCGAGACCTTTCATACCCTCAAGGGCGTGCTGAAGAAGAAAGGCTACAACACTGCGGTCGGCGACGAGGGTGGCTTTGCTCCCTCGCTCAAGTCCAATTCTGAGGCCATTGAGCTAATTCTCGAAGCTATTGAGGCCGCCGGTTACAAGCCCGGTGAGCAGATTGCCATTGCGCTCGATCCCGCTTCGAGCGAGTTCTACGACAAGGAAAAGCAGAAGTACGTCTTCAAGAAGAGCGACAAGCGCGAGCTGTCCAGCGAAGAGATGGTTCACTTCTGGGATAACTGGGTGCGCCAGTATCCGATCGTCTCACTCGAAGACGGCCTCGCCGAGGACGATTGGGCAGGCTGGAAACTGCTCACTGACAAGCTCGGCAGCCGCATTCAACTTGTCGGCGATGATTTATTCGTGACCAACGTCAAGCGCCTGCAGCGAGGCATTGAAGAGGGCGTGGGCAATTCGATTCTCATCAAGGTCAACCAGATTGGCACCTTGACCGAGACACTGGAAGCTATCGACCTGGGCCGCCGCTACGGCTATACCGCGGTCATGTCGCATCGTTCGGGCGAAAGTGAAGACACCTTCATCGCCGACCTCGCCGTGGCTACCGGCGTCGGCCAGATCAAGACTGGCTCGGTGAGCCGTACAGACCGCATTGCCAAGTACAACCAGTTGCTGCGCATTGAAGAGGAACTGGGTGCGGGCGCGGCTTTTCTGGGCATAGAGAGTCTCAACTACAACGAGGAAGCTCTCTAACCTCACTGCTTGCCTGAAACAAAAATCCCTGTCTGGTGCTGAATTTTGAGCACCAGACAGGGATTTTTGTTTACAGAGTATTGATCGGGCAATGAGGATGTAAGCTATCGATAGTGATGGAATACCGGGAGGTCGTGCAGAGAGATCGTGCTGAAATCGAGATCCTGCTGCGCAGCACCGATAAAACCGATATCTTGGACGCTTTGCTCAGCGCTGCCTACACTTCTGTGTTGCACCATCTAGCTCCTGCGAGGCTGCAACCATGAGTTGGCAGTTTTCTGAGCCGCGCCAGTCTCTGCAAAGCCGGCTTTCCCTGCCTGCCGGGACAATCCACCTGTGGCCGGCCGAACTTGATCGTGTCGACGATGAGGCGCCGGCGTTTCAGGTGCTCTCGATCGATGAGCGTCATAGAGCCTTGCAGTTTCGTTTCGACCGCGACCGGAGACGGTTCACCATCGCCCGCGGAACTCTGCGGGCAGTACTCGCGAAATATTTGGCATGCAAGGCAAACGAAATCACCTTCTCCTACGGGCCGTACGGAAAGCCCGAGGTAGAGTGTGAAGGACCGCAGTTTAACCTGAGCCATAGCGGCGATCTGGCCGTCATTGTGGTCAGCGCCCAGGCTCCGCTTGGAGTGGACGTAGAGCGAGTAAATCGGACGATGGACTCGAAAGCGTTGCTGAGCAGCTTTGCATCTGCGCGAGAGCGCGACGCATTTGCGGCATTATCGCAAGAGGATTGCACGACAGCTTTCTTTTATTGGTGGACCCGGAAAGAAGCCGTGCAGAAGGCGCTGGGGATTGGACACTCGCTGCCCATGGGCAGCTTTGATGTTTCTATTCTGCCCGACGACGTCAGTGTGACGGAAGTCAGATCAGCAGAGTTTTGCCAATGCATCACGCTCCAGAATATCCCTCTTGCCGCCGGTTATATCGGATCGTTGGCGGTCTGCGGCTCCGCTCACTCGATTGAAACTCGCCATGTCAGACCTCTGACTTGGATGCCGGGGACTTAGCAGTCCACAGTCTTCAGCAATCTATCTCTGACCGTATCCAAAGTGACGATCATTGGCGGGACTACGGCATTGCAATTGCCCTCTTTTGCCGGTAAACTTATTATGGCGGGGTCGATTTGCGGGCAAGACCAGAGCAGCTAGGGCATTATGGCTAGCAAGATAAGAGTCGCCCAACGGTGCTCCTGATCGGTATGCTTTCGCAGGGAAATCTTACTGCGTAGCCGTCGGCCAAAAGAAGCCGGAAATTGTGATGCCAAGGGAGCCGTGGAGTGAGCTTTTAGGCAGCACATGAAGAAGGAATTAACACACGGAGAGGTGGCAGAGCCCGGTTGAATGCACCTGACTCGAAATCAGACATAGTCGCAAGGCTATCGGGGGTTCGAATCCCTCCCTCTCCGCCAAGACGCCTTCCAAGAACATCCCAAGACATCCAATAGAAAGACGTAAAGCCTAGCAAATACTAGGCTTTATGTCTTTCTGCGTCCAGATGCAGCCGTGTTTTAACGGGTGTACTTTTGGGTGTATTCTGTTTTTGAAATGGGTGTACTTTTTATAATGGCTGGAGCATTGGCAGGAAGGGAAAAGCCCCCGCCACGTGGACACGGTCCGGCGGCGCATGGCGTCCGATATTCTGCCCTGCCTCGGCGCGCGGCCCATTGCGGAGATCGAGGCACCGGAATTGGTGGCGATGGCCAACGCGATTCAGGATCGCGGCGCACGAGATATTGCCAAACGTGCTCTGGAGACCGTCGGGCAGGTTTTTCGCTACGGAATTGCCCACGGTTATGCAAAGCGCAACCCGGCCACTGAGATTCGACCCAGCGACATTCTGAAAACCATACCAAAAACCAACCATACCCGGATCGATGCTAAGGAGCTGCCCGCCCTGTTGAGACGCATTGAGGTTTATCAAGGCACTCCAGTGACCAGGCTGGCGATGAAGCTTCTGGTAGTAACGTATGTGCGTACCACTGAATTGATCGAAGCCAAGTGGACGGAATTTGACTTGGAGAACGCCCGCTGGGATATTCCGGCAGAGCGCATGAAGATGCGGACCCCACATATCGTGCCGCTAGCCAGACAGGCTCCGGAAGTGCTGGAGATGCTGCGGTCTCTGACGGGTGCAAGCGAATGG
>Ga0181534_10001172_pt1 | contig 17411 bp, 9 predicted proteins | sample PEATcosm2014_Bin_37_FD_119758 | JGI IMG/M metagenome (GOLD analysis project Ga0181534, IMG submission 119758) | Peatland microbial communities from MTU Mesocosm Facility, Houghton, MI, USA - PEATcosm2014_Bin17_10_metaG | ecosystem: Environmental > Terrestrial > Soil > Wetlands > Peat | place... | reverse complement strand
CCGCCGCACGATGCTGTCGTCGCGGTCGAAACCGAGCGCGCGCGCCTCGCGGTTGAGCACCTCCTCGCGCACATAGGCTTCGACGGCCTGATCCAGTTCCTTCGCGCTGGGCGCGTGGCCGCTGGACCGCTCGAAGCTCGCCCGAAAATTGTCAATCAGCCCCGGCGTGATGACGATCTGGTCCGTCCGCGCGACCGGCGCGACCGCCGCGCCGCGCCAGGCGAAGAGGCCGAACAGCGCCGCCCCCAGCAGGAGGAAATGCACCAGCGGTTCGCGTAGAAATTTCATGGCGGTTGCTTATTTAATTACGGCTAAATAGTGGATTATGCAATTCCAGAAAATAGAGTTCACGCTGGCGATTGATCTGTTAGTCGGTGCCAATCGTCGCTGACGAGAAGGCATTAGTGATTGGAAATGAAAGTGTAATTCCCTGAGGCAATTTCAAAAATCACACATCCATTTTCTTCGCGCAAAAATTTCACGCCGCTGTCTTGCAATGCGGGCTTGCCGCCTTCGGTCACGTCGCTCGCAGATTTTGCGGGGACATAAACAATTGCCCGCGTGTTCGCCGGAATTGTCACCTGCAAGGTGAATTTATCGCCGCTGCGCTTCCAGTCACTGACGATTTTTCCGCGAATGGAATTGTAGCTGGCCTTCGCCCAAGTCACGTCGCCAACGGGCTGCGGGTTGATGATGATTGTTTTGAAACCCGCGCTGTCCGGCGCGTTTTGGATTCCGGCGAGGTCGTGATAAAACCATTCCATGATCTGGCCGAGCATGAAATGATCCTGCGAAGAACCGCGCCCGGCATCCCAGGCCTCGGTCAGACTTGTCGCGCCTTTTTTAAGCTGCAAACCGTAGCCTGGCTTGTCTGACTGGTTGTTCATTTCAAAAATCACGTCGCTGCGCCCGCCGTCAGCCAACGCGCGGAGCAGATAGCGATAACCCACGTCGCCAGCAGTCAGTCCGCGTGAGCGAACATCGCGGACTATCGCATCCAACACGGCGGCGCGGTTTGTTTGTTCGCAAATGCCCATGACAAGCGGAATGGAATTCGCGGTCTGTGAATCCGTCGCGTAAAAATGATTCGTCGGATTGTAAAACTTCTCGTTGAACGCCGCGCGGATTTTTCCCGCGAGGCCGGCAAATTCTTTTGCGTCATCGTCCTTGCCGAGCAGCGCGGCGGCGCGCGACATGATTTCCACATCTTGAAAATAGAACGCCGTCGCCGTCAGCGCGATGGGCGTAAGCTGCGAGGTTCCGGGAGGTTTCGGGCCGATGTCATACCAGTCGCCGAGGCCGTAGTTGACGGTGTAATTGTCCGCGTGGCTACCGAGGTAGGCGGCATAATTTTTCATGGCATCGTAGTGCGCGCGGAACAGGTTCAAGTCGCCGTCAAATTCATATTGCTGCCACGGCACAAGGATGAAAGTGCTGCTCCACTCCGGCGAATCGCCAAATCTGCCGCGCGTGTCGCCGGTCTGGTTTCCATCGCGAAAGATTGCGTATTCCGGCGCGGTCGTCGGCACGAGTCCGTTTGCAAGCTGCGAATCGGCGATGTCGTTGACCGTCTTGGTGAAAAGTTGTGCGAGGTTGAAACCGTAACGCAAAGCAGGGCCGTTGAGATGGTCTTCTTCAAGCCAGCCCAGCCTTTCACGATGCGGGCAGTCAGTCATCAGGCTCATCATGTTCGCGCGCTGCGCCCAGCGGATGAGCGTATGGATGCGGTTGAACAAACCGTTTGAACATTCAAAATCACCGGCGGGTTCGGACGCGGAATTGACGACAATGCCTTCGAGCGATTTGATTTTCGGCGGCTCGCCGTTCGTTTGCGCCGGAACAAAATGAGCTTGAATATAACGGCAGCCGGCGTAGAAAAATTTTGGCGACCACGTTTCCTCGCCGTCCGTCGCCTTCGTGAATTCGCACCACACGGCGTTGCGGCGGCTCGCGCCCATCGAGCCTTGATTGACCGAGCCGTCGCCATTGGTAAGTTCCGCCGGAAAGAGCCGCACTTTGCCGCCCGCCGGCCCGCTCACGGAAATTTTGGGAACGTGCGCGCCGTTCTGTCCCAGGTCAAAGACAACATCGCCGTTCGTCAAAGAGTGTGAAGCAACTGGTTGGTGGATTTCAAACGTGCGAATCGGCGGCGCGGCGCAGGAAAGTCCGCGCAATTCTCCGCCCGGCCCGTTGACGACTTGCGCGGGCGCCCATCTTGAATCATCAAAATTAATGGTGTCCCAGCCGCGCTGCACGAGGCGTGCGTCAAAATCTTCGCCACCGTAAATGGAGGAAAACGTGATCGGGCCGGGCGCGACGCGCCAGCTTTCGTCCGTGCCGATGGTTTCGACCGAGCCGTCGGCATATTCGAGCCGGATTTGGGCAATGACTTTTTGCGGGCCGAACGAGCCTTTGAATTTTGTGTAACGATTATTTGCGCCGGCGACGTCATACATTCCATTGCCCAGCAAAAGTCCGGCGGTGTTTTTTCCTCGCCGCAAATCCGCCGTGATGTCGCGCGTGTCGTAGAGACAGGTCTTGTCGTATTTCGTCCAGCCGGGCGAGAGAAAATCGTCACCGACTTTTTTTCCGTTGAGCGACATTTCGTATTGGCCGAGGCCGCAGACATTCACGAGGGCGCGGGTGAGTCCGGGTTTCACGACAAATTCACGGCGCAAAACAATCGAGGCGAAATTGGTGTCGGCGGCGGTGATCCATTTTGCGTTCCAATCTGTTTTTTGAAGGATGCCCATCGTCCATGTCGCCGGCTTGCTCCATGCGGATGCTTTTCCAACCGCGTCCCACGCGCGGACTTTCCAGAAAACCTGCTGTGAAGAATTTAATTTTTTGCCGGCATAGGTGATTTGGATTGTCTCGTCGGAATCCACCTTGCCGCTGTCCCACAAATCGCCCGCGTCCTTCGCCAGGCTCTTTCCCGACGATGCGACAAGGATTTGATACCCGGTTTGCTTTTGCCCGCGTTCGTCGCTTTCAAATTTCCAAAACAAGCGCGGGTTTGGCGAGTCAACTCCGAGCGGATTGACGGCGTAATCGCAGCGCAAATCTGCCGGCGTCAATGCGGCGTCTGCGGAAAACGCCAGCAGAAACGCGGCGAGCAGGATTTCAAACCGGATTTTTTTCATTGCGTTTGCACTAGACCGGCCTTTCAAATGGCAACGGGCTTAATTGCCTTTGATGCGAGCCGTCGTTGGCATAAGGCTCATCCGCTGTGGCGGTGAGATTGATGGTTGGCGTCTGCCTGGCATTCCCACACGACGCCATCCCCATCCACCACGACGACGAAGGCGTGATCAAGGTGTAGCCGCCGTTCTCATGCAAGCTGTTCGGCAGGCTGATAATTGCCCAGGCCGAATCATTTCACTGATAGCGATACAGCCTGACCCATTGGATGATGGGGCCGTCGCTGCCAAACATCAGGCCGCTGCCGGACTGGTTGTTCGCGGCTGCGGCTGCCTGATTGTAATCCAACAGGACATCGTCGCCGTTCATATTGCGCTCCCGAATCCACTGGCCTTTCACAAACCTGCCCCTCGCGGCGTCGGCAAGGCCGGCAATCTGCGGCCCCGGCGTGTTCGGCGAGAAGGTGACCTGGACATTGCGACCGGCGACATAGAAAGCATCGGGACCGTCGGCAATGGCGATGGCATAGCCCAGCGAGGACAAAAGCGCCTGGCTGCGCCGGTTGCGCTGGAGTTCAACGTGAATGACATAATTCCCCAGCGTGATGTCCTGCTTCGATATCTGCTGCTGGGTGTCGAGCCAAGCGGCGCCAATTGTCCCCTTGGACTGGGCTTCCAGAATCAGCGGCTTCATGTCTGCAAGCAGCTTGTAGGCTTTGGCGAGAGGCACGTCTTCAATCGCAGTCGGCGCGTTCGCGCCACCGGCGGGCCGGGTTTCGCCCCAGGTATCCACATGATTAACGCCAAACGGTGAGTAACCGATGGATGCATATTGCCCGATGCAATAAACGGCGTTGGCCGCGCCGCTCGCGTCGCCGGACGACTCTGGCACGAACAACGGATTGTTGGGGCGCTGGAACTGGCTGCACCAGAAGCTGAAGTTCGGCAGGTGAACGTCCGGCGCGTTGATGTCAATCGCGGGCGCGCCCGCTTTCCAGATGTCAATCACTAGCGGCTCCGGGCAGCCCGACGGATAATCGCCCGGAACCTTGTCCGTAGGCTGGACGAGCCAGGTGTTCGAGAACACCGGGATCGGCAGTTCATTTTTGCCTGCGCTGGCCAGATGATCCATGTAGCGCGCATAATTCCACGCCATAAAAATTTCGTCGGTCAAGGGAGAGCTGCCGAAGACTTCTGTCCACGTGCCGGAGGTTTTGCCGCCGGCAGTCTCCCACAATTTGCGCAAATCCGGCCACAGGCTGTCTTTGTTCTGTTGCAGGTAGTCCATCAACTGCTGCGGCACGGGCTGGGCGAACGCGGCCTCGGCGGCGGCGGAATGGTCGCGAGTGTCGCCAATCAGCCCCACTTCGTTCTCCATCTGGATCATGACGACGGTGTGCTTCTTGGAATCCACTTCGCGGAGGTGATGCATGAAGGCGGTGTAGGCTCGGGTGTCGGCCTGCAGGTTGTTGTCGCTCAAAGTCGAAAGCGCCTCCACCGACTTGCCGTTCGTGAGCAGGTCGCGCGGGAACCGCTGTTGGTCGGCTTTGACCCAGGCGGGCGTGAAGCTGGAGAGGCCGTTCTTCCAACTGCCGAACCAGAGCAGGGCGACATGGAGGTTGTTTTTCCGGGCTCCGGCGAGGATGCCATCAACGAGCGAAAAGTCGTATTTGCCTTCCACCGGCTCGACCCAGTTCCAACCGACACCGACGAGGACGGTGTTAAGGTTGGCCTTGACGAGCTTCGGCCAAACCGTGTCCATGTATGCGAGGTCGGAAGAAGCCGTGTTGTCGGTTTCGCCGGCCAGCGCCAGATACGGCTTGCCATCCACAATCAACTGGGTGGCGAGGCCGCGCTTTTCGAGGTGGGGAATAGACGGGTCGGACAAAGGTGTCGTGATTTGGGAGTGTGTTGTCGAGAGTGTCAGTGCAAAGACTGCGGCCAAGCCGCCGAAGGCTTTTAGTTTCATGTTTTTCCTGTTTTGTGTGAATGGTGTTTGAAGCCTGTCAATCTTACCATGTCATTTTTCATTGCGTTCCAACTTTAATGATCATTGCGGAGCGGTAACGGGCGGAGCGGGCCGGTTCGCTGGAGCCGCCGCTCTGGCACCACCTCCGCGTGGACCGCGGCCACCCGGGTCGGGCGGAAGATCGAACTGCGCCAGCTTGGGTTCGGGATGCTGCGGATCGAAATCACCCAAGTCGTCCACCACGTATTTTGCGAGCGGCAGATTGTCCTGCTTGATCCCGAGTGCGATGCATTTGGACTGGAGGTAGCCGCCATATTCGGAGGGATGGGTCTGGTCACTGTATGCTTTGGAAACATCTGCGCCGAGCGCGGCATTGAGTTCCAAGCCCATGGAATTCAAATCAATGAATGGCACGCCAATCTCCTTCGCAGCGGCCATGGCAGCATCCGCGTAGGCCTGAAGCGAACCCGGCTTTTTCGAGTCCTGCCGACGCGCCGAACACGACGCGATGATGGGAAACGCGCCTTTTTTCTGCACATCCGCCGCGAATTGTTTGAGCAATTCCTTGTAGGTGGTGCCGGCCTCGACATAGGTTTCGGAAAAATCCTGGTTGGGGTAAATATTTTGCGGGCCGCGCTGCTTGGAATCGTTGCAGCCAAATTCAATGATGACGTAGTCGCCGGCGTGGACAGAATCCAGCACCTTTTCCCAGCGCCGCTCCTTGAGAAAGCCCTTGAGCGTTTCGCCGGACTCGGCGTGATTGGCAACGGCGACATCGGATGTGAACCAGCGCGGGACGTTCTGCCCCCAAGTGATGACGGATCCTCCGGGTTGATCGGTCACGGTGGAATCACCGGTGATGAACACCGTGACGGCGTCGTCCACTTTTTGGATTTCAATAGCCGCCACCGCAGGATGCGAATCGCTGAACTCCAGCGTGAGTTTGTCGTCCCAGTCGCGCGAAATTGCCACATGCGTGGTGAGGTTCATTTCGCGGCTGTCGAGATTGACCTCGCCGCCGTTGGAAATTTTCGGCGTGCGGACATTGACCATGAACGTGCGCGTTTCAAATTTGCCCGCAGCCGTCCGGATGCGCTCAAGCATGAGCCGGCGGGATTCCGCCTTGACCGTCGTGATTGCGTCCGCCTTGGGGTCGCCCAGGGTGACGGTCACGCGATAATTGCCCTCCGGCACGGCGACCGAGAAATAGAACGGCTGGGATGCCGTGACCGCGCCGCTTTGCAGCGCGTTATCCGATGGTTGAGCCACGGTCGTGACGGTTGATCCCGGCTCAAAGCCATAGCCGGCATCTGTCGAATATAAGCTGGTGGGCGAAACCAGCGTGTAGCCTGACTCGGACTTTTCAGCACCGAATTGAAACTTAAAAGCCGTGGCTGGCGCGGCAGGGAGCGGCGCAGCCGCAGACAGGGCGAGCATCACGATGAGCGGATACGAGCAAGTGAAACGAGTTTTCATAAGGTGGTGGTTCATAAAACAACATGTCAGAGCAGTTCAATAAAAATAGTGCCGATTGAGTTATTGGTCATAATCAACGGAAAGCTTTTCATTTCTTTATCACAATGAAACGCGCCTCATAATTTGTGAGCGTCAGCGGCACAGTCACACTAGCCGCCGTTTGCGTGACGCCATCCAGCAGATGAATCGTTCCGCTGGCCGCGTCCCAGACCGAAACCTGGCCGCTGCCGGCCAGCGTTGCGGTGCGTGTCTGGGTCTCGTTGGATTGGTTGAAAAAGAAATAAACTTCACCATCCTGCAGACTGCGGTGAATATACAGGATCGCCGGAGAAGGGGTGTCGAGTTTCACGTCCGGCGGCGGCAGCGCGGCGATGACACGCTCGGTGATTTCCGGCTTCGGTTCGAGGGTGGCGAAGCTCAAGTCCGGCGGTCCACCGGCATTCAGGAAATTTTCATCCTCCACCATCGTCGGCGTGCTGCCGACAAAGACAACTTTGCCGCCGGCAGCGGCAAAGGCGTGCAGGCGCGCCAGCACGGCTTTTGTAATCACGGTGGATGTCGGAACGACCACGCCCCGATAGACTTGTCCGCTCAAGTTTTTCAAACCTGCTCCGTCGAGGGTGACTTCGGAGGCCAGGCCATCCGAGTCAATGTGATCGAAGTCAATCTGGTGCTCCATCAATTCTGTCACGAGCTTGACCGTCACATCGTCGGATGTCTGGTCGCCCAGCCACATGCTGTCCGTCGGATGGAACAATGCCACCTGTGCCGCCGGCCGTCCGATTGCCAACAGAACCTGGGACCGGCTGACATAGTGACCGATTTCCGAGCCGCCGTCCGTGTTAAGGCCGCGGATATTGTTGAAGTTGACCCCGTGGACGAGATTGTAGTCGGCTACAAATTTTCCTTTCGCGCCGGTTCCGCCACCCTCTTCCTCCCAAACTTGGGGGCGGCCATTGACATGCGCGGCCGAGGCGGCGATCTTGGGAAAATCAGCGACGATTCCTGGTCTGATTTGGTTGAGATTATCAATGCCGGGAACGCCGACATAAAGCATGTCGCGCCAGAAGGAACCTTCGTTGCTGATCATGCCTTCGCCCCTGCCCAGCATTTTCTCTTCGTGGTTAAGATGGACGCAAAATTCCATGTTGCGGGCCACACACCAGTCTTGCATGCGCTTGTAGAAATTATCGCGGAACATGGCGCTCCACACGTCCCAGTAGTCGGCCTTGGCACGTTCCGCCTCGGGCGTCAACCTGCCGCCGCCAAAGATCATGGGGATATAGGGTTTGAAATCGTAGCCTTTCATTGCTTGAAAAGTTTCGAGCAGCTTCGGCGTCCATGGGCTGACGCCCGTATAGTCGGTTTCATCGGCGCGGAAGCCGAGAACGGTTTTGCCAAACTCATCACCGACCGCTTTCTCATAGGCTCCGTATATGAGTTTCAGATAGGTGTCCGTCGCCACGGGATCCAGAAAGTCTATGAGCGAGTAAAGACTATCCTTCGTGCCGCCACCATCAATCCCATTGTCGTTGCGCGTGGGGGAGGTGCGGTAAGCATGCCGGATAAAAGTAAGCTCCCAAGACCCCGTGCCAGCGGGTGCCGTCCATTGAAGATGCCCATCAGCAGGCAATGGCACCACCGTGCTGGCCTGCACTTCCCCACCCCCGCCACCGCCGACACGACCACCCCGCCCGCGTCCGCCGCCGCCGGCGAGGAGCACGATGCTCTTCGTGTCGGCTGGCAGTTGTATGGAAAACGGTTCCCCAGTCGTAAGGGTGTAGCGCACTTCGGCGTTGGGCAACTGAACCACAAGCTCTCCTCCTCCGCCGCGTGGCACTGAATATTTGAAGTTTCCGTCAGCCGGCAACGGGAACGGTTTGCCTGCCGGCGCGGCTGCTTCGTCAGACGACGGTGCCGCCGCAGGGCGGGGATTGGCCACGATGCCCAGCGTGTCAGGGGGCAGCGGAATATCGAGCGTCTGTCCGGCGGCAACAGTGCAGTGCGCGTCGGAGACGATTCCCTGCATGCCCAACTGCGGATATTGCTCGCTGATAAACCCACCGGCGAATCCGTCGGGATAACCACAGTCGCCTTCAATCCAGACTTTCATGCCGTTTTTTTTGCATTCCTGAACAACGGTCTTCACCAAGTCCATATACTCGGGTGAAAGATACTTGGGCTGCACGCCGCGCGAGTTGTTGATCATATAAACCCCGCCGCCATTGGCGGCGATCTTGTCTATGTCCGCGATGATGCGACCCTTGTTCTGCGGGCCACCCCAAATGGCCCAGTGGATGGCGCTGTATGGTGCCGGTGGATTGGTGAACAAGACGGCGGCCTCGGCGACCGTTGGCACGGTGATCTCCTGCCAGGGTTGGGCGGCGTGGAGCGGCAGGGTTAAGCAAGACAGCAGAAATAATCGCGATAGATTTTTCATAGTTGGATTTTCATTTAATTTTTTCAGTGCATCAGGATTGGATAAAATGACCCGGTTCGTCAGGGTGCGGAATTCTCGCTCACATATTTGGTCTCGGCGGGTGCAATAGCCTTGCCCTTTTCTGAGAGCAGCGGAATGAACGGACTGTCCTTGAACGCCTTCAGGCCGGATACGATGCTGGCGGCGACGATGTCCGCGCCTGGCAAATAAGTGTGGTTGTGGTCGCTGTAAAGGGCATTCACCTTTTCTCGGCCCAACTGTTCATATTTGTCGGCGCAAAGATCGGTGAGGTCGAGCACCGGCAAATGGAGCTTCTGGCCGAGTTGCTTCGTCCATTGAGTGTATTGGCCGTTGGCAGTGCCGCGTTCGATATGGTCGTCCTTCGGGTTGTAGTCCGCCGGAAGCGGATCGGTCGGCGTGGCATCGCGGAATTTCGCCTTGGGATTTGTCCAGATGTTGCGGGCGGTGACCGTCAATAAATAAACATGCGCTCCTTTGTCCCGCGCCGCGTTGGCCATCGTGGACATATACCAGCCGTAAGTATGGGCCGTCTCCACCGTGCCGTCGTCCCGCTTTAGATCAACGGTCTCGTCGCCAATGCCCGGGATGGAACCGCGATCACGCACTGCACGCGGCGGGCCGCCATCGTTGATGCCGAACACCAGCAGCACAAAATCACCGGCTTTGATCCGTGGCAGGACTGCGGGCCAGTCGCCCGCGTTGTTGTAATAAGTGCGGCTCGACTGGCCGGCGTGAGCGACATTGGCGACCGCTACTTTCGCGGAATCAAAATAGTCGGCCAGCGGAGTGCCCCAGCCGACGATGGGCTGGCCGTTCCTGCCAGGGCCGTTGTTCCGGGCCGTTGAATCGCCAAGGACGAAGATCGTGGATTTGCCGGTCGTGTCGTCGGCCGCGATGATCTGGCCGCAGCCAAACAGAGCGACGCTGGTGAGAAAAGAAAATAAAAACGAATGCAAGCGGGATGAGGAGATAATAAAATTTACAAAGGGTTTAAGAATGCTCCGCATGGAGGCGTATCCGCCTCGGCAAGACACAGGCATCCCGGCAGCGGTTTGATTCTTGATGGGCATTTGAAAATTTTGCAACCAGCCATTTACCACGTCAATATCAATTCATCATTTTCAAAAACTAGAAACCGCCGGACAGGCTTTGCATTCGACACATGCCTCCATTGAATTTTTGGGACACGCGTTCTGTGTTTCAACTGCATGTCCGGTTTCTGGCCGAAGCTTGGCGAGCGGACAACATTGAAACCAATGGCTTGGCTGGCACGTCTGATTCGGAAATCATGACCACAAAACTTGCCAAACCCATCGGAATTGTCCTGCTCGCATTGTCCGCGCTGTTCGCCTTGGTTGAAACCGCCCCGGCCGCCGACGCCGTATCGCCGGCCAAACGCTACGTCATCACTGATTTCGGCGCGGTTCCCGACGGCCAGACGGTGAACACGAAAGCGATTCAATCGGTCATTGACCGCTGCGCGAGCGAGGGCGGTGGCGTGCTGGTCGTGCCCAAAGGCATTTTCATGAGCGGTGCGCTCTTTTTCAGGCAAGGCGTCAATTTTCTCGTGGAAACAAACGCGGTGCTCAAGGGCACGGCCAATCAGGACGATTATCCGCAGGTTAACACCCGTTGGGAAGGCGTGGAACGTCTGTGGACCTGCGCGTTCCTCAACTTCGACAACATGACCAATGTGCAGGTCACCGGGGAAGGCATGATTGATGGTTCCGGCGATGTGTGGATGCAGCGTGGTGGTGGACGACGCGGGCGGATGCCGCAAACCAACGCCCCGGTGGTCTCACAGAATGCCAGCATGGCGGCGAATGTGGCCGCCATAAACCCGCTTACTCGGCCCGGCACGGGCCGTCCGCGCATGATCTGCTTTAGCAACTGCCGCAACGTCCAGATTTCCGATCTGCACCTGCAACAGCAGGCCGTCTGGTGTTTGCATTTTCTTTATTGCCAGGATGTCGTCGCCAGCAATCTTAACATCCGCGCTATCGAGCGGATTCCGAGTTCCGACGGCATTGACGTTGACTCCAGTCGCAACGTCCAGATTTCCCGCTGCGACATCGCCTGCAATGACGACGACATCGCCATCAAATGCGGCAAGGACTCAGACGGGCTGCGGGTGAACCGGCCCTCGGAGAACATCACCATCAGCGACTGCACGATTGGTGTGGGCGGCGGGATCACGATGGGATCGGAGGTTAGCGGCTCAATCCGTCATGTGCTGGTTCAACAATGCACATTTACCGGCACCGACCAAGCGGCACGCTTCAAGTCGCAACCGAGCCGTGGCGGCGTGGTTGAAGACATCACTTATCGGGATATTCAACTTAACAATGTGCGTCAGGCGATGATATTCGACATGGCGTGGCGGATGGTGGGTCCCATCATTCCGCCAGCCAAAGTCCTGACCGTGGTTCGCAATGTGCGATTCGACAACTTTTCCGGAACGGTGCAGTCCGCTGGCACCATCCACGGCATGAAGGACAGCCCAATTCAGGATGTAAAATTCGAAAACTGCAAGCTGACGGCACAACGCGGTCTGGACATTGAAAATGTAACTAACGCGGATTTTTCCGGTCTCGAAATCAAGGTCGCGCAGGGCGATCCAATAATTCGTAGAGACGCTCCGGCGCAGCCGTAAAAATTCATGCTGTCTCAAGCATTGTGTTCCGCACAAGCCGGATTGTCATTTGATGAGCCGCGTCAGGTCGTTGCAGGATGGCATTTCATTAAGATTTCCGGCATTGATGTTGACGGCCCAAAATACCAAGGGGCTGCCGTGAAATTGTTCGCCGCTTAAACAGAGCGCCGAAGAAGATTCGATTCCAAACTCAACGCCTGAATCTGGCCAGAAACAAATCTAAAATTTCCTTCGCCGCCGGAATTTTGAACGCCAGTGCGAGGATTCCATAAATCATCCCCGCCAAAATTGCCGGCACAAACACCGCGCCAATTTTGAGTTCAAGCGTTTCGTGACCGAATTTAATTTCCCAAAATTTCCATGACATCAAGGCGACTATTCCGGCGAGAACCGCCATCCATAGGAGAAGTAAAAAGCTTTTCCGCAACGATTCCATTTCCAGCCTTCCCAATTTTTTCCGGAGCGCAAACAGCAGCAGCGCGACATTCAGGATTGAGGTCACCGCGTTGGCGATGCCGGGGCCGCCTTCGCGCAGCGGTATGAGCAGGGCGCAGGCGATGCTGAAATTCAACACGAGGCAGACAATGCTGATCTTCATCGGCGTCCCGGTGTCGCCGAGCGCATAAAAAGCGCGCGCAAGAATGTTGACGGTTGAAAACATCACGAGCCCCGGAGCAAGACACTTCAACGCGTAGGTGACGTGTTTGGTGGAAACGGCGGTGAACGCGCCGCGTTCAAACAGCAGCCGCACGATGGGTTCGGCCAGCGCGACCAGCAGGACGGCCGCGATCAAATTCAGGAAAATCAGCGTGGCCAGCCCGTGCCGCAGCGTTGTGCGGAATTCAGGATAATTTTTTTCCGCCGCCAGCCCGGAAAGTGTCGGCAGCAGATACGTCGCCAGTGAAATTCCGAACATTCCCTGCGGCAGTTCCATCAGTCGCACCGCGCCGTTGAACGAAGAAACAATGCCCGTGCCGACAAAAAGCGCCACGCCTTGCACGAGGGCGACGTTGATCTGAAACGCGGCGACGCCGATGGTGCCCGGAATCATCTGGCGGACGACCCGTTGCACCGTGGGATTGCGCCACGGCGAAACCCATTGGTAACGGAAGCCGTCGCGCCAAAGCACCGGCAGTTGAAATGCCGCCTGCGCCACGCCCGCCGCCAACACGCCATAGGCAAGCGCGAAAATCTGCACCGGCAGCCTTTGTTCTTGCGGAAGTCCAACGCCGAACTTCGGCGCGAGCCAGAACACGGAACCGATCATCACGACATTGAGCATCGTCGCGCCCATCGCGGGGATGAAAAAATGGCCGCGCGCATTCAACATCCCCATCATCACCGCCGCCAGGCAGACGAGCAGCATATACGGAAACATCACGCGCAGCAGTCGCAACGTGAGTTCCCACCTCCCGCTGAAATGGTGCGCGTCCAGCGCGATGGAAAGTCCAATCATCACCAGCGCGATGACCACGCAGGCGGAAACGACCAGGCCGGAGATCACCGCGTTGGCCGCGCGCCACATTTCCGCCTCGCCGTGACTTTTTTCCTTTTCCTTGAAGACGGGAATGAACGCCGCCGTCAGCGCGCCTTCGCCCAGCAGCCGCCGGAAAAGATTGGGAATGGTGAACGCATATTGGAATGCGTCGTTGACCCAGGTGGTTCCCAAAAAATACATGTAAGCCTGCTCGCGCACCAGGCCGAGCACGCGGCTCAACAAGGTGGCGGCGGCCATCGCGCCGGAGGCTTTCAGCATTTTTGACACGCGCGAAGGTTAAAGTCCCAAGCCCGAAGTCCAAAGTCCAAAGTGCAATCAATCCTCTTATCGTCATCCTCATTCTCAATTAAAAATGAGGATGACGATGAGGACGAGCCTGAGGAGGATTTGAGGCCAATTGGAAATTGGCATTTGCGCGGCGGCGATTTAACCTTCACATGTGAGCATTCTCGAAGAACTGAAATGGCGCGGCCTCATCGCCGATTGCACCGACGCGGCGGAATTGGAAAAGAAAATTTCCTCGCCAATCACGCTGTATTGCGGCTTTGACCCGACGGCGGACAGTCTGCACGTCGGCAATCTCGTGCCGCTGCTTGCGCTGCGACGGTTTCAATTGCTCGGCCACAATCCGATTGCCGTTGCAGGCGGCGCGACCGGCTCGATTGGCGATCCGAGCGGCAAGACCGCCGAGCGCCAGCTCCTCACGAAGGAAATTCTCGACCGAAACATCGCCAGCGTGAAAGTTCAACTGGCGAAACTTTTGGATTTTGAGACGAAGCAAAATCCCGCGCGGCTCGTGGACAATGCTTCGTGGACGCAAAATATTTCGTTCCTCGATTTTCTGCGCGACATCGGGAAACATTTTTCCGTCAACCAGATGGTCGCCAAGGAATCCGTCCGCGCGCGGATGGAAGACCGCGAGACCGGCATCAGCTACACCGAGTTCAGCTATATGCTGCTGCAGGCGTTTGATTTCATGGTTCTGGCGCGCGACCAGAATTGCGAACTGCAGATCGGCGGCAGCGACCAGTGGGGCAACATCACGGCGGGAATTGATCTGTGCCGGAAAAAACTCGGCAAAACGGTTTTCGGCCTCACGCTGCCGCTCATCACGAACGCCGACGGAACGAAATTTGGAAAAACCGAGGCGGGCGCAATCTGGCTCGATCCGAAACGCACGAGCGTTTATCGCTTCTATCAATTTTGGATCAACACGGACGACCGCGACGTGATTCGTTATTTGAAATTCTTCACATTTTTGCCACGCGGCGGTATCGGAATGCTAGAAAAGTCACACGCGGAAAATCCCGGCGCACGCGTCGCGCATAAGGAATTGGCTCGAGCCGTGACAGAATTGATTCACGGCAGACAGGCGGCAATGGAGGCGATTCGCGCGAGCGACATTTTGTTTAACGGCGATGTTTATGCTACATCCGAAAGCGAATTCAAAATGATTGTTGATGAGTTGCAGACAAAAGAAGTTGAAAAATCAAAATTTGAAGGCGGCGGTTATCCGCTTGTTGACCTTTTGGTTTATATCGGCTTGTCTTCATCCAAAAGTCAGGCGCGAAAAGATATTGAAGGCGGAGCCATTAGATTAAACCGTTACGACAATCGCCATGTAGATGTAAATTACAAAGTGCTGGCGTCCGATTTTGGTTTCCACGATAAATACATTTTGTTGCGTAAAGGTAAAAAGAATTACGCTGTGGTAACAATTAGGTGATTGGCTATCTCATTGCACAAACGCCCGATAAAACCGCGCTGGCGGGATGATCCCTGCGGGATCGAGGAATTGATATGGACTGGAAGACAAATTGGAAATGGAAATCAGATTGATCCAATTTGTGCTCGCCAGATTTGTGCTGTATTGCACGACAAAATTATTGCTCAACGTGCCATTCAAATTCAGCAACGGATAGCCTGCCAAAAATTGCAACGCCATTGTCGGCTGGAGAATCACCGTCAGCATCGCATTGGAACTTGTCGCGCTGTCATAACCGTTAATGACCTTCAAACTGTAATTGCCTGATTGGTTGGTCTGAACATTCATCAATGTGTATGACGAAAGATTCGAGCCGGACGTTGGCGATCCAACGGGAGAATTATTGTAATACCATTGAAAGACAAGTGGCGGAGCACCGTAAGCGGTGGCCGTGAATGTTACGTTGTTTCCGACGCCTACCTTCTGGCTCAACGGTTGTTTGGCAATGAATGGCACATTTGGCGGCGGAATCAATAAACTGAACACCGTCCCGTAACCCTGACCATTGTTGAGATTGGTGTTGCCGCCATAATATGTTGTGCCGTAGAAATTGCCATCATTCCCCAAGGTCAGCGGTCCACCCCAACCATTGCTTTCAATCAACGTCGTCAACGTGCCATTCGTCGTGACTTTGAAAATCGTCCCACCAGTTGTGCCGTAGAAATTACCGTCAATTCCCAATGTCAGTGCGGGATTTGGATTCGCCCCATTGGTTCCGTTAAAAGAAATCAGCGTGGTTAATGCGCCATTGGTCGTGACCTTGAAAATCGTCCCATCGCCATAACCAAAGAAAAGATTGGTGTTACCACCTTCTGAAGTTGTGCCGTAGAAATTGCCGTCATTGCCCAGCGTCAGGATCGTCAATCCAGACACGCCATTGGTTCCGTTGAAAGAAACGAGCGTGGTCAAATTGCCACTGGGCGTGACTTTGAAAATCGTCCCAACGCCATTGCCGAAGTTGAGATTGGTATTACCGCCTTCTAAAGTCGAACTGTAAAAATTGCCGTCATTGCCCAGCGTCAGCGCGACTTGCTGATTTGCTCCATTAGTTTTGGCAAATGAAACCAGCGTGGTTAATGTGCCATTAGTCGTGACTTTGAACACAGTCCCGTAACCGTTGCCTCCTCCTTCAGTCGTGCCGTAGAAATTGCCGTCAGTGCCGAGCGTCAGCGCGGTTAGCGGATAAACTCCATTGGTTCCATTGAAAAAAGCCAGCGTGGTCAAAGTGCCATTGGTCGTTATCTGAAACACTGTCCCATAGCCATGACCGTCGTTGAGATTGGTGTAATATTGAGTCGTGCCGTAGAAATTGCCGTCGTTGCCAAGTGTCAAGGCACTTGGATTCGCCCCATTGGTTACGTTAAAAGAAAACAACGTAGTCAACGCGCCATTGGTCGTGACTTGAAACACCGTCCCATAACCCTGACCGCCGCCGGAATTCGTCATGCCGCCTTGTAAAGTCGTGCCGTAGAAATTGCCGTCAGCACCGAGTGTCAGCGCATTCGGATAAACTCCATTGGTTCCGCTGAAAGAAACCAGTGTCTGCAACGTCTGCGCGCAGCCCAACGAAACAGATGCCAAAACCAGGAAAATTATGACGGTTCTTTTGGCCATGTGCGAACACTAGAAAATAATTCCGCACGGGTCAATATAGCTTTCAGGACAAAAAGAAATACGTCGTCGTGACGGCGAAGTGATTATTTGAATTTCGCAAAAATCTTGTTCGCCTCTTCCAAAGTTTCCTTCGAGCCGATGTCGAACCACAGGCCGGGCACGCGCCATGTATAAACCGGCGTGTGCGGGTAAAGCCATTGCACGAGGCGGCCGGGCTGGTCGGGATTGTTGCCCTCGGCGATGTATTGTTTGATGAGCGGGATGGTGGATTTGGGATAATAATACAGCGCGATGCCGGTGAGTGTGCTGACCGGATTTTTCGGTTTCTCCTCGAAGAAAGTGATTTTGCCCTGCGCGTCGGTGGAAATGGAATTGTATTTTTTGATCTCCTCGAGATTGCCCACGTCATAGACGGCGAGCGCGGGCGCATTTTTCGAGAGGCAAAATTTTCCGAAGTCGCCCAACTTGTCGCTGAACAGATTGTCGCCCGCGACCACGATCAAATCATCGTCCACGTTTTGGTTTTTGAGGACGTAGTTGATGTCGCCGATGGCTCCGAGCTTGTTGGAATCGTCGGTGGAATGGTCGTTGACGATGGTGAAATCGAATTTTGATTTCGTGGCGCGATAATTTTCCGACCATTTCTGGAAATGCCCGGCGAACTTGGCGTTGGTCACGACGTAGACGCGGTCAATCTCGGTGATGGGCGCGAGATTATCAAGGACGTGCTCGACCATCGGCTTGCCCGCGACGGGCAGCAGCGGCTTGGGTTGCGTGAGGGTGAGCGGATACAGGCGCGTGGCGTATCCGGCGGCGAGGATGATGACTTTCATGG
>Ga0181534_10001170_pt1 | contig 17421 bp, 12 predicted proteins | sample PEATcosm2014_Bin_37_FD_119758 | JGI IMG/M metagenome (GOLD analysis project Ga0181534, IMG submission 119758) | Peatland microbial communities from MTU Mesocosm Facility, Houghton, MI, USA - PEATcosm2014_Bin17_10_metaG | ecosystem: Environmental > Terrestrial > Soil > Wetlands > Peat | place... | reverse complement strand
CACGCTGCCGTCGGCCAGTGTGGGAGCGATGTTAGCGCTGCTTCTGTTTCGCGAGGACTTCAACGTGATCTCGATCATCGGCATCGTGCTCCTGATCGGCATCGTCAAGAAGAACGCCATCATGATGATCGACTTCGCGCTGCAGGCCGAGCGCGACCAGGGATTGCCTCCGGTCGAAGCCATCTATCAGGCCTGCCTGCTGCGCTTCCGGCCCATCATGATGACCACGCTGGCCGCTATGTTTGGAGGATTGCCGCTGGCCATCGGCATGGGGGTCGGGTCGGAGTTGCGCAAGCCGCTGGGCATCACCATCGTCGGCGGCCTGATTGTGTCGCAGATGCTGACTCTCTTCACCACTCCGGTCGTCTATCTCTTCTTCGACCGCCTGCAATGGATGGTGATGAAGCCGCACCGCATCGGCGCCGAGTTGGAAGAAGCGCCGGGAGATTGAAGTCTATAGCGCAACTCGGCGCACCCGCGCCGCGATCCGAGTAAAAACCTCCCATGGAATCGTCTCCGCTGTGTCGGCGTGATCGAAGGCAGTGATCGTATCGCCGGATTGTTTGCCGATAATCACCACTTCATCCCCGGGTGCAACATCGGGAATCTCGGTCGCATCCAGCACTGTCTGGTCCATGCTGATGCGGCCCACAATCGGCGCGCGCTGGCCATGTACGAGAAGACTAAAACGGTTGCCTAGCTTCCTATCGAGTCCATCCCCGTAGCCCGCTGCCACCAGAGCGAGCCGCATCGGCTCCGTCGCCACAAAGGTTCCGTTGTAACCAACCACCGCGCCTGCCGCAACGCTGCGCACGCTCACCACGCGCGTCTTCCAACTCAACACAGGTTGCAGGCTCTTGCGCGCTTCAGCCACTGATGCCGGCTCATCGGGCTCAAAGCGCGGAGCGAGTCCGTAAAGCGCAAGGCCGGGGCGTAGCATCGCTTTCATGCCGCGCTTCGCTGCTATCTCTGCAATGGCTGAGGGTTTCTTGGAAAGTAGCGCGGCAGAATTGCCTACATTCAGCCAGGTTGGCTTCAATTCGCCGCTCAATCCCGTTGCGGCAATCTTTGTGAGCGCCTCGTCCAGACGAACTAACTGCCCTTCCGTCACCACGCCGTCCGACTCGTCGGCTGCAAAGAGGTGAGTCATCACTCCATCAAGACGTAGTGGTGAGCCGGTAGAAAACCGTTCAAGCAATGAAGCGAATGTGCTATCAGTTTGCGTGTTCGGATCAACCCCCTGGCGGCTCATGCCGGTGTCAATCTCAAGGTGAACGGGGACAGAAGCTGCCTTCGCTCTAACTGCGCGCGCTGCGGCTTCCAACTCGTCCAGTTGCCAATGCTCCCAGATAACTGTTGTCAACCTCTGCCGCACCACAGCCTCACCCTGGCCGGGAAAGACGCCGCCAATCACCAAAATCTCCGCATCGGGGCAAAGAGCGCGTGCAGCAACGCCTTCTTCCACGCTGGTTACGCCCAGCCAGCGTGCCCCCGCGCGCACCGCAGAGGGAGCGCACAATGCCAGCGAGTGGCCGTATGCATCGGCTTTGACAATCGCCAGCAACTCCGCATGGGGAGCGGCCAGCGTCTGAAGTAAATGAAAATTCGATTCGAGGGAGTCGGTAGAGATTTCAACCCAGCAGGGGCGCGTTGGCATCATGGAGTCCTAGACCAGTTCCAGAATTCCTGTACCCTTGCTGGCATCGCGTAAGGTGGCATTTTTTTGAGGAAAATGCCACTTGAGTGCGTTGCTTCCGAGGAAAATCCATTCTGGAACCGGTGTAACTACAAGTTTATCGCGGCGAGTCCGGCTCGCGTCCCAGCTAGCGTTATACCTGCGCAGGCAGCAGCGCAAAAGCTACCACTGTTTCGCCGTGGCGCGGGATTTCATCCAGAAGGCGCGCCTCGAACTCATGAGGAACTGGCATCTCGCAGGCAGCAACTTCGGCCTTGCTGGCGCCGATAAAACACAGCTCACAGTGACCCAACGCAACCTCGTCAAAATCGCCCCCAGCCTCATTCTCCACACGCACCGGCGGACCAAAGACGCGGCAGGTCATTGGTCGCCATTCATATACATCGCAACGGCCCGTAGCCGGGTTCAGAGCGGGGCAAGCAGCCTCATTGGCAAACTCGTCGAAGCGTTCGCGGTCTTCCTCCGTTTCTCCCAGCAAACCGGTCTCAGGGTCACCGGGAAATTCCGCCCGGTGTGCGTCGATCCACTGCCGCGCGCGCACTTCAATCTCCACGGCGAGGGCAGGCTCTTTGGTCCGCAACGTCTCCATTCCCGCGCGCAGCCGCAATGCGTCGAGCGCATTGATCGCAAATGCTCCGTGACAACACTGTGTGCAGCCGGGCTTACAGAGCAGCCAATCTCCGGCGTGCAGCGCTGCTTCGGCGAGCGCCGCATCCATAATCTGCACGAGTTCAGAGTCGCCCGGCGGCAAGCTCGTCATGCTTATTCCCCGCAGGTACGGTCGTACAGCTCTTCGAGAACATTGCAGGCCGCGCCTACGCCGTCCTCATGCTCCAGCCGCGCCGCCACGGCCTGCGCCCGACGGGCAAATAGAGGTTCGGCGAGCATCGCTTTCAGCTTGCGCGCCACACGCAGCGGGGTGTAGTTGCCACGCTGAATGACGCGGCCCACCTTCAAACGCCGCATCCGCCGTCCATTGTCCGGCTGGTCGTGGCTATACGGCATAATGAGCATCGGCTTGCCTGCGCGCAGGCATTGCGCTGTCGTCCCCACGCCGCCCTGATGCACCACCATCGACGCGCGTGAAAACAGCGCCGAGTACGGCGCGTATTCCGCCACGCAGATCGAAGGAGGCAGCTCCTGTTGTAAACGGTTGCGCGGGTCGTTGCCAATCAGCAGCACGGCGCGGATACCCATTCGCTTCGCCGCCCTGGCTGAAAACTCATAGAACTTGCCCGCGGCCAGCACCGCCGCCGAACCTAGCGTAAAGACTACCGGCGGATCACCGGCGGCCATGAATTCTTCCAGATGCGGCGGCAGCTTGGCGTTGCCCGCGTCGGCATCGTAGTAGCAAAAGCCGGTAATCTTCGTATTTGCCGGCCAGTCTTTCTGCTCAGTGCCCAATACCCGTGAGAAGAGCGCCAGCACCAGATACGGCGAGTGCTTGGCGTCAAACAGCGGGTTTGCGCCTTTTGGCAGCCCCAGTTCCCGGCGCAGATCGTAGATCGGCTGCGGCCATTTGCGGCTCACAAACCGCGCCAGCCGCCGGATCGCCCGCCCAAATCCTGGCACCGCCTTGTCTGCCCGCGCCAGCCGCGGATACATCGGCAGCACCGGCGGATCGAAGGCCGAGAAAAACGAGAGCGGCGCCAGCACATAACTGGCCCACGGAATCCCCGTCACCTCTGCCACCAGCGGCCCGGCATAGTTCAACTCACCCAGCAGCAGCAGGTCGGCGTGCGCCGGCTTCGTCGCCGCATCCAGCAGATCGTCGTAACTCTGACGCAGCACCGGAAAGAGAAACTCGCGCAGCCCCCGCTCGGTCCCTTTCTTGACGTCGTAGACCATCTCAGCCAGGATGGTGTTCTTGGGGTCGATATCCGGCCGGACAGCGTGAAACTCAAGGCCCAGCGGCACAATCTTCGGCTCAAAGATCGCAGGCACGGCCATCACCGGCGTGTGTCCCCGCCGTTTCAACTCCAAGGCAATGGCGATCAACGGATTGATGTCGCCGAAGGTTCCAATATTCGACAAAACGATGCGCAAATCAAAATCCCCGAAATGATATGTCCGCAGCTTCGAGGGTAATGCATGAAGCTCGCTTTTGGCGTCGCGGACCGCCCACAACGCCGGCCCGGACCGATTAACGCGCGAATCGGCAAAAGAAATCAGCCCAAATGCTCTACGGCGTCTTGCGGGAGATTGCTGAGCTGGAACTGTTGCACAAGCCCTTCTAGACCATTCGCCGTCTGGAGCAGATCACTGGTTGCCGCGACTACTTGTTCGGCCTCGCTTGTAGCCACCCTGGCGCTCTCGGCTACATTTCGAATGGTTTGGCTGACCGTGTTGGCGCAGGCAACCTCGGCACGCACCGATTGAGCAATCTGGTCCATGCGGCCGTCCACCTCAACAACCATAGCCGTGATCTGTTCGAAGGTGCCGCTCAGTGCGGCAACCGCGGTTGCGCCTTCGGCAGCATGAGCGCAGGACTCGTCGATTCCCTGGGTGGTCTGCACGGTCTCTCTCTCGATGCCGCCCACCAGTTCGGACACCTGATGCGTAGCCTGTGCCGTACGCTCGGCCAGCCGCCGCACTTCGCCGGCGACAACTGCAAAGCCGCGACCATGCTCACCGGCGCGAGCCGCCTCAATGGAAGCGTTGAGAGCCAGAAGGTTGGTGCCTGCGGCGATCTCCTGAATCACGCCGACAATGGAGCCGATCTGCTTTGTATGTTCGTTGAGCGCGGCAATACGAGTAGCGCTCTTTTGTGTGCCATCCGTCAATTGCTGGATAAGGCTGACCGCGGTAGCAACTTTCCGGCTCCCACTGCGCGCCGCTTCGGCAGCCGCGCGGGTATGTTCCGTGGCTTCATCGGTGTGGCTGGAAAAACTGGCAATATTCCCGGCAAGGCTGGAAATCGCTTCGGCAACCTCGCGGGCGCTGTTTTGCTGGTTATTGGATGAGACCACTGCGCGGCGGCCGAGTTCGCGAATCTCGCCGGATTTTCCTGTAGCGGAGACTGATCCGTCGCGCACCTGCAATAAAGTCTGCCGCAGGCGCAATACGAACTGGTTGAAGCTGGTGGCCAGTTCGCCAATCTCATCGTTGCGTTCGATTTCGATTAATGTGTTCAGATCGGCATTGGCCAGCCGTTCGGTAAGGTGGCGCACTGGGAGCAGAACCTGGCGACCGAGCAGAAAAAATTGCAGCAAAACAACAAAACCGACCAATACCAGTACCTGGACCGCCAGGACTCCCGCCCTGCCCAGCAACCGCTGGGTCACGTCCGATTTGGGATAAGCAGTCAGAACCGTGTATCCCCATTCGGGATAACTCTCCCCATGGACGATCCAGCCCTGGGGATTCTGGCGCACCTGCTTCACCTGGTCCGCGGAGAACTGTTTTCCCTGAAAAACCACATCGCCGGAGGGCTTGAGCAACGCCATGAATCCGTGGTCCAGAATCACCGCTTCGCTGATGCCTTTGCCCAGCGCGCCGATCGAGTCCAGCCGGTAGCCCGTGTACCATGCGCCCGCCAGCTTGCCCTGCGCATCCTGTATCGGAACGTAACTGGTGGTATAGGGTACGCCCAGAATGTCCACCACGCCATTGAATGCTTGGCCCGCGGTAAGCGCGGCATAGGCCTTTCCTTTGGCGTCCAGTACCGTCCCCACTGCCCGCGATCCATCCGGCTTCATCACGTTGGTGGTCACGCGGATGAAGTTGGCGCCGTCCCAGGCAAAGAGCGTGGCCGAGCCGCCCGCAAGAGATTTCACATGATCCACCATCGCAAAGTTCAGCACTACGGACTCTTTGCCGAGATGCAGGTCGGGAACGGTCTTTCCGGCCAGATCGGTAGTGCCAGTAATCGAGGCAGCTCCGATACGCTCTCCCTCCTGCTGCAGAATCTTCATGCCGGTCTCCACCTGGGCGCGGGTGAGCTGGTCAATCGTGCCCAGCCTGGTGAGGACCAACTTGGTTTGCTGCCCTGCCTCATCCGCTGCCTGGCGCTCCATTTGCGCGGAGACGAGAAACCAGGCCAGGACGCCAAAGAGGAGCATCAGCGCCGTGACTGCCAGCAGCGTGGAAAGGGCCAGACGTATGCCAAGAGACGAGCGTTTCATCTTGGATGCAACCTCGTAAAGACGCAAATTGTCCTACCCTGAATCGCCTCCGATCCAGGGCCGGACGGTCATCATCGTCTTTCATCGGCGGCGGCGAGGCTGAATTGAGCAGTGGAGGGAAAGAATTCCATGGGGAGGTACAGAAGGGGAAATGCGACCGGGAGAACGGAGAGATTTCGCGGCCTCCCGGCTGCTGTTACTGGCTCTTTTCGCTTTTGGTAAACAGCGGGATGTGGAAGGGCATTTCGGCGGTGGACTGCTTTTTCTGCTTGGCGTTTGAGTCCTCGCGCAACACGGTGCGCTGGGAATTGATGCACAGCCAGCCGCCGCGGGTCCGCTCATAGACGTGCGTAAAAACCCCTTTTTCATCCACGAGCGCCGTGTTGACCTTGTGGTGCAGCACATAAGTGCCGTTGGCCACGGCAATATCCCCCAGCAGCCTGACCGTAATCACCCGCTGGTCAAGATGCAGGGCCTTGTCATCGTTGTTCAAGAGCGCAGCCAGCTGCTGGTTGCGGGTGGTAATGTCTCCAACGGCAGAAACATCTACAAACAAAGGAGATAGAGCCAGCTCCAGCGCGTACTGATCGCGCTGGTTGATGGCCTCGGACCAAGCGTCCTCAATTTTCTGGAATTGGCGAATCTCGGGGCTTTCCGTCGTCGTGGCGGCGGGTGTAACCGCCGCAGGAGCCGCCGGCGTTGTTTGCGCCTTGGCGTTGTTGACGAGTGCAATGCTCAAGCAGGAGACGAAAACTACAGTAAAGCAAGGCGTAAGACGATTCATATTCAGCAGAATTCCCTTCATCCAATCATATCTCTTGGACTCGGGAACCAGGCGGGAAGAAAGCAGAAAACCTGGCCGGAAGGCTGTGACCAACTGCGATCAAAGCCCGCGAATGGCCTAGGACAGTTCCTGCAAACGCTCCGGCTCATGCAGGGTGATCAGGGAATCCTCGATCGTAATCCAGCCGTCCTTGCGAAACTGGCCCAGCGTGCGGGTTACGGTTTCACGGGTGGTGGAGGCCATTGAGGCTAGCTCTTCGTGCGTCAACAGCAGCGGAAAACGGTAGCCGCAACTCTCTTTGTGGTCCGGTGTCTCGACGTGCTCGCCAATCTGGTGCGCCAGTTCCAAGAGCAGCCTTCCCAACCGGGCAGCTACTGTTTCGGGGAGCGCAATGCGGCAGGCATCCTGCAAGGCGAAGCGGTACTCCTGGCAAATGCACTGCACGGCGCGCATCTGCGCCTCTTTATGGTTGCGCAAAAAGCTAAGGAAACGATCCCGCTCCACCGGGCGGATGCGGGTTTCTGTCAGGCTCTCGGCGGAGACCTCAAAGACCCCGTGCGTGAGAGCGGCATAGAGACCGAGAATGGAGCCGGGTCCCGCGACCCGCACAATCAGTTGCCTGTCCTGTGACCGGCCGGCGGTCAGCTTCAGATAGCCGTCGCAAACAAGATAGAGGCAGCGAGCGTCTTCACCCTGGGCAAAAAGCGCCGCTTGGGCGGGAAGCGAGACAGTGCTTGTGGCCAGTTCGAGGTCGGCCAAAACGGCGCTGCCCAGTGAGCAGAACCAGCCTGGACGGCGATTGCCGCAACCCGCGCAACCGACAGGGACAACCCGGTCCGTGATCTTCCGCCGCGTGTGGTTTGCCGCCGAATTCGCCAGTTCTGTCATCATTTTGCCCCGAAGCTTCACATTAAAAGCACATTTTGAGGCTTGCCGGAATGAATTTCCGCCAGTGCAAGTTTGCACGAGCAGATTCCTGTGAGGATGTGATGGCCCTCACGCGGCTTGGGGGATCCGGTGCGGCTTTCTCCGGTGTTTACCCCATGCTGGCGATGCTGGCGACGGATTTGCGAACAGGGTGGCCGCGTCTCCCGGCAGGTTTTGAGAATGCAATCCTCCGCCCCGCCGCGGTGCTTCCGGTCAGTGTCCCAAATTGGTCATTCCTCGGACCAGAACCGTGCTGTACTTGAACGGGCTGACTCGATCGCGTTGCCGATCTCTCCCTGCCGGAAACCCGTTATATGATTGAGCCTGTTCGCACATCCCTGCCGCCGCCGGTTTTTTACCCGGCGGCGGTGACTGTTCGAATGCGGTACGTAAGCAATTCCGGGAACTCCGTCACCGCCGCAAAACACTCTTGCCAGAGCAAGTGACAGAGATCACAGAGCGGCCAGGGCGTTGCCGGTACTATCCAGAGAATCGGGTGATGTGTCGCACATGAGTACATTATTCGATGCAAAGCGGCCACAGAGCCGGCTTTGGTTCCGGCGCTTCCCTTGTGGGAAATGCCTTGTTCATGGACCGGAAATTGGTATTGGTGATCCCGGATGGTGCGTCAAAATGAACTCAAGGCGGAACTTTCTATGCATGGGAATTGGCCTCAAACGCAAATTCTGAATGGTGCGGCACCGGGCAAGAGTCCGGGGCTGCGAGCTTGTATGCTGCTGCTGGCGGCGGGCGTCTTTTGCGTCGCTACGCTGGGAGCTGCAACCCCGAAAAACGGAACCGAAGCCAAACCGGCTGCCGCGCAGGCCAACCCAGGCGACTTTGTGGGCGCCGAGGTCTGCGCCACCTGCCATGAGGAGCAGAGCAAGAAGTTTGGCGACAATCCTCACAGCAAGCTGGCCCTGGAACATGGCAAGACCGGCGTTACCTGCGAGTCCTGCCATGGCGCGGGCAAAGCGCATGTGGATTCAGGCGGCGATGTCACCAAGATCTTCAACCCCGCCAAGGCGACAGCCAAAGAAGTGGATGACAAGTGCCTTACCTGCCACCTGGGCAAGCACGCCAACTTCGAGCGCTCGGCCCACGGCGAGGGCAACGTAAGCTGCCTCGGCTGCCATTCCGTCCACGCTTCGGGCGAGGGGACGGAGCATCTGCTCAAGGCCGCGCAGCCCACGCTCTGCTTCCAATGCCATACGGACATCAAGCCACAGTTCTCCATGCCCTTCCACCACAAGGTGAATGAAGGGCTAATGACCTGTTCGGACTGCCACGATCCCCACGGCACCTTCGACAAGAAGAATCTCAAGTCCGCCACGCAACAGGACGCGGTCTGCACCAAGTGCCATACCGAAACGGCCGGGCCGTTTGTTTATGAGCACAACGTGGTCAAGACCGAGGGCTGCGTCGCCTGCCACTTCCCGCACGGCGGGCCGAATCCGCGGCTGCTGAACCGCGCCAATGTGAATACGGTCTGTTTGCAGTGCCATACGCCATCGACCAATTTCACGACCGGGGCGATGCCGACATTCCATAACCAGACCGTGCAATACCAAGCATGCACCATCTGCCATACCAGCATTCACGGCTCCAACACCAGTTCCATTTTCTTCAACTCCACCGAGTAAGGAGGCGAGCGATGACAACACCTATCAATTCTCAAAATTGTCTGGGCAGGTCGCTCTCCGGGATCTCCCGGATCTGCACCCTTACCCTTGCGGCAACGTTGATCATGGGCGGAGCGGCTCTCGGCTACGGACAAACCCAGCCTTCAGAGACCAAACCCGCACCAAAACCTGTATCGGAAAAGAAACCGGCAGCTGCGCCGACGGAAAAAATCGTGCACGGCTACACCTTCCACCAGTCTCTCGAAGCCGGCGGACGCCTGACCAAGGACTACGGCAGCAGCGCCATGTGGGATACGCTGGTCAACCAGGGCACCGGTGGACGCATTCTGGCCCAGTCGCTGGAACTGCGCACCGTCGATCCCGCCAAGACGCCGTTCTTTGACACCCTCACCACCAGCAGCTTCGGCTACGGCGGCGACGCCAACAATGTCTCCCGGCTGAATATCTCCAAAGGCCGGCTGTACGACTTTGCCGGCAGCTTCCGCCGCGACCGCCAGTACTTTGACTACAACCTGCTGGCCAACTCGCTGCTGGGGCCAACGTCGCTTGTCCCCGAGCCGGATTCGCCGCATCTCTTCAACACCGTGCGGCGCAACACGGATACCAATCTGACGATTCTGCCTCTTTCCTTCGTCAGCTTTCGCGCCGGCTACAACCACGGCATCCACGAGGGGCCGTCTTACTCCTCCGTCCACGAAGGCGGCGATGCGCAGCTCTATCAGTGGTTCCAGAACTCCAATGACACCTACACCGGCGGCGCGGATGTAAAGCTGGCCAAGCGGACAACCCTCAGCTACGACCAGTTCTACGTCCACTACAAAGGCGACACCAGCGCAAGCCTTGCGGGAGCAATCTACAAGCTCTCCAATGGAACGCCCGTCTCACTCGGTCTGGACACGCTGAGCACTGCAACCTGCGGAACGGGCGCAAACAAGACATTGGAAGTGGTCAACGGCGTCGCCAATGCGTATTGCAACGGATTCCTGACGACGAACATCACCGCACCGACACGAACCAATTTCCCCACCGAGCAGTTGCGCTTCAGCTCCCACTACTGGGACCGCGCTTCCTTCGTCGGGCGCTTCCTTTATAGCGGCGCAACCGGCGGGGTTTACAACTTCAACGAGACCTTCAACGGCCTCACGACCCGCACCGGCGAGCGCCAGGAGATTGACACCGGCGGCATGGCCAACGGCCAGCTGGCTACAACCAAGCGCGTCAATGTCAACGGCGACTTCGGGGCGATTGCCGACATCGACAAGTTCGTTTCCGTCTCCGACGACATCAACTACTGGGACTTCCGCGTGCCGGGCACCAATAATGTGAATGCCGCGGTCTACACAGACACCAACGCGCATCCGTCGATGCTCGATCCGCTGAGTGCAATCACCCCGGTCACCACCAACACTGTGACCGCGAATTACCTGAACCAGAAGATCACGCAGAATACGCTGCTGGCCACGGTCTCCGTCACCTCGCAGTTCAAGTTCTCCGGCGGCTGGCGGTTCAAGAGCCGGGAAGTGGCCGATTCCGGCCCGGACGATCTCACCTGGCATGAGAACTGGCTGCTGCTGAGCGCTGTTGTGCAGCCGTCCCCCATCTTGCGGCTCAACATCAACTACGACGGCATGGATTCAAAGTCCGCCACCGCGGTCACAACCAGCAACACCTTTACCCGCGAAGCGCCCGATAAGATTCACCACTTCCGCGCGCGGGCCACGGTCAAGCCGGCCAAATGGATCAACTTCAATGTCGCAACAAATGTGTATTCAGGCAAGAACGACGATCCGCTGGTCAACCATACCGAGCACAACCACGACTTCAGCTTTGCCGCCTCGATCATTCCGGTCAGCACGGTGAGCCTGGATCTCGATTTTGCTCACGACGACGTCTTCTCGCAGACGGATATCTGCTATGTGGCCACCCCGGCTCCAACCGGCGCAACCAATAGCGGAGCCTGCGCGACGGCAATCTCCGGCTCAGCCAGCTATCTGCTGGGCACCGGCTACTATAACGCTCCGACAACTTTTTTTGCCGGCTCCATTGGCTATGCTCCTGGCCGCGTCTTCAAGTTCAACGGCGGCGAGCGGGTCAATGCTGTTAACGGAACCGCCGAGATGCTGAACCCGTTCATGATTCCCGGCGCTTTGCAGTCAACCTACGTGACGCCCTTCTCCGACCTGCAGATTCACATCGCGCAGCAATGGGATTGGCATGCCAACTGGGTTCATAACGGCTATCACGAAACCGGCTCTCAGGGTACGCTTGCCTCCCGCAACACGCACGGAGACACGCTAACCCTAAGCGTCAAGTACGCATTCTGATCGAAAGCGGGCCGGCGCGCCGTCGAGCACACCGGCCCGCTTTCGAGAAGAGTTCTTGAGGAACGCTCTCACAACACGCATTCCTCTCGAATTAACCGGCTCTGTACGCGACCTATCAGGAGTCATGAGATGAAAAAGACAGTTCGATCCCAGGCGGCGTTGGCTGCGGTTCTGCTTCTGGCCTGCGCTACGGGTTTTGCCCAATCCCCCGGTGAAACGACTTATAAGGCTAAATGCCAGAATTGCCATGGAGTTGCCGGCCTGGCAGACACGGGAATGGGCAAAGCTCTGAAGGTGAAACCGGTCACCGATCCGTCGGTCGCCAAGTTCACCGAGGCGGAGATGATTGCCGCGACCAAAGACGGAATGGGCAAAATGCAGCCGTACAAGGACAAGCTCAGCGACGCAGAGATCAAGGCCGCGGTGGACTATTTCCGAGCCTTCCTTAAGTAAGGCCGCTGCCGCCGCTTGCTGTCCGTCCTGCAGGGTTGCATTTGTCTCTGCTTTAGCAGGCGTATCGAGAGGAGAATTCTCGATGGAGTTTGTAGCAACATTGCAGTTTGTTGCAACAATGAAGTACCCCGGTACCGGACGCGCCTCCAGCGCTCGTTGCGCGGGAATTAACTGAAGGAGTTTTTTCAATGAAGAAAATGATTCGATCCCAGGTGGTGCTCGCCGTCGTTGTTTCCTTGGCCAGCGCCGTGGGCTTCGCGCAATCCGGCGGCGAAGCGACTTACAAGGCCAAGTGCGCCAGTTGTCATGGCGCCACCGGCACCCCCAGCGCGGGAATGACCAAGATGCTCGGCGTCAAGCCGGCCTCCGATCCTGATATTCAGAAGCTCACTGTTGACGCGGAGATTGCCGCAGTGAAAACCGGCAAGGGGAAGATGAAGCCCATCGCAGGCCTTACCGACGCGGACGTCAAGGCCGTCGTCGAATACTACCGCACCTTGAAATAGATCTTCCGTAATCGAACAGCAAGAGAAGAACAGCAACAACAGCAGTGAATACGTTGAAAGACAGCGGCCCGCTCCAATGGGCGGGCCACTGAATCCACAGCGGGGACGGGTTTGCCTGCAATGCAAAATTTTCGTGAACACTGGGTGCGGCCGGCGCTCTATTTCGGCAACAATCCTATCAGTCTGGCCGGCGGAGCCATCACCAGCGCTTCCGGCGTTACCATGGTCGGCTACTGGCTCGTGGAGATCTTCGGCCGCGCCAATAACAATCCTTACCTGGGCATCATCTTCTTCCTCATCCTGCCCTTTCTCTTCATCGCCGGCCTGGCGCTCATCCCGGTTGGCATTTATGTGCGGCGCAGAAAGCTTATCAAAGCCGGAACTATTCCTTCCGTCTTTCCCAAGATCGATTTTGCCGATCCGGTTTTCCGCCACGGCATCGACATTGTGGTCGTCGCCACGATTGTCAATCTGCTCGTTGTCGCCACCGCCAGCTATCGCGGCGCGGCGTATATGGATTCGCCGCAGTTCTGCGGCCAGTCGTGCCATGTAATGCATCCCGAGTTCACGGCCTACAAAATATCTGCCCACTCTCACGTGGCTTGTGCCGATTGCCACATCGGCTCCGGCGCCGCCTCCTACGTGCGCGCCAAGGTCAACGGAACCAAGCAGCTTATTGAAGTCACCACGCATTCCTTCGCCGGCATCTCCCGCTTCATTCCCGATTACCCCACACCGATTCCTTCGCCCGTGACTAGCTTGCGCCCGGCGCGCGATATCTGCGAAGGCTGCCATACCCCGGCACGGTTCATCGGAGAAAAGCTGCTCGTCAAGTCCAGCTTCGGCGACGACGAGAAGAACACCGAGACCCAGACCGTCGTGCTACTGCACCTCGGAGGACGCGATTCCCTCTCGCACCTGACCGGCATTCACGGCGTCCACCTGGGCCACATCGAGTACGTCTCCGACGACCCGACGCGCACGGCAATTCCCTGGGTAGAGAAGACCAACGCCGACGGCTCAAAGACCGTCTTCGCCACATCAGCGGCGGGCAGCGGCATCCCCAAGGGTGAGCGCCGCGTGATGGATTGCATCGATTGCCACAATCGCGCCGCGCACACCTTCCAGACCGCCGAAGACGCGCTCAACCGCGCAATGGCCGAAGGCGCCGTATCGCCCGATTTGCCCTACGTCCACAAGAAAGGGCTCGAACTGCTCAAAGTCGATTACGCCACTGGCGATCAGGCGCGTGAGCAGATTCCCGCGCAGTTGGAAGCCTTCTATCGCGCCAGCTATCCGCAGCTTTTTGCTACCAAAGCCTCACTGGTTAAAGCCGCCGGTGAAGGCCTGGCCACCATCTACAGCCAGAATGTCTTCCCGGATATGAAAGTTACCTGGGGAACCCATCCCAACCACATCGGCCACATGAATTATCCCGGCTGCTTCCGCTGCCACGACGGCGATCACGCGGCCAAAGACGGGACCAGCATCACACAGGACTGCTCCGCCTGCCACAATCTCCTCGCGCAGGACGAACCCAAACCCAAGGTGCTCTCCGATCTCGGCATCCAGTAGCTGAAAGACCTCTCGATCCCATGACCCCAGCGGCGCCCACCAGCCCGCTGGGGTTTCTGTTTCATTCAGGCTTGAAGGTTGTCATGCCCTCGGCATGTTAGCCTTTTCCTTTAATACTTAGGAGCTATTTTTATGCCTTCGAATCAGCCTCTGCACTTCAATCTTGTCGCCGCGGCCCATGCGGCAATGATCGAGCACGGCTTCCAGCCGGACTTTCCCACCGGAACCGACGCCGAGTTAGCCGACCTTCAAGGCGCTCACGCGCTTCCTGCTTCCTCCGGCCTCATCGACTTGAGATCGCTCCTCTGGTCCTCCATTGACAACGACACATCCAAGGATCTCGACCAGATCGAGTGGGCCGAGAAGTTGCCCGATGGCCGCATCCGCGTGCTGATCGGCGTAGCCGACGTAGACGCCCGCGTCGCCCACGGCACCGTCCTCGACAGCCACGCCCGCAGTGAAACCACCTCGGTCTACACCGGCGTCAAGGTCTTCCCCATGCTGCCCGCCGAGCTGAGCGAAGGCATCACCTCGCTCAACGAGAACGAAGACCGCGCCGCCATCGTCATCGAGTACGCCATCGACGCCGCCGGAACCACCACCGGCGGCAAGGCCTATCGCGCCATCGTCCGCAACCAGGCCCAGCTCACCTACAACGCCATCGGCGCATGGCTTGAAGGGAATACACCAGCCCCGCCCAAAGTGGCGTCGAACGCCGCTCTTGCCGCGCAAATCAAGTTGCAGGATGCAGCCGCGCAGCGGATGGTCGGCGGGCGCTTCCAGCACGGCGCGCTCGACCTTGAAACCATTGAGACCCGCCCCGTGATGCTCGCGGATCAGGCTGTCGATATAGCCCGGCAAAACAAGAATCGGGCCACCTCACTGATTGAAGAGTTCATGGTCGCGGCCAACGGAGTGATCGCCAAAACCTTTGAAGACGCCAAGGTCGCGTCCATTCGCCGCATCGTGCGCACGCCCAAACGCTGGGACCGCATCGTCGAGTTGGCTCAGGGCCTCGGCACAACGCTGCCCGCCGCACCGGATTCAAAAGCCCTCAACGATTTTCTCCTCGCGCAGAAGCAGAAAGACCCCGACCACTTCCCCGATCTCTCGCTGGCCGTCGTCAAACTGATGGGTCCCGGCGAGTACGTGCTGGTCAAGCCCTACGAGGCTTCCCCCGGCCACTTCGGCCTCGCCGTGCAGGACTACACCCACTCCACCGCTCCCAACCGCCGCTTCCCCGATGTGGTGACGCAGAGACTTCTAAAGGCCTGGCTAGCCAAAGCGCCGCAGCCGTATTCAGAAGGCGATCTAGGCTCAATTGCAGCCCGCTGCACGCTGATGGAAGACGGCGCGCGCAAGGTGGAGCGCGAGATGCAGAAGCGCATCGCCGCCGTCGTGCTGCACCCGCGCATCGGCCAGAGCTTCCCGGCCATCGTGACGGGCGTGAATAACTACGGCGTCTTCGTGCGCACCCTCAATCCGCATGTTGACGGCAAGCTCGTCCACGGCGAAAAGGGACTCGATGTCGGCGACAAGGTGACCGTAAAACTCATCTCCACTGACCCCGCGCGCGGGTTTATTGATTTCGCGGTGTGAAGCAATAGCTGTTACGGGAAACGAAACCCAAGACAGAGACGCAAGTATGCACAGAATTGGATCTATTGTGCTGATTACTGGAATCTTCTCGATGGGCGCCATTGGGCAAGAGTTATCCGCCGGTAATGAAAAGATAGTTGAGGCCGCACGCTCCAGGTATTACAACTTGGCAAGTCTGGGTTTCCAATCCGCCACATGCTCGGTTAACTTTGATTTTTCAACGGTACCTTTTCTTCTTCCTGAAGATCAGGAAAAGCGCATGAAGCACTTCCATTCAGCTGCATGTGCCTATTTCTCGCCCAGGATTCATCGCGGAAAACTACAGATTGCGTGATGCGGTTCAACCATTGGAGCTGTAGATCGCCGACCTACAACCCTTTGGCTAACAGGTCAACGCTTATCCCGCGTTGCCGGAGGATAGTACGTTACTTTAGTATAGTTTCCGTGCTATTCGATACCTCCCCGTCCATCCTTTTACCGCGCCGCGGACCACTTCCGGCTCATACTCATCTCTCCTGTTTTGATCTTGAATCCCTAGGTGTTGCTCGCTGGCGGCTTCGGGGTCGGGGCAAGCGAGAGACTGCCTTTGGAGATTACGACCTATGACACCGATCTTTATGCCAGCAATTCAGTGGACAGCAACGATAGCAGCGTGTTTTTCGTTTGCATGTTGTGCCTGGAGCGGCCCCCTCGGCGCGGCCCCAGAATCGATCAGCCCCGGATCAACCTATGCTGACGACACGGGCAGTTCTCTAATTGCCGGCAACGAGTTGCATCCTCTTAATTTGCCGCAAGAGAAGATCGCTCCATTTGCGACTCATGCAGCGCAGGCCGCACCGCCGCAGTTTGTACATCCGGGGGTTCTCGTAGACAGACAGCAGTTAGAGTATGTGAAGAAGATGGTTACGGCTCACGCCGAGCCGTTTTATTCGGCTTTTCTGAAGGCGCAGCGCAGCCCCTGGGGTTCGCTCGACTACAAGCCAAAGGGGCCGCCGGAGGATGGCTATATTAAGTGCGGGCCTATCTCTAACCCGAACATCGGTTGCAAGGATGCGGACAACGACGGAACCGCGGCCTACACGCAGGCGCTCCTCTGGTACATTACCGGCAACCATGCTTACGCCGACAATGCAATTCGGATTTTGAATATCTACGGTCAACGCTTGAAGGGATACAGCAAAGAGCCGCCTTACAGCAACGCACCGCTTCAAGCGGCTTGGGACGGGCAGCACTGGCCGCGCGCCGCCGAGATCATTCGTTATAGCGGCGCGGGTTGGAAGGACTCGGAGATCGCGACATTCGAGAGGATGCTCCGAAATGCGATTCTGCCCCTTGTTCAGGATGGATCGGATTCGAATGGCAACTGGGAAATCAGCATGAATGAGGCGCTCATCGGCATCGGGGTCTTCACCAACGACCGCGCAGTCTTCGACGCTGGAGTTCGGCACTGGCGTGAACGGACGCCCGCATTTTTCTATTACCACACGGATGGCCGCCGCCCAGTTGCTCCCCCCATGCGGAATATGACCAATGTAAGCTGGTATGGGCAAGGGGTCTTTGACGCGAGCGTGGATGGGATTCAGCAGGAGACCTGCCGCGACTTCAACCATGCTCAGTATGGTCTTGCCGGCACACTGAACGCCGCAGAGACCGCGAGGATTCAGGGTATCGACCTGTACCGCGAGCAAGCCGCGCGCTTGACCGCGGCAATGGAATTCAATGCGCGCTATCTGCTCGGAGCACCGGTACCCAAGTCAGTCTGCAGCGGCCAGGTGCAGCTTGTCTATAAT